>ERZ773242.2994-NODE-2994-length-12864-cov-3.234757_pt1 | contig 12864 bp, 7 predicted proteins | sample MGYA00511077_ERZ773242 | MGnify/ENA primary metagenome ERZ773242 (study PRJEB29015, sample SAMEA2737754) | human gut metagenome | biome: human gut; feature: human-associated habitat; material: faeces | place: China | collected 2012 ... | reverse complement strand
GCTTGTACGGCTCACTTGGCGAGGCATTCCGTCATGCATTTTTCCAGGTGGGTTCCATTATCACAACCTGTGGATATGCGACTACAGACTTTGATCTGTGGCCGGAGACATCCAAGATGATCCTGGTGCTGCTCATGTTTATCGGAGCCTGTGCAGGAAGTACCGGTGGCGGTTTTAAAATCTCGCGATTGCTGATTTTATGCAAAGCGATCCCGAAGCAGCTTTCTCTCGTGATACATCCGAGAGAGGTCAAGGTAATCCGTATGGATGGAAAACCAATCGACCACAATACACTGCGCTCTACGAATGTGTATCTGGCAATTTATTTTTTCATCCTGCTGGTTTCCACCCTTTTGATCAGTGTGGATAATTTCAACCTGACGACGAATTTTACAGCAGTTGCTTCCACTTTAAATAATATCGGTCCCGGTGTATCCAGTTTGATCGCAATACATAAAAAAAGAAGGAGTGGTGATAAAATCACGATCGCCATCCCACTTAATATGATATCAATTCCTCTTTTGATGTAATGGTATCCTTTCATGGCGTTTTCTCTCCTTCTTCATAGATACGTTTTTATTTATTCTCCCCCGCCAGTTCCGGGTGATACGTCGGCACAATTTTTTTGACACACTCCCGGATGTCTTCCGGTTCTGTCACAACGTACTCTTTTAATTCTTCCAACTGCTGCATGAATTTTTCTTCATCCAGCTCAATCGGTTTACCGATATGAATCAGATTGTTTGCGGTATCCTGCATCCCTTCTTCATCCATCAGCATCTCTTCATAAAGTTTTTCTCCCGGGCGAAGTCCTGTGAAAATGATATGGATATCCTCATCCGGCTTGTGACCGGAAAGAAGAATCAGGTTCTTTGCCAGATCCAGAATCTTGACCGGCTCTCCCATATCCAGAACAAAAATTTCTCCACCTTTGGCATAGGTGCCCGCCTGCAGCACCAGAGATACCGCTTCCGGAATTGTCATAAAATACCGCACGATATCCGGATGGGTAACCGTGACCGGACCTCCACGCTCAATCTGTTTTTTGAACAGCGGAATCACACTTCCGTTACTGCCAAGCACATTTCCAAAACGCACGGCTACGAAATCTGTCTTCGATCTGCGGTTATAGGTCTGAATGACCATCTCACAGATGCGCTTGCTGGCACCCATGATATTGGTTGGATTGACTGCCTTATCCGTGGAAATCATCACAAATTTCTTCACCCCGTACCGATCTGCCGCCTGTACAATCTTCCACGTGCCAAGCACGTTATTCTTAATTGCCTCGTTCTTCCATGAGAGGCACATGTTTATGTGCCGCTGCATGATAGATAATCTCCGGCTTATAATGTTCAAAAATCCAGTTCATACGATTCGTATTCCGCACGGATGCGATCAGCACAACAAGATCCAGCTCTGGAAACCGGACTTTCAGTTCGTTTTGCACATCGTAGGTCGTATTCTCGTAAATATCCACAATAATCAGCTGTTTTGGCTTGTGTGCGGCAATCTGCCGGCACAATTCGCTTCCGATGGAGCCGCCACCACCGGTCACCATGATTACCTTTCCGGATACATAATCCATGATAGACTGCAGATCAACGGTCACCGGATCTCTGCCTAACAGGTCATTGACATCTACATCTTTTAATTTGCTGACGCTGACATCGCCGTTTACAAGCTGGTAAATGCCGGGCAGACGTTTCAATGTGCATCCGGTTTCTTTGCAGATATCAAGAATCCCCTTGATCTGTTTCTGCGTGGCCGATGGCATGGCAATGATGATCTCATGCACATGCAGTTCTTCGACTTTTTCCAGAATATCGCTCCGATCTCCTACGACTTTCGCTCCATGAATATAATTGCCAATCTTGTTCCGGTCATCATCAATCACACCAACAACCTTCTTTTTCACATAGCGGCTGTTGTTGATTTCTTTGATGATCTGGTTTCCTGCATCCCCTGCTCCGATCACAAGTACATTCCGTCTGTACACACCTGCTCTGCGCATATTGCGAAGCACACGCAGACCGCGGTAAGAATATCTGCATCCCATGACAAATACAAATAGAAACAATCCATACAGAATATAAAAGCTTCTTGGCACCGGGTACATATCTCCCCAGTTCCGAAGCAATATCAGCACCGTCACAACAACGGTATCCAGAATACATGCCGAAACAACATACATCATTTCCAATGCTCCCGCATAGCTCCAGAGACTGGAATACAGCCGGAGCAGCCAGAAAATGACCAGCGTAACAATGATCATAAAAGGAAGTGCTCTCCACACTTCATCCATATATTGAAACGGCACGTTCATAATATTCAGATCAAATCGAATCAATAACGCAACTATGCTTGCAGCAAACACTGCAAGCACGTCGTAGCACATCAGAAAAATCCGTCTGATCAGTAATTGTTTATCTTGAATGATTTTTTTCATAATTTCAATCTGTTATTTTTGATTCTTTCTCTGTTTTCTCGATTGTTTTTTCGATGATTTCTTCCTGACTGAGGATTCTGTCACTCCAGCCCCTTTAGTATTCTGTACCGTCTGCGCGGTATCTGCTTTTACACTCTCTGCTGCTTTTGGAATACTCTGTTTTACGGCAGTATCACTTTCTGCAGAAACCGCTGTTTCTTTAACAAAAAGATTTTCTTTCTTTACGAGCATACGGTTCACTGCAAGTCCCAGACCAAGCATACCCCAGAATACCGGAGCGGTACATACATTGGAATCGTTTGCGATACCTGCAATCATGTACACCAGCACTGCCGCAAATAATCCAAATCCGACCCAGCTGATACTCTCGTGCAGATCCACTCTGCGGTAAATGCGTATCGACTGTACCAGATACCAGAACAGAAATACCAGAAGTGCCAGGGTACCGATCAGTCCGGTTTCCACCCACTGCTGCAAATACCAGCAATGAGCTTTTACGTCATAGCTGTTTGCACCGTAAACATAGTTCTGGCTGATATAATCTTCCTGTGGCACTTCAAACATATAGGTATTTGCCCCACTCCCCATAAAAGCATGCTTTCCAAGAAGCGGAATTGTTTTATTCCAGATATGTCCTCGATTGCTCATTGCATCATCCAAAAATACGTTTGAAACCTTCGGATTCTCAAACTTCACTAATTTTCCTGCAGGATTGAGATATTCATATCCGTCCGTATCATTTTTTGAGAAATCCCATTCGACACCATCTATGATCATCTTTATTCCTGCTGTATTATCGGTAAACATGATCGGCTGAATCTGTATATTTGCAAACCGTTCATCATTGAGGGCCAAAATATGATTTTCCTGATCTACCTCTGTTGTCTGAATCTCCTGACCATCTGCATCTTTGCATACCACGGTGATTACACCGTCGCTCCCCAGATCATAGGACACATACAGAGGATTGTTCCAGATATCAAGTTCCACATCATCTGTGTTTGTTTTGATATCGTTTAAAGAGAACTGATCTTTCATATGATAGGTTCCAACAACCGTCTTTTTAAGAGTTTGACCGATGCCTGTCGTATTTGCCAACACTCCTGCTGCAATCACTCCAATGACAACTACAACAATCCCGGCTGCAAATAATTTTTTCTTCCGGCTGAGCAAAACCAATGCGAGAATCACCGCTCCAATTGCCAGTGCAATAAATCCGGAAGAACTTCTGCTTCCAACCAGTGCTACAATGCAACAAATCTCTGCGACTGCGATTACAAGACGATGCCACATCTTTTTCGCCCCAATAAACAGGCAGACCAGCAATGGTATCAGCATGCCAAAATAAAATGACAAAAAGTTAGGATTGTAAAGTGTCGTATACGCAGTCTTATCTGCGAAATTAAAGGAAATCTTATCTAACTGGTTCCACCAGCTTGTGTCCGTCATCAGATGTTTGCCCAGAGATGTCTTAAAATAATCCAATCCAAAAACCTGGAAAAATCCAATCAGAGTAACAATTGCGATTCCAATGCCGGACCAGCGCAGGATTACCTCTATCTGTTTTTCTTCCTGTACATAATTATAGACATAATAACACAGTATCATATAGACAAATACAACCCATACAGGCTCAAAAAGTTCATATGTACCATGTGCCACCCAGTATTTGTGACTGGAAAACAGGGCAGACATTGCAACAAACAATGCATACACCATCAGAAAATAAAAGGAATTTTCAAATGCAAACTCCTTTTTATTCAAATACCGGATCAGTAAAATTGCGAGCATTACAACTCCCACAAGGATGATCGCAATCATCTTCCATGCAAAAAAGAAGTCCGTCTGTTTTGCGGCGCTCTCCGGATACCAGTCAAACTGTGCCAGATTTGTGTCATAAACAAAAGAATGCACAATGATTGGAATCAATCCGATCAACAAGATAACGGGAATCAATATCTTATTTGCTTTTAACGTGTTTTTGTTTCCATTCGTATTCAAGATTATTTTCTCCTTAACGTTTCATTGCCTATAATCATACCCCAAATTTCGTTTTTTTTCAATCATTCCGGCATGTGGATTTTATTTTTCTTGTTATTAATAGGTAAAAACACTTTTTTGTTACTTGTGTGTTACTTAAAAATTTTACAAATAAATGTGTATGATTGACACGATAATATAAATTTTTACACACGAAAGGAAGAAAAATGAGATTACCAAACGGATACGGCGGAGTCGTAAAACTCTCCGGCAACAGAAGAAGACCCTACGCAGCGCGCATCACTACGGGCTGGCACATCAATGACATCACTGGAAAGCGCATCCAGCACTACCAGATTTTGGGGTACGCTCCTACCCAGTCGGAAGCTCTGCAGATTCTGGCACGTTACAACAATTACCCCATCGATGGCGAAACACTGAAACTGACTTTCCGGGAAATTTATCTCCGGTGGTCCGAGGAAAAATTTCCCACCATCTCCCACTCCAACATCAAAGGCTACCGGGCCGCTTTTGCCACCTGTGAAAGCATTGCCGATATTCCCTTTCACAATCTGCGGCTCAATGATTTGCAATCTGTGATCGATCACTGTGGGAAAAACTATCCAACATTAAAAAAAATCCGCGTACTTTTCAACCAGCTTTACGCATATGCCATGAAACACGAGATTGTAGCAAAGGATTACTCCTCCTATGTAAACATCTCAAAATACAAAGACCGGAATCCAAATAAAAATATCCGAAGCTGTTTTTCAGATTCCGAAATTGCCATGCTTTGGAAACACCAAAATGATCCCTATTGTCAAACTGTCCTGATGCTCATCTACAACGGTGTCCGTGTCTCTGAACTTCTGAATCTGAAAAAAGAAAATGTCCATCTGTCCGAACAATATTTTGATGTCGTAGACAGTAAAACAGAAAATGGAATCCGCAAGGTTCCGATTGCCGATAAAGTCCTCCCGTTCTATGAACGCTGGTTCCATGACTGCTCTAACTGTGAATATCTGGTTCATACGCTTGATAGTCAGCATTTTACCTATTATATGTACTATAACAATGTTTTCCAGCCTCTGATGTTTCGTCTTAAGATTGATCACACACCTCACTGCTGCCGTCACACCACAATTTCTCTGCTCGCCGAAGCCCATGTGGATCAGACTACGATCAAAAAAATTGTCGGTCATTCCGGTGCAATGTCATTGACCGAACGGGTTTACACACATCTGGATATCCCGGCATTGCTGGATGCAATCAATCGGATTTAGAAGATTCTTTTGTGTTTATTACGTGTTACTTACGGAAGCAACGGACTGTCAAATACTGCTTTCCAGCCCAGTATTTCCGGCATTTTTCAAAACAATACCAGCGGTATTTACGGTTAAGGTAACTGCAAAGAAGAATGGCAAGAAAGTTTCTAAGACTCTTGCATCTAACATCACTGTAAAGAATTACAAGGTTCGTCTTGAAGATGCAACTGGTGCAACTGTTTCCGGAACAACAATCGCTGTTGTAGGAACACCTGTACAGTTCACAGCAAAGACAGCACCGGCAAAGGCTGCAGTCACATATACTTCTAGTGATTCAGCAATTGCAACTGTAGATACTACTGGCAAGGTAACACCTGTAAAGACTGGCAAGGTTACAATCACAGCTGCAACAGATAAGGCTTCTACTACTGCTGAAGTTGAAGTTAAGAACTACGCATTAGGCACAGTTTCCCAGACAAAGCTTACAGAGCTTACAGCTACTGTTGCTGGCAACACAAAGAACCTTAAGCCTACTGATTTCGTAGTAAAGAACGAGACAACAAACGTTGTTTATCCAGTATCTAAGGTATCTGTTGATTCCAAGGATGCTTCTAAGGTTACATTAACACTGTTCAGCGAAGCAAAAGATGCTGCTACATATGATGTGACTCTTGATGAAATCACAAAGACATTCGTAGCTTCTGATGGAAAGGTTGCTTCTGTTGCACTTAATACCGTAACAGTTCCTTATGCAACTGAAACAGAAATCGGACTGGTTTCTAAAGATGCGAATGGTGTTATCATTGATGAGGCTGCTTACACAAAGCAGGATGCTTCTAAGTATGATTTCACTCTTACAACAAATAATGGATATGTAAACGGAACCAAGTTATATCTGAATAAGATTGGTGATACAGCTACAGCTGAGATTACATACAAGTCTGGTAAGTATGATCAGAATGGTAAGGCAGAAGGAAATGTTACTTCTGGTAAGCTTACAATTACTGCTGTAGATCAGTCTGCTATCAATAACTTTGATGTAAGAATTGATGCTAGTAACAAGTCTTATGACAAGGCTAAAGATGAGAAGAAGATTGCTGCTAAAGATACAAAGACCGCTTACTTCATGATTAAGAATGCTGATGGAAAAGAAATTTCTGATTACAGTAAGTATTCTGTAGTATCTTCTGATCCTACAACATTAATGGTAGCTACTAACAGCAATATCAATGCAAAATCTGTTAATGTTACTGGTGTAAAGGAAGGTACCGCATATCTTCTTATCAAGAAAGATGACAAAGTAGTTGGATCTGTTGCTGTTACAGTTGTTGCAGAGAAGGCTGTTGCTACATTGGAATTAGACAAATACAATGTTACACTTTCTAATAAGATTGGAAGATCAGTAGATGTAAACGTTACATTAAAGGATCAGTACGGCAATGATATGACAAATGCTTATGCAGCTGGAATCAATGTAGAATGCTTAGCAAAACCTAGTAAGGCGGCTGGAAATCATTTTAGTGGCGATCGTACAAAGAAGATCACATTTACTGCTGGCGATGTAGAAGGAAATTATACATTTAAGATTTCTTATAAGAATAACGATGGCAAAGAAATCGTTGCAAAAACCGTTTCTGTTGCAGTTAAGTCTACGAAGGCTACAAAGGCAAGTGCATGGAACTTAAATATCACAAATGATAACCTGGATATCAAAGTTGATAAAGATAACAAGACTTCTAAAACAGTTAAAGCTGAAATCATTGGTTCTGCCGATGGCGCTGATCTTTACTCTCTTACAGATGTAAGCTATGTTGTAAAGAAAGCTGATGGAACTGTTATCTATAGCGATGGTGTAGCCGGAGTTGCAGCAAAGACTAATCATGCATTTGTAAACTCAAATGGTGCATTATCTATCGAAGCTGTAACAGCTACTACCAATGGAGATGGAGATCCACTTCTTATTAAAAATCTTGAGGCTGGAACATATACTGTATATGCAGAAGGTAAAGATAATGTAGATAGTAATGTTGTTCCAAAAATTACAACAACATTTACTATTAAAGACACACAGGCTAAAGCAACTGTAGATCCAAGACACAATAGTGTAGATGCAAGAACTACTTCTGGTTCTGCTATAAGTGCTGTTTTAGCTGATTCTGTAGTTGTTAAGTATGGTGATTATACTTATACAAATGTAAAGGATTATACAGATGCACATACAGGTCTTAATGTTGCAACTTATGAAGTCATGAAGAACAACGGAGACATTGTTAAGTTTACAAGTGGTCAGACAGAGACTCTCCTTACAAGCGGTGAAGGATTTACCGTTAATAAAGTTACTGTTTGGGTAAATGCCGGTACAGATACCATTCCTGTTTGGCTTGCAGTAGAAGCTCCTATTAGTGGATACTTCTCAGTAAAATAAATCGTATTGATTATTTGAAAAGTTTATTTTAAAAATCCCTCTGTGCAATGCACAGAGGGATTTTATTATTTAGATGAATAATTCAATCTAAATTGTACAAGTTCTTTCGGTCGTGCCTTGCACGGCCGAAATTTTATAGATCGATACCATTTTGTATCGTGTTGAAATATGATTTTTAAATTATTTTTCATTCACATTTTTGAACTTGACTGCAAGATTTAAACTTCCATCTAATAATGTATATTGTGATTGGTACAATTAATACACTGAGAGCTTTAACAGGTTTTTTGATTGGCAAAAACAGATTAGCATCCTGTTTGGCTTGCTTAGCTTCATCAATCAATAAGTCAATTTTTTGAGTGGTGATTGGCAAATTATTTTTTGATAAAACGGTAACTTTCGAAAAGTAATGGTTGATTTTAACTGTTTATGTTTCTTCTTGTAACTAAGCATAAACGTACTGAATCTCATGTTGTGTCCACCTCATAAAAAAAAGAGGTTGCTTCGACAGCCTCTTTTTATAAAATGTAATTATTTTAATGTAATTGCCCGAGAATTAGAGTTTCCGGGTTTATAGGGTTCAATTTACAAAGATTTTTTCACAGGCGAGGAGTTCAAAAACTAAATCTTTCCGTGAAAGAATTTGAAAAAGAAATGCCAATATCAAGCTTATGTTAGCATTTCTTTTTTTATAGGAGATAGTTATTTTTGACACAATCTTTAGAGTTTTTCACAAACGACTTTGCAGCGCTTTTTGCAGAAAGCTATGCCATATGCCAAAATATTTTCCCTGCCATCATTCCGCAGGGCTTCGTCATATCTGCGATCTTTGATCTGCTGCATTGCTTTTTCGCAGGCACTGTCCAGTTCCCGGAATGTCGCAGCATATTTCAATTCGATGATCATTCCCGCATCCGGATCTTCCGGCTCAATCAGGATATCGCAGAAACCGTCTCCAGATTCCACATTGGAGCGGATCAGCCAGTCACGTTCACTCCGCAGCAGACCAAGCAACAGGCCGTGATAAAAGTTTTCCTTTTGTTTGTCACGAGCTTTGGTATCTAAAATACTGATCATCCGGCCAAGAATCTGCGTCAGGTGTTTTTGTATTTTTTCTGCATCCCCATCTAAAAATGCCCGGCACAGTTCCTGCATTGGTTTTGCGTCTTCTACAATCGTCTGACGGAACCATTCCTGTATCTGGAATACAAACACTTCACGGACTTCTTTGTTTGGAATAACCAGCCGGTAAACACCATCCACCGCTTTTCCAACCTGTGTCAGATATCCCGTGGTAAACAGTACACTCCAGAGATTGTCGATGCTGTTTTCAATCTCATCATAGGTCAGTTCCAGTCGGATGCGTTTTTCAATGGGATTTCCCGCAATCAGCTGCTCAATCTCGTCGCGTGTGGTTTTGTCTGCTTTGTCTACAAACCGCTTAACTAAATCATTTCCGCTGCTGTTGATCCAGTATGCCTGTGGACAGACATCTGGCTCCTGCAATAAATGATCCACATGATTTATCACGTCCCAAGGGCAATAGATATCGGCATTTCCAAAATGATAACCATCGTACCATTCCTTTATTTCCGCAAAGTGTCCAGACAAATCATAATCTTCCAAAAGGTCAGACACCTCTGCATCCGTAAAGCCGAATTGTTCATCGTATCGTGCATCATCAATTGACAGGATTTTGAAATTGTTCAAACCAGTAAAAATACTTTCCTTTGAAATACGTAAACAGCCGGTCAGAACCGCAAACTGAAGGGAAGTATTGGTTTTCAAAGCCTGCCCCAGAAAGTCCGCGGATCAGAGATACCATTTCCCGGTAATAGCCATTCTGGAATGCTTTATCCAGTGGTACATCGTACTCGTCAATGAGTATTACTGTTTTCTGTCCATAGTGCTGGTATAAAAGTTTTGACAGCAATTGAATGCTGGATATGAAAAGCCCTTCCTCCATGGTATATTTTCCATTGTTCAAAGCAATTAAGGCACGGTATTTTTCTTTCTCATTTGCAGAAAGCCGATCGCTATCGTCTAAAAATGCAAATCTTTCAGCTTCTGTACCGATCAGCTCTATCAGACGGTATTTTGCTTCCTCAAATGTCAATCCCTCAACACCTTTCAATGAAAGAAAAATAACCGGATATTTCCCCATATAGGTATCACACAGTTCTTTGTTGCCTGAAATATAAAGTCCGTCAAACAGAGCAGGGGCAGTTCCGATCTCAAAAAAGCATTTCGGCATGCTCATGTTCAGCGTTTTCCCGAAACGGCGTGGGCGTGTGAACAAACTCACTTTTCCCATGTTCTGTAATAATTGCTCGATCAATTTTGTTTTATCAATATAATAGTAACCGGATGTCCGGATTTCATCAAAAAATTCGATTCCTACAGGCATCAATTCCACCTTTTCCCTTGTTTCTCTTAACTTGTTTGTAGGCTTCATTAAGATTGTCCTTTCGCAAAATCAAATCCAAAAGATTGTTCGTCCAATAGTCTGTGATGACACCGCTCTTTTCAGTAATCTTAGAGTAGTCGAACACTTCTGCATAGTTTGTATTGCAACCTTATCCTTAGCTATAGCCTGATGTGATTTCTGTTCGTCAGACCAGAGATTTGCCGCCACCTTCCTTCAGATTCCCCTCACGTTAATCATAATCGCTGCTATGAATAGGACACCCTTGGTCTTGGCTGTATCCTTCCCACTACTAGGGCGGATTAGGGACTTTCACCCATTAGAAATGTGCACCGCAAGGCGCACAATTAAAGAAAGAGAGCCGCGAAACGCGACTCTCTTTTTTACCTATTCATCAAACCAAAATTATTTGATTGTGATTGCTCCTGGTACAGAAACTTCCATGTTTGTATAAACATTTCCGTCAACCTTTACAGTTACAGCAAGCTTAGTAATTGTGAAGTATTCACCAGATACAACAGTCTGAGTTCCAGATGTGAACTTAACACCGTTGTTCTTGATACCTTCAACAGCTGCAATAACTAATGGCTGATCAGCTGCGGCCTTGTCAGAACGGCTGCTATATGTTGTCTCACCGTATGTTACAGTAAGTGCATTCTTTACAGCATCAGCTACAGTAGCACCAGCTACAGTGTTATCCTTTACATCAACAGAAGCCTTATCCTGAGTATCCTTTACAGTAAATGTAGTAGAAAGCTCAATATCTTTTCCTTCGTTGTTTGTGATTGTAGCCTTTACAGAGTATGTTCCTGTAGCAAGCTTCTTATCAGCAACGATTGCGGAACCACTTGTTACTGTTGTAATAGCCTTTACTAATACAGCAGAACCACTTGTTGTTGTTACAACAGCATTTCCCTTAGCATCCTTTACAGAAATGGACTTAATTGTCTCATACTTAACATCAATGCCATCTTTCATACCAACAACCTGGATTGCGATATTCTTATCAGCTGTTGTATCCTTGTCAACCTTCAGATCGAAATTGTTGTTATCAACTTCAATTCTCCAAGCATCAGGTACGGTAGTCTTAGCATCCTTTACAGCTACAGAAACAGTCTTAGCAACTACTTCTTTGTTATCACTGTTCTTGTAAGAAATCTTGTAAACATAGTTTCCAGCAGCAACATTTTCACTATTGAAAGTTACTTTCTTTCCGTTGATTGTGTAATATGTGTTTCCAGCTACAGCAGATGTGCTTAAGTTAGAAACATCTGTAGATAAGCACTCTACGCTTAAATTAGCGGCAATATCATCACCGTACTGATCCTTTACAGTTGCAGTAACAGTCTTTGTATTTTTTAACTGCTTAGAAAGAGTTACATTGTAAGAATCTAACTCAAGTGTTGCAACAGTTCTTTCTGCTACGATTTCAACAGCTACAGAACCAACAATCTTGTTATCCTTCTTAATAAGGATGTAAGCAGTACCAGCCTTAACAGCAGTTACGTTTACACTGTGCTTATTAGGATCAAGAGTAGATGTTCCAAGCATTAATGTAGCCTTGTCAGAAGACTCTACTGTATATTTGTTGTAATCTTTGATCTCGTTACCGTTTGCATCTTTAATCTTAAGGAATGCAGCGTACTGTGTTGGATCCTTTACAGCAAGCTTCTTAGAATCCTTAGCCTTATCGAACTTAGTTGTCGTAGCCTTGTCAATTCTTACATCAAATCCGTTTACAACAGCCTGATCTACAGCAGTAATTGTAACCTTGTTTGGTCCGATGTTTCCTTCTGCCTTACCATTCTGGTCATACTTTCCTGTCTTGTACTCGATCGTTGCTTCAGCAGTATCGTTTACCTTATTTAAGTATAACTTAGAACCGTTTGTATAACCATTTCCCTTTGTATCAATTGTAAAATTATAGTTTGCATCAGATGTAGCATCGGTTGTAGTAAGTTCTTTTAATACAACGCCGTTAACATCCTTAGAAACAAGTTTTACTTCTGTCTCTGTTGCATATGGGATTGTTGCCTGGTCAAGTGCGATAGAAGCAACCTTTCCATCAGAAGCCTTGAAAGACTTTGTTGTTCCATCAAGTGTTACATCATAATTAGCAGCATCATTTAACTCGCTGAACAGTGTCAATGTAACCTTTGTTGCATCCTTAGAATCAACAGATACCTTGGATACTGGATAAACAACGTTTGTTGTCTCATTCTTTACTGTAAAATCAGAAGCCTTAAGGTTCTTTGTATCACCAGTAACAGTAGCTGTAAGCTCTGTAAGCTTTGTCTGGGAAACTGTGCCTAATGCGTAG
>ERZ773242.2992-NODE-2992-length-12870-cov-3.120640_pt1 | contig 12870 bp, 10 predicted proteins | sample MGYA00511077_ERZ773242 | MGnify/ENA primary metagenome ERZ773242 (study PRJEB29015, sample SAMEA2737754) | human gut metagenome | biome: human gut; feature: human-associated habitat; material: faeces | place: China | collected 2012 ... | reverse complement strand
ATCGGACGATTTTCTGGAGCCTTGCCTATGTGGACTGGAAGCAGGAGGAACAGCCGACCCACGAAGAGGCGATGTCAAAGCTGTTAAAAAGAGTTCATCCGGGAGCGATTGTACTGCTGCACAATACGTCCCGGACGAACGGTGAAATTTTGGATGAGGTTTTAACAAAGTGGGAGGAAATGGGGTATCATTTTGCTTCGCTGGAAGAACTGGTATCCTCCGGCAGCAGGGAAGCACGGAGCTTTTTCTTGACGGATAACCAGGAAAATCCGGTAAAGAGCGCCGCGCCGACCCATGCAGCAGGCTCGCAGAAGCAGGCGAGGGGGAAGCTTACAAGCTTCATGGCGATCAGTGCTGTGATCATGCGGGCAAACAGCTCGACTACGCCGCCCATCATCGGCAGGAAGCTGTAGCCACAGCCCTGCATGATGTTTCGGAAAATAAAAATCGTGGAAAGCGGAATATAAAAGACCGCACACATATAGATATAGGTTTTTGCCCAGGGCATCAGGGAAGCCATATCGATGTCTCCGGAGAAGAACAGGGAAAGCAGCGGGCGCAGGAACAGACCGACGGCAGCTGCAGCGAGCAGCGAGTAGATGACGCTGATCAGGAGAGCGGAACGGACGCCCTTTTCCAGACGGTGATAATCGCCCTTGCCGTAGTTCTGACCGCCGTAGCTTGCCATTGTCTGTCCCATCGACATCATGCCCTGTGTTACGAGGTTCTGCACCTTGCTGGCAGCAGTAAAGGCAGCGACTGCTACAGAGCCGAACAGATTGATGGCAGCCTGCATCACCATTGCTCCGGATGCAGTAATGGAAAACTGCAGTGCCATTGGAATGCCCATTCTCATCTGATATGCCGTGTCTGATGCGGAAAGTCGCCACTGGGTACGCTCCGGGCAAAGCACGGGAACGTTCTTATAAATATAGATCAGACACAGTACCGCAGAAACGCCCTGTGAAATATTGGTTGCAATTGCAGCACCTGCCACACCCATATGGAAGCAGAGGATCAGGAGCAGATCGAGCACCACATTCAGACAGGCAGAAAATACAAGGAAAAACAACGGAACCTTACTGTTGCCGATGGCCCGCAGAAGTGAGGAAAACAGGTTATAAAAAATACAGGCAACGACTCCGCTGCAGATCAACATGCTGTAGGTATACGCATCGGCAAAAATATCCTCCGGTGTATTCATAAGGAGAAGCAGAGGCTTCATGGTGCTCAGACCGACCACGGTTATAAGGATTGCGACAAGAACAGAGAGCAGGATACCGTTTGCCACGCTGGCGCGGACGGCTTTTTCATCCTTTGCTCCATAACGCTGTGAGGTCAGGATCGTAAATCCGGCGGTAATGCCCTGTGCAAAACCGATGATCAGAAACATGACTGTGCCGGTGGAGCCCACGGCAGCCAGAGCGTTCGCGCCGACGAAGCGGCCGACGATGATCGTATCGGCCATGTTGTAAAACTGCTGGAAAATATTGCCGACTAACAGCGGCAGGGTAAATTTGAGTATGATGGACAACGGTTTGCCCTGAGTCATATCCTGTTCCATAAAATCCTCCATCGGTTTGGTGTTTTACGGCGCTTATGGGCGCTTTATGTGATTTATGTAGCAAAAAAGACTGTTGAAATCTCAACAGTCTTTAAAAGTCGAAGCGACGTGATTTGAACACGCGACCTCTGCGTCCCGAACGCAGCGCTCTACCAAACTGAGCCACGCTTCGATTGCTTCATCAAGCCTTATTATCATAACGAATTTTTCTGAAAAAGTCAACTGGAAAATTTAGAAAAAAAGAAAAACTTATAATAAAGTTTGTGCGGATGAGAACCGGAATAAAAACATATGGTTTTGATAGACTTTTAATATTTGAATAACTAAAATATTTGAATATTTCAAAAAAATATTGACACTCAAATAGGTGCGTGATATTATGACACTGTGAAGTGCAAAGGAGCAGGATCAGAGAATAGGATTCTGCTTTTTTTATAAGACGGCACTTTAATGAGTAAAAGTGATAAATCGACAAAGGAGGAAACATTATGAAAAAAATGTCCAAGCCCCTTGCATTACTGCTTGCAGGCATGATGGTATTTGGAACAGCATGCGGGAGCAGCAATAGCACAGGCAGTTCTGGTGCAGACAGCGCGGGAGCAGCAGAAACTGCGGAAAGCACTGCCGCAGATGGAACAGTAGCAACTGATACCAGCGTAGTAATCGGTCAGTCTTCTGAGGTAGCAAATTTGAATCCGATGATTCAGCCCAGAACACCCGATAGCAATGTTCAGAGCATGATTTTCAGCTACTTGGTTGTTCCGGATGAAGAATTGAATTATGAAGGTGATCTGGCAGACAGCTGGGATATTTCCGATGATGGAACAGTTTATACGTTCCATTTAAAGGAAGGCGTAAAGTGGCATGACGGAGAAGACTTTACTGCAGACGATGTGGTATTTACTCTGACGTCTCTGGCTGATCCGAATTATAACGGCGGCGCAGACGGACGTGTTATGTCGATTGCAGGTGCTGCTGATTATCAGGCAGGTAATGCAGACAGTGTTTCCGGTATCAAAAAAGTAGATGACTATACGGTAGAGATTACACTGGAGTCTGCAAATGCGGCATTTCTTTCTAATATGTATACCTGTATTCTTCCCAAGCATATTCTGGAAGGAGAGGATCCCGGAGAATGGGGCAATGATGACTTCAATCGCGCTCCGATTGGTACAGGTAAGTACAAATTTGTAGAATGGAAATCTGGTCAGTACATCACACTGGAACGGAATGACGACTATTATGGCACAAAGCCTTCTATTCAGAATGTAACCGTGCAGTTCGGTGATGACACAACATTGACTGCAGCGCTTCTGAACGGTGAAATCGATGTGTTGTACAATCTTCCTTCTGCAGAGGTAGAAAATGTAGAAGCGATGGATGGTGTATCCGATTACAAATACGAGCAGCTGACGGTTACTTATATTGGATTAAACCAGCTGACAGAAAGCTTAAGTGATCTGCGTGTTCGTCAGGCACTGGCATATGGCATTGATAAGCAGGCAATCATTAATACAGTTTATGGTGACGGCAATGCATATGTCTGTGATGATGTATTTCCGAGCAACCACTGGTCTCACAGCGATAATGTAACGGTTTATGATTATGATCCTGCAAAATCCAAAGAGCTGTTGGAGGAAGCAGGATATACCATGAATGATGCAACCGGTTATTATGAAAAAGACGGAAAGACCTTACATCTGACCTATGATATGTCCACCAGTACAGATGGTAAAGCAGTTGCTGCTTTGATCCAGCAGCAGTGGAAGGCGATCGGTGTTGAGATGGAAGTAATTGAACAGGATTTTGCAACACTGGCATATACAAAGCTGCTTCCTGGTGAAGCAACAGAAGAGACAACCGGAGATTCTTTCCAGTGCTATACATTGGGCTTTGGCGTTGAAGCAGATCCGAATGAATATAATGAGTACTTTTCCACTTCTACCGGCGCTGGTTCCTGGAACTTTATTCATTACAGCAATCCGGAGGTGGATCAGCTGTTTAAAGATCAGCTGCTGCTGACAGATCCTGATGAGAGAGCGGAATGCTTCCACAAAATCTCAGATTTGATCTCCAAGGATCTTCCGTGGATTCCGCTGTATAACAAGGCTGGTATCGCAGGCGTAAGTGACAAAGTACAGAACTTTGTATGTGATTACCGCGGTATTACCTTCCAGATTGAAAAGTGGAATATTGCAGAATAAAAGAAATGACAGACTTTTAACAGGTCAGGGGTTTCGGGCTTACTGTCCGAGACCCCTGAAGTATAAATGGACAGTTGTTTGATACAGGAAAAGAAAGGAACGAAAAAATGATAGAACCAGCTGCTTTGTTAAAGGATCTGGTCAGGATCAATACGACAAACCCGCCGGGGGAAGAAGAAAAGCTTCTCCTGTATCTGGAACGTATTTTGCAGGAGCACGGGATTCCTTATGTGTATCAGGAAAGTGCAAAGGGACGCGGAAATCTGCTGGCATGGCAGCTGGCAGATCAGGCAGAAGAGGCACCGTTGATCCTGATGAGTCATACCGACGTGGTTGCCGCGCAGGCAAGTCAGTGGAAATTTCCTCCGTTTGAAGCACAGGAAGTAGATGGCTATATTTATGGACGGGGTACGGTGGATACAAAACAGCTGACAGCAATGGAGCTGACAGCGTTTCTGGCGTTAAAGGAGAAAGAAATTCCGTTAAAACGGGATGTATATTTTCTGGCAACCTCGGACGAAGAAAGCGGAAGTGCATATGGGCTCCAGTGGTTTCTGGATCATGAGATTACAGTTGGTGAAACGACAAAAACAGGCCGCGAGCTCTTTCGGGGCAGTGATGTGATCAGCGAGGGCGGCGGATTCCCGGTAGTTGGAGGAAAAAGGGAATTTTACCTTTGCGAATCCGGACAGAAATCCTGCGGTACAGTGGAATTTACCGTGAAAGCAAAAAGCGCGAAAGGTGCATTTTTTACCAGCGGAGATGGTATGGAGCGGGCGATGGGGCTTGCTGAGGACATCGGAAAGCAGAAGCTTGACGGGAGAGTTCTGGATACGGTAAAGCAGTTTGAACAAAAGCTGGCAGGAGTACAGCTGTCTCCCATGATGCAGAAAATACTGACAGCCATGAAACAAAATTCCATGACGGTAACGATGATTACAGGGAAAAATGTAAATGAAGTGACACTGGTTTGCGATGTGAGACTTCTCCCTGGTTTCGGGCAGAAATATCTGGAGGAAGTTTTAAAAAATCTTGCAGAAAAATGGGACTGCAGTTACAGAATTGTTTCTCTCAGTCAGGGGTATGAAAGCAGCCCGGATGGAGAAATGTTAAAAATTCTGGAAGAAGCAACGCTGGAGATTCTGGGAAAAACAAAAGAAGAAGCGGAAATTCTTCCGTTTGTGTCGATGGGCTCCAGTGATGGACGTTTCCTGGCAGACCTGGATACAAAAGTATACGGATACAGCCCGGTTTATGCCTGGGATATGACATTTGACAGTGCTGTAACAATGGTTCATGGCATAAATGAAAGAATCCACAGGGATTCGGTCGTGTTTGGAAGTAAAGTATTGACGCTTGCAGTCTGCCGGGCAGCACAGAGCGGAATATAAAGAAAAACGGCAATTGCCGAAAAAATGCACGAGAGATTGCCGGTTCATACGGCAGAGCGGGAGGTAAACATGATTAACAGAAACGAAGTAGCAAGAGAAAAAATGCAGCGCGCTGCAGAAATGCTGCAGGATAACAATATCGATATGTGGGTATTTTATGCGCGACTGAAAACAGATACTGCACTGGAACTGATGTTCAATACGGACAGTAAAAATGAAGTGATGTTTTTGCTGACGAAAAGCGGGGACAGAATTGCGATTGCAACCGCTGCGGATACCAAAGCATATGAAGAATCCGGGCTGTATACAGAAGTAATTGAAGTATCCGGTGATGGGTTTGAAAAAGTATTCAAAGAAAAATTCGATCAATATCAGGTAAAACGTCTTGCAGTCAATGATTCTACTGTTGATACCAGATGCGATGGTTTGACGGTTGGTCTGTTTAAGAGACTGGAAAAAGCGATCGGTGCAGAAACAATGGCGAAAGTGAAATGCTGCAGCTACTCTATGCTGGAGGAGTTAAGAGCGGTAAAGACACCGAGCGAAATCGAGATTATGAAAGAATGCAGCCGTATTACAACAGATATTTACGATGCACTTTTTAAGCGGATTCATGTTGGTCTGACAGAGGTTGGTGTAGCAAAGATGATGATGGAGGAATGTGCAAAGCGAAACGTTGTGACTGCATTTGGAAATCCGCCGGAATATCCTCTGGTATTGAATCCGAAGGGAGGAATGTCCCACAGAGACCCTAACGACATCAACAAAATCGAAGCCGGAGATATGCTGGTGATCGATTTTTCCATTCGTTATAACGGTTATACATCGGATATTGCACGTACCATGTATTTCCTGAAACCAGGCGAAGAGCATGCTCCCAAGGATGCGGTTGATTGTGCAAATGCGGCTATCAATGCAGTAGGAGCGGTTATGGCAAAGATCAAACCCGGCATGAGAGGCTATGAAGTGGATGCAATTGGCAGACAGTCGATCATTGACAGTGGTTTTCCTCCGTTCCCGCATGCGACCGGACATCAGGTAGGACTGGAGGTGCATGATGGCGGTACGACACTTGGACCCAAAAAGAGATATTCCGCTTCTGGAATTCTCCGGAAAAATGAAATTTATGCGCTGGAGCCGACTGTTTTGCAGGACCGCGATAAGCGCAGCGCAATTATTGAAGATAATGTGCTCCTGACGGAGGATGGTTGTGTTCTGATCAGCAAACGGCAGACAGCATTGATTGAAATTCCTTACCGTACCGGTGAGGAAGCATAACAGGAGCAGTCTATGAATCTGGAGGATAATAAGAAGGCATTTATGGAACTGCTCCGAATCCCGTCTGTAACCGGGAGCGGTGCAGATGGAGAAGAAAAGGCCTGTGCGTTTCTGGAACATATTCTGCAGGAAAACGGAATAAAAACGGAGCGGATTGCAAAAGACTTGCATCGACCAAACCTTCTTGCAGCAATTCATGCACCGAGGGCTGAAAAAGAGCCGGTTGTGCTGATTTCCCATATAGATGTCGTACCTGGCATACAGGAGGAATGGACACATCCGGTGTTCGGAGCCCAGAAAGCAGACGGGCGAATTTTCGGAAGAGGAACGCTGGATACCAAGCAGCTGACGATGATGGAGCTGTATGCGTTCCTGAATCTCAAAAAACAGGAAAACCATCTGAACAGGGACGTGTATTTTCTGGCTACTATCGATGAAGAAGCAGGGAGCAGTTTTGGCATGGAATATGTCAGACAGGAAAGACCAAACCTGTTTCAAAATGCGGTGGTGATCAATGAAGGCGGTGGCTTCCCGTTACATATTAACGGGAAAAACTATATGATGCTGACGGTCGGAGAAAAGGCAGTCTGCAAAATAAAAATAAGTGCGGAAGGAACCGGGGGACATGCGAGTGCTCCTGGAGAAAATCAGGCACTGTTAAAGCTTGCAGAGGGATTACGGAGAATTTTTGCAGCGGAAAAAGAACTGACCTGCGGCAGCCGCCGCACCTGGGAGACAATGCGCAGAATTGTTGGCAGTGACAGCTGGGATAATGCAACAGGGGCTGACATTTTTGCGTATGCTTCTCAGAACAACATCGGAATGCGAAACTACAAAATAGGAGAACGCAGCAATGTCATTCCTGCGCATGTAGAAGCAGTGCTGGAGTTCAAAGTACTTCCTTATGGCAGTCAGGAAGAAATCGAGACATTTGTCCGAAAACAGATTGCCGGTCTGCCGCTTGAAATGGAAGTGCTGAGTTATGAAGCCGGATTTGAAAGTAATTTTGAAAATTCGCATTTAAAACAGCTTGTAAATGATCTGGAAGAGGCCTGCAGGCGGTTCGGATTTGACGGCGGTGTATTGCCGATGCTTGCGCTCGGACGAACGGACGGAAGATTTTTCGGGAGTGCAGGCAGCATGGTTTACGGCTGCTCTCCGCTTTTGATGGGAGATTCCTTCGATGCGATCCTGCCCAAGGTGCACGGAAAGGATGAAAGCATTCTGGAGACATCCTATGAATTTGGCGCGCAGGTGCTGGATGAGGTTATACAGAAAAACTGTCTGAAAGAAGAACGAAAAGGAGACAAGAAATGAAAGACTATAGCTATCATAAAAAAGTCATAGATGATGTGATTACAAAATTAAACGAGTCGGATATTGATCTGTACTTAATTATCACAGCAGAGGGCTGCGATCCGATGACCGAGTTTATTCCCGGAGTAGATACGGTTGGCTCCAGTGCGTTCCTGTTTACGAAGGACGGGAAAAAGTTAGCGACGGCATCCAGCATTGATGCACAGGATGTTGAAGAATCCGGTCTGTTTGACGAGGTAAGACATTATGAAAACTACGATGAGACATTGGCGCAGATGGTTCTGGAATTAAAACCGAAAAAAATCGCACTTGATTTTTCTGAAGGAAATGCCTTTTGTGATGGCCTGACGATGGGAAAATATGAGAAATTTGTACAATCTCTCGGAGACTTTACATTTGAAGCGTGCAGTGCGGATCTTTTCATTCCTGCGGTACAGGAGCAGAACAAAAAATAAGGAGAACAGATTATGGGAAGATACATCAGAAAGCGTTTACTGCAGGCAGTTCCGGTTGTGTTTGGCATCACAATTCTGACTTTCTTTATTATGAAGATGGCACCGGGCGGTCCGCTGACGGGGATGATAAGTCCCCGTACCTCCAGCGAATCGCTGCAGAGAGCCAGAGAAGCACTTGGGTTAAATGACCCGATAATTGTCCAGTACTGGAATTGGTTAAAGCAGCTGGTACAGGGAAATTTTGGCTACAGTACTTATAACGGACAGGCTGTCCTGACAGAGATTCTGGACAGACTGCCGGCAACGCTGCTGTTGACGGTAACCTCATTTGTCATCAGCTTTGTTGTTGGAATTCCGCTTGGTGTTTATTCTGCAACACATAAATATTCTAAAGCAGACTATGGCCTTACCGTATTCTCCTTTATAGGTATTTCCATTCCCAGCTTTTTCTTCGGCATGGGTTTGATCTTTGTATTTGCACTGAAATTGAAATGGCTGCCGACCTCCGGTTTTGGTTCCAGTACATTCAATGGGGAAGGCATGGCGTTGATCCTGCATAAGCTGAAATATCTGATAATGCCGGCACTGGTTATGTCTCTGAGTAATTTAGCGACAGTAATGCGATTTGCGCGCTCCAGCATGATCGAAACACTGAACCAAGATTATGTCCGGACAGCAAGAGCAAAAGGGTTGTCGGAAAAAGTAGTTATTTATAGGCACGCGTTGAAAAATTCCATGATTCCGGTCATCACAATTTTTGGTCAGTCTATTCCGAACCTGTTTGGAGGAGCCTATATTACGGAAAAAGTATTTGGATGGCCGGGTATGGGGCTGCTTGGTGTTGATGCAATCAATAACCGTGATTATCAGATGCTGATGGGACTGACGTTGTTTACAGCGATTTTGGTACTTTTGGGTAATCTGCTGGCGGATATTATGTATTCCTTTGTAGATCCCAGAATTCGGTATTAAAGGAGAGCAGGCATGGAAAAGAAAAGAATGAAATACAGACAAAGACAGAACTTCTTCAAAACAGATGCCTGGAAGCGTTTCCGCAAAAATAAGCTTGCGCTTGTTGGAACAGCTGTGATTTTACTGCTGATTCTGGCAGCAGTATTTGCTCCTGTTATTGCGCAGAATGACCCGTATGTCAGCCTGCAGGATGGAAATACTGTTCTGAAAAACATGTCGCCATCCAAAAGCCATACGATTCTTGGAACAGACAGTATCGGGCGGGATGGGTTCAGCCGTCTGGTCTATGCGGCACGTGTATCTATGAGTGTTGGCCTTGTAGCTGTTGGCATTTCTACAGTTATAGGTATTGTGCTTGGAGCAATTGCAGGATATTTCGGCGGTGTTGCTGATACGATCATTATGAGATGCGTGGACGTTGTGAACTGCTTTCCGGTTTTGTTTCTTATCATTATTGTTGCAACTATTTTAAAGCCGAGCATTTACAATGTCATGATTATCATTGGTTTATGCAATTGGACCGGTACAGCACGTCTTGTGCGCGGTGAAATTTTAAGAGTTCGTGAAATGGAGTATGTGCAGGCTGCTGTTTCTCTTGGCGCGACAGATTTTCGAATCATTTTCTCTCATGTAATCCCGAATGTTCTTGCACCTATTATTGTAGAAGCGACCATGCAAATGGCGAGAGCAATCCTTACAGAGGCATCACTTAGTTATCTTGGCTGCGGAGTTCAGCTTCCGACGGCAAGCTGGGGGAATATGCTGATGGATGCAAATAATTTGGCGACACTGACAAAAAGACCGTGGCAGTGGATTCCGGCAGGCGCATGTATTTTCCTGGCAGTGCTGAGTATCAACTTTATCGGCGACGGTCTGAGAGACGCATTTGATGTGAAACAGAAGAAATAAAGAAGGAGGAAAAATGGACAGAAAAGAGACTTATCAGAAAAGACTTGCAGGAGTTTACAGCTATATGGATGCACACCAGCTGGATGGTGCCATGTTTACCTCTTATGAAAACAGGCGTTATTATTGCGGCTTTACCGGAAGCAATGGATATCTGATCATTACAAGAGATAAGGTCTGTCTTGTGACTGACAAGCGTTATACAACACAGGCACAGCAGCAGACGATCGGTGTGGAAGTCATTGAGCATGCAGCAAATGTGCTTTCGCTGGTGGCAGATACGATTAAAAAGTGTGGTATTGAAAAAATGGTGATGGAATCCTGCATGACAGTAGATGAATATTTCCCGTTAAAGGAGAAAATGGGTGATATTGATGTCGTGTTTGAACAGGAATATTTCCTGGAACAACGTATGGTCAAGGATGCAGAGGAAATTGCGTGTACGAAAGCTGCAATCGCCGCAGCTGAAGCAGGGTTTGATAAGCTCCTCCCGAGATTGAAGACTGGCATGACGGAAAAAGATCTTGCAGATGAGTTACATTATCTTGTTTCCAAGGAAGGAGCAGAAGCCATGAGCTTTGGCACAATCGTTGGATCCGGTGCAAGAGGTGCGCTGGCACATGCGTTTCCTACTTCAAAAAAAATAGAAGATGGCGATATGGTTGTTGTGGATTTCGGTGTTTTAAAAGACGGATATTGTTCGGATATGACAAGAACGTTGCTGTTTGGCAATGTTTCAGAAGAACATATGAGAATTTTCAATCTGGTGCAGGAATCACAGGATAAAGCGATTGCTGCAATCCGTCCGGGAGTTATGGCAAAAGATGTCGAGGATGCACACCGTGCTGTATTTCTGCGGGAAAATCTGGATGATTACGCACTTCGCGGACTGGGACATGGCATTGGTTTGCAGATTCATGAATGTCCACGTATCGTTATCGGGAATGAAACCGTTTTGAAACCCGGGATGATTTTTACGGTTGAACCTGGACTTTATTTCCCGAATGATTGTGGCGTGCGGACGGAAGACGATGTGCTTGTGACCGAGAACGGTGTGGAGAACCTTTCTCATACGCCTCATGAAATCCATATTGGATAAGGAGAACAGCCATGAGTTTATTGGATGTAAAAGATTTAAAAACTTATTTTTATACGGATTCCGGTGTAGCAAAAGCGGTAGACGGGGTTACATTTTCTGTAGATAAGGGAAAGGTGCTCGGAATTGTCGGAGAATCCGGCTGCGGAAAGAGTGTAACCAGCCTATCGATCATGCGCCTGGTGGATCCTGTGACCGGGAAAAATGAAGGCGGAGAAATTCTGTTTGACGGGACAGATATCCTGAAGCTTCCGGAACCGGAAATGCGTAAATTGCGCGGTAATCGGATTTCCATGATTTTTCAGGAGCCGATGACATCCCTGAATCCCGTTTTTACAATTGGGTATCAGATTGAGGAATCGCTGATCCTGCATAAGGGAATGGATAAAAAGGCTGCAAGGCAGCAGGCAATTCATTTGCTGGAGCTTGTTGGAATTCCGGAGGCAGGAAAACGTGTGGATGAATATCCGCATCAGCTTTCCGGAGGTATGCGTCAGCGTGTCATGATTGCAATGGCGCTGGCAGGCGATCCGGAGCTGCTGATTGCCGATGAGCCGACGACCGCATTGGATGTAACGATTCAGGCACAGATTCTTGATCTGTTAAAATCTCTTCAGAAGAAATTGAACATGTCGATCATTATCATTACGCATGATCTGGGTGTTATCTCGGAAATGGCAGATGAAGTTGTCGTTATGTATGCCGGAGAAATTGTGGAAAAGGCAAAGACGCGGGAGCTGTTTGATGATCCGAAGCATCCCTATACGGTCGGGCTGATGAATTCGGTTCCGGATGTCGATGAGGATGTGGAGCGCCTGCGGACACTTGAGGGACTGGTACCGAGCCTATATGATATGCCGAAGGGCTGTCGGTTTGCTCCGAGATGTCAGTTTGCCTGCCCGGAATGCGAAAAGGAGCGGATAAAGCTTCTGGATCTGGAGGATGGACGTCAGGTCAGGTGCAGGAGGTATGAGAAATGAGTGAAGTTTTAGTAGACGTAAAAAATCTGAAAAAATACTTCCAGACCGGCGAAAAGGGAAAAACAGTAAAAGCTGTAGATGATATCAGCTTCCAGATCTATAAGGGAGAAACGCTTGGCGTTGTCGGAGAGTCCGGTTGTGGAAAATCCACAACAGGTCGCCTTGTGCTGCATTTGTTGGAACCTACGGAAGGCACGGTTACATTCGACGGACAGGATCTGAGCCGGTTGAAGAAAAGCGAGATGCGTACAATGCGCAAAAGGATGCAGATTATCTTTCAGGATCCGTATGCGTCATTGGATCCCAGAAAAACAGTCTTTCAGATTCTGGAAGAGCCTTATCGTATCCATCATCCGGAGATGAGCAGGGAAGAAATATATACGCAGGTAGAAAGGCTGATAGCCTGTGTCGGCCTGCGCCCGGAACATATTACCAGATATCCGCATGAGTTTTCCGGTGGTCAGAGGCAGCGTCTTGGTATTGCGAGGGCGTTATATCATAATCCGGAGATTCTGGTATTTGATGAGGCAACGAGTGCACTGGATACCGATACGGAAACGGCGATTATGGAGGCAATTGAGAGCTTTCATGGAAAGAAGACGCTGGTGATCATTGCGCACAGGCTGCGGACGATCGCGGGGTGCGATATGATTTACAAGGTGGATAACGGAAAGATCGTGGAGACGACGCTGGCGGCAGAGGAGCAC
>ERZ773242.2977-NODE-2977-length-12938-cov-6.803307_pt1 | contig 12938 bp, 5 predicted proteins | sample MGYA00511077_ERZ773242 | MGnify/ENA primary metagenome ERZ773242 (study PRJEB29015, sample SAMEA2737754) | human gut metagenome | biome: human gut; feature: human-associated habitat; material: faeces | place: China | collected 2012 ... | reverse complement strand
GATGAAAGCGCCCGGAGCCAATACAAACACCAACATTCCGTACTCTTCCGGCATGATTGTCAGATTGAAAATCTTGCCTGTTCCCAAGAATTCGCGGACAGCTCCCAGCAGAGTCAAGGCTATCGTAAAACCAAGTCCCATACCAAGACCGTCGAACATGGAAGCCACCGGATTATTCTTCGCGGCGAATGCTTCAGCACGTCCCAGCACGATACAGTTTACCACGATCAACGGGATGAAAAGCCCCAGTGTGGCATACAAATCCGGCACGTAAGCCTGCATCACCATCTGGAGCAATGTTACGAAAGACGCAATGACTACAATGAACGATGGGATACGTACCATATCCGGAATCAGATTCTTGATGGAAGAAATTACCACGTTCGAGCAAATCAACACAAACATAGTGGCCAGTCCCATACCCATACCATTGATAGCCGATGAAGTTGTACCCAATGTAGGACACATACCAAGCAGGAGCACAAACGTAGGATTCTCTTTGATAATCCCGTTCATCATTACTTTAAAATTATTCATATCTTAATCTCCTCCTTTCTTAATTAATAGAATCTTGCTTCACCGTTTCAGTTTCCGGAGCAGTGGCAGGTTCATTTTTCTGCGAAGCTCCCGAAACAGTATCTACTTCTCCCGTCTTATAGGCCTCGTAAGCCTTGTTGATAGCGTTCAGGAAAGCGCGCGACGTGATAGTGGAAGCGGTAATAGCGTCTACCTGGCCTCCGTCCTTAGAGACTTTCAGCTCACCTTCGCCCGGACTCATGCCTATGATAGACTTTTTGCTCATTTCGTGCGTCACCGCCTTTTCGCCTTTGGTAGCGTCATAGGCTCCAAACCATTTGTCAGCTTTCGAGCCCAATCCCGGAGTCTCGGTATGGGCCAGCAAAGAGTAATTGTAAATCTTGCCTTTTGCATCAAAGCCGACCAGCACTTTCAGTTCGCCACCGAACCCCATAGCTTTGGACTCAACAGCCGAACCTACCCATTCCTCTCCTTTTTTTGCCGGATAAACGATGAAGTCCACCACTTTCTTTCCGTCTTTCTCGCTGAAGATCGTGTCGCTCATGCCGGACATGAGACCGTGCCGCACGCAGTATTCGATGCTGGGGTAGGCCCAGCCGTTGGGGTCGAGATCGGTGAAGCGATCCATCGGATCGGTCATATCGACGGTCGTGCGCCACAGCTGCGTGCCCATGAAGGGGTTGGCCGTGCCGATGACCATCCAGCCCTGCTCGTCGTTCGCGGCGAAGGCGCGCAGACCGTGGTTGAACGGATCGCCGAAGCCGTCGCGCGTGAGCGTGTCGAGCGTGAGCTTCCCGTTCTCGGACGTGATGGTGTACAGACCGAAGCCGCGCGTGGCGGTCGAGAGCTTGTTGAGGCAGATGACGAGATCCTTCATGTTCTCCAGCTCCGTGATGCGCACGAGCGCGTCATAGAGCTTCTTGAGCGCCTCGGGCAGCTTGTCGCTGATGCCGGAGTAGAGGTCGCAGGCCTGCTGATAGATGTCCACGAAGCCCGCGATGTCGTTCGTCTCCACGAGGTCGGTCAGCTTGGCGAGCAGGCTGTTGAGCCGGCGCAGGCTGCCGAGCGTGGACACGCTGTAGGCCGCGGCGTAAGCGCCGTCGTCGATGCCCTGGCGCAGCGTGTCATACTGCGCGTCCGTGAGCGAGAAGGTCTCGGGGCTGTCCGCCTCTTCGTTCACCGCGTCGACGGCGGCGTCGATGGCGGCGTCGGTGTCGGCGTCGGCGGCGAGCAGCGTGCCGTCGCCGGTGTTTTTATTCAGCAGCAGCTGCAGCAGCACCTTGAGGTAGCCGATCTGGCTGGCCCACTCGTCGCGCGACATGTGCAGCAGGTCGCCGTTGGTGAACTGGCCGAGCGGCTCGAGCAGGGAGCTGGTGTCGAACGTGCCGAGAAAGAGCTTGCCGTCAAACACCTTGGACTGCCAGAAGTACTGGTTTTCATAGTCGCCGAAGCCGGAGCGCTTGCACAGGATGCCGCCGGCCGGGAACATCTCCGTCGGCTCGCCGACGACGAGCTCCATCTGCTCGGTGCCGTCCGCGCCGATGGACATACGGTAGAGGTTCACCGACTGCTCAAGGTTGCGCGCAAGGAAGCCGAAGTCCTGGCTGAACATGAGCTCCTCGAGCGGGATCTCCTCGTCGTTGTATTCGCCGATGTAGAGGTAGCCGTCATAAATGCACATATTGCAGGCCGCGGCGCGGGTGCGCGCCGGGTCGATGCCGAAGGTATACTTCGCACCGTCGGCCTGGTCGCCGACGACCGGCGTCCACGTCCAGGCGTCGGGGTCATTCCAGTCGCCGGAGCAGGTGCCGCGCACGATGGCGAACGAGCGCATATTGTCGCCCACGCGCGTGGCGGGCGTGCCGGTGCACATGGCGACGTAGAGGCTGCCGTTGTACTCGACGATCTCCCAGATGCCGCCGCCGTAGACACTGTCTTTGTAGTGCACGGCGGGGTAGTTAAAGAGGTCGGACTGCGTAGCGATCTTCGTGAAGCCCTTCGACGGGTTGTCACTGATGAGCAGGTAGCCGCCGTCGACGCCGACGTTGCTGATGACGAGCTTGCCGTCGTAGACCGCCATGCCGCGGATGCCGGTGCAGACGCCGGCCTTATACGCCTGCGCGTATTCCTGCATGTTCGACAGGCCCTGATAGACGCACGTGATGCTGTCGTTGCTCGGGTCGACCTCATAGATGCTCGGCAGGCCGCCGCGGCCGTTGGCGTTGACACTGCCGCAGAAATAGAGCTTATCCTTGTAGCGGATAGCGTTGCGGAACAGCGGGGCGATACCGTTGAGCGACTTGGACATGAGCAGGGTCATCTCGCCGGTGTGTACGTTGACCTTCACGAGCACGCCGCCGGAGTTGCCGCCGTCCTCCTGCCCATAGAAGAACGTGCCGTTGAAGATGGCGTTGAGCTCGGCGCGCATGGTCTCCTCGTCGAACTTGTGGCCCATGACGGTGTCCATCGCCGTGAGCGTCTGGCCCATGGCGGCGTAGCACGTGCCGACATAGACATAGTCGCCGTAGGCCATGGCGGCCCAGGCGTAGCTCTGGCCGCGGTCGCCCTGACCGTCGGCGCCGTCGGCCGTGCCGGTCACGGCCACCGTGCCGTTGCCGGTGTAGTCGACCAGGCCGTCCGGCTGGCCGGGCGCGCTGTTCGGGTGCGAGATCTTGCCGAAGGTGTAGTCTCCGGCGTCGTAAGTGTAGGGGGTCTCGGACTGCGCGGTGTCCGCCGCCAGTGCCGGGACCATCAGGCTCATGACCATGGCTGCGATCAGCAGCAGGGTCAGGAGCTTGCGTGTTCTCTGCTTCATCGTTACGCTCCTTTCCAGATGTTACAAGATGCTTGAAATTTCCAAAGTATTCTGTGACAATATTGTAACATTTTCGTGGGGAATGTCAATGCAATTTTTCCGTTTTTTTGTGTCAAATGTGCGTATCCGTGCAAGCGCACTCCTTTTTTCTTCCATTAGCAGCCTTTTATTTCCTTCTTTGTTGCAAAACTATGAAGCGCACACGCAAGCAATAACAAAACCGGCGTCCAAAAAACAGGACGCCGGTTCGGTATCAGGCAGCAATGCACGCACGCGCGCTCCAGCCGTTTGCTCAAAGCTCCGGCATGGGCTCGTTCCAGACATTCAGTCTGCGGCAGAACCGTGCGATCATGACCGCCATCTGCTCGCGCGTGGCGCTGCTCTGCGGCTCAAGGCGCAGGCCGCCCGGGCCCGGAATGCCTTTGATCAGCCCCAGATTGCACGCCCAGTTCATGGCCGTGCGCGCGTAGTAGGAGATGCTCTCACGATCCAGGAACGGGAAGAGCGCATCCCACATATAGGGGGTGTATTTGTCGAGCACCCGATCCGCAAACTCGGCCAGAAACACCGTGACCTGCTCACGCGTGACAGGGTCGTCCGGCGCGAAGGTCGTCTCGCTCATGCCGGACGCTACGCCGGTCTGGTACGCCCAGAGCACCGCGTTCTGATACCAATTCGCCGTGAGGTCGGTAAACGTCGTCTCGCCGGTCACCGCGGGCTCACCCACGATGTTATACAGCACCTGCACCATCTGCGCGCGGGTCATCACCATCTTGGGCGCAAATGTCCGATTGCCGGTGCCGTTCATGAGATCGTGATCCACGCAGTACTGAATGTCCTCACACGCCCAGCCGTTGGGATCAACGTCGTCAAAGCGCTCGCTCACGGGCACCTGCGGGGCAAGCTTGGGGATCTCCTCGGTGCGCGTGGCATTGCAGCCGTAGATCCGGCAGGTATAGGTGCGCACGCCAGCCGTGGTCTCCGTCGGCGGCGTCGTCACACGGCCGACGTCCCAGTAGTGGCCGCGGGCGGGGAGTGTCATTTCCTCCGTGTAACCGCAGCCGTCGTCCTTGCAGGCGCGGGTGCGCTGACCCTCGGTCGTGCAGCTCGGGTACGTGCCCGTCCAGGAACCGTAGTGGTGGATGGGCGCGTTGAAGTTCACGGCCACGCCCTCCGGCAGCGCGTTCTCGCCCTTGGTCAGCTGGGCCCACTCGGCCTCGGTTCCGCTGTAGTCGATGGCCGTGAGCGCGGTGCAGCCGGTGAAGGCGCCCGCGCCGATGCTCGTGACGCTCTTCGGGATGAGCACGCTCGTCAGCGCGGCGCAGCCGGCAAAGGCAAAGTCGCCGATCGTCTTCAGGCCGTCCGGCAGCTGAACGTCCGTCAGGCTCAGGCAGCTGGTGAAGGCCTGCGCCTCAATGGTGGTGAGGCTCGCCGGGAACGTGACCGCCGTCAGCCCCTGACAGTAACGGAACGCGCCCGTCTTGACGGTCTGCACCAAGTCGAGGATCTCATAAGCCGTGCACCTGTTCGGCGCGGCCAGCATCTGCCTGCCGTCTATGGAGATGAGGCCGCCGTTGTAGGTCCGGAGATACCGGCTGCCGATGGCCTCAAAGGAGACGAGGTTGACGCAGCGGGCCAGCACATTCTCGGCGACGCCGCGGATCTCATACCCGAGGTCAACGTGCGTGACGGCGGTCCAGTCGCCGTTCCAGCAGTCGGCCGTGGCAACGCCGCTGCCGTAGAAGGCGAGCGTTGTGCCGTCGCTTTCCAGCTCGGTTCTCACAGCGTCTGCCGCGAAGGCCGCCGGCACGAGCGCGAGTATCAGGCTCAGCACAAGCAGGATGCTCAGAAGTTTCTTTCTCATACCATTTCTCCTTTTTTCAACAAAGTGGGTATGAAAAAGAATACCATCCCCACCCCGGAAATGGCAAGCCTTTTTGCACAACTTTTTGCTTATTGTACAGGATTTTTTTGTGCAATGCAAGACCGGCGCTCCCAAATGGGAGTGCCGGTCTTGTAAAAAATATGCGTATGTGCTTATGCCTCGAGCTGCTGCGCGACCCAGGCGATCTGCGCCTCGACGCTCGGCACGGACGTGCCGCCGTAGGACACGCGCCGCGTGACGCAGTTGGTGAGGTCGATGGCATCGTACACGCCGTCGTCAAAGAGGTCGCTGAAGGTCTGAAACGTCTCGAGCGGCAGTTTTTCGAGCACGGTGTCATGCGCGATGCAGTACGCCACGAGCTCGCCGGAGATCTTGTACGCGCTGCGGAACGGCAGCCCCTTCGTGACGAGATAGTCGGCGAGGTCGGTCGCATTCAGGAAGCCCGTCTGCGCCGCGTGGAGCATCTTGTCGGCGCGCACGGTCATGGTCGCGAGCATCGGCGCCATGACGCGCAGGCACATCTTCACGGTGTCGACCGCGTCGAACACGGCCTCCTTGTCCTCCTGCATATCCTTATTATACGCCAGCGGCAGCCCCTTGAGTGCCGTGAGCATGGCGATGAGGTCGCCGTAGACGCGGCCGGTCTTGCCGCGCACAAGCTCGGCCATGTCGGGGTTTTTCTTCTGCGGCATGATCGACGAGCCGGTCGTGTAGCTGTCCGAGAGCTGCACGAACTGAAACTCCCAGCTCGACCAGAGCACCAGCTCCTCGCTCAGGCGCGAGAGGTGCATCATCTCGATGGCGTAGGCATCGAGCAGCTCGACGCAGAAGTCCCGGTCGGACACGCCGTCGAGACTGTTGCGCGCCACGTCGTCAAAGCCGAGCTGCTTGGCTTCAAAGAACCGGTCGGTATCATACGTCGTGCCGGCGAGCGCGCAGCAGCCGATGGGCGAGACGTTCATGCGCCTGACGGCATCCTGCATCCGGTCGATATCGCGCAGGAGCATCATGGCATAGGCCATCAGGTGGTGGCCGAAGGTGATGGGCTGCGCGCGCTGCAGGTGCGTGTAGCCGGGCAGGATGTCGCCCTTGTGCGCCTCGGCCTGCTCCACGAGCACCGTGAGCACGTCCTTCGTGAGCGCGATGATGTCGTTCGTTTCGCTGCGCAGGTACATGCGCAGGTCGAGCGCGACCTGATCGTTGCGCGAGCGGGCGGTGTGCAGCTTCTTGCCGAGGTCGCCGATGCGCGCGGTGAGCACCTGCTCGACGAACATGTGGATGTCCTCGCACGCGGGGTCGAACGCGAGCGCGCCGCTGTCGAGATCGTCGAGGATGCCCTGCAGCGCGTCGATGATGGCATCGGCGTCCGCAGAAGGCAGGATGTGCTGCGCACCGAGCATCGCCGCGTGCGCCATGCTGCCCGTGATATCCTCGCGGTACATGCGGCTGTCGAAGTGGATGGAGGAATTGAAATCGTCCGCGACCGGATCGGTCACGCCGGCCGTGCGGCCCGCCCACATTTTTGCCATGGTGATGGTCTCCCTTCGTCAATTGTCCCCGCGCCGGGGGGGCCGGCGCGGGGATAAGATCATTTCGTTATCTCTATTGTACCGCTTACATGCTCTTGCCGTCAACCTTTGCCTGCACGGCGATCGGCAGGCCGTAGAGCTGGATGAAGCCGGCGGCGTCCGCCTGATTGTAGTCGCTCGCGCCGAAGGTGGCGATCTCCTCGGAGTACAGGGAGTACGGGCTCCAGACGCCGGCGTTGATCATGTTGCCCTTGTAGAGCTTGAGCCGCACCGTGCCGGTGACGTGCTCCTGCGTCTTGGTCACAAACGCGCTGAGCGCCTCGCGCAGCGGCGTGAACCACTGGCCGTTGTACACCAGTTCGCCGAAGGTGACGGCGAGCTTCTGCTTTTCGTGCATGGTCATCTTGTCGAGGCAGAGCGTCTCGAGCACGCTGTGCGCCTTGTAGAGGATCGTGCCGCCCGGCGTCTCGTACACGCCGCGGCACTTCATGCCGACGAGCCGGTTCTCCACAATGTCCAGAATGCCGATGCCGTTGGCGCCGCCGAGCTCGTTGAGCTTGAGGATGATGTCCTTGGCGCTCATCTGCTTGCCGTCGAGCGCGACGGGCTTGCCCTGCTCAAAGTCGAGCGTGACATAGGTCGGGGCGTCGGGTGCGTCGATCGGGCTCACGCCCAGCTCGAGGAAGCCCGGCTTCTCGTACTGCGGCTCGTTGCCCGGATCCTCGAGGTCGAGACCCTCGTGGCTCAGGTGCCAGAGGTTCTTGTCCTTGGAGTAGTTCGTCTCGCGGTTGATCTTCAGGGGCACGTTGTGCGCCTCGGCGTAGGCGATCTCTTCCTCACGCGACTTGATGTCCCACTCCCGCCACGGGGCGATGATGGGCATATCGGGCGCGAAGTGCTTGATGGCCAGCTCGAACCGGACCTGATCGTTGCCCTTGCCGGTGCAGCCGTGGGCGATGGCGTCGGCGCCCTCTTTCTGGGCGATCTCGACGAGGCCCTTGGCGATGCACGGCCGCGCGTGGCTCGTGCCGAGCAGGTACTCCTCGTACATCGCGCCGGCCTGCATGGTCGGGATGATGTAATCGTCTACGTACTCGTCCGTCAGGTCGAGCACGTAGAGCTTCGACGCGCCGGTCTTGATGGCCTTCTCTTCGAGGCCGTCGAGCTCGCCGGCCTGGCCGACGTTGCCGGACACGGCGATGACTTCGCAGTTATTGTAGTTTTCCTTCAGCCAGGGGATGATGATGGACGTATCCAGACCGCCGGAGTAAGCAAGGACGACTTTTTTGATATCTTCTTTTTTCATAATGGGTACCTCCATTGATTATTCATTCATAAGATGTGCATATTATTCACCTTTTTCGCGCAAATGTCAACCCTCCATCTGCATAAAATTCGCCGAAAAAATCATATTCTTTCCGTGATATTCACAAAAACGGGGTGTTTATACGCACTTTTCCGCACTGCGGCGCCTGTAAGCGGCAGTGAAATATGCATTCGCGCGAATATTCCCGCGGCCGCCGCCCGATGTACGCTCCGCTCGAACGGGCCGTTTTTTGCCCGCGTGCCAAAAAATGTGTAAAAAGCCGCCGCGCCCACTTTTCAAGCGCCGCGCCGCGCGGTATAATGAGAAAATACCATATAATAATCGCATGCCGCCCTGCGCGGGGCGGCAAATCACGCACAAAGGAGCAGCACATATGCAATGGATCGAAGTGTCCGTCCCCACCCGCAGCGATGAGATCGACGACGTCTGCGCGCAGCTGGCCGAGCTGGGCGCCGGCGGCATGGTCGTGGAGGACGAGGCGGATTTTCAGGACTTTCTCGAGCACAACCACCAGTATTGGGACTACGTCGACGACGCGCTCGAGGCGCAGTTTCGCGGCGTGTCGCGCATCAAGTTCTACCTCTCGGACGATGACGACGGCCGCGCGCAGCTTGCGTCCATCCGCGCCGGCATCGGCCGCGAGCTGACGACCGCGACCGTGCGCGACAGCGACTGGGAGAATAACTGGCGGCAGTACTATCAGCCGATTGAAGTCGGTGAAAAACTCGTCGTCGTGCCCGAATGGCTCGATGCTCCGGCGGACGGACGCATCGCGCTGCGGCTCGATCCGGGGCTCATCTTCGGCACGGGCAGCCACCCCACAACGCGCATGTGCCTCGCCGCGCTCGAGCAGTACGCCGGCGCTGGCAAGACCGCGCTCGACCTCGGCTGCGGCAGCGGCATTCTCGGCATCGGTGCGCTGCTGCTCGGCTGCGCGCACGTCACCGGCTGCGACATCGACCCCAAAGCGCCCGAGGTCGCGGCGGGCAACGCCGCGCTCAACGGCTTTTATGACGACCGGTTCACCGTCTGCGCGGGCGACATCCTCGCCGACGCCGGACTGCGCCGGCATCTCGGCACGGGGTATGATCTCGTGCTGGCAAACATCGTGTCCGACGTCATCATCCCGCTGGCCGCGCACGCCCCGGCATTTCTCGCCCCAGGCGGCACGTTCATCTGCTCGGGCATCATCGACGGGCGCGAGGATGAGGTGCGCGCCGCCATCGAGCGCGCGGGCTTCACGGTCACGGCGCACGACAGCCTTGAGGAGTGGCACTGCTTCACGGCCACGCTGGCGTGACGGTGCGGCTGGCAGCCTGACCAAACACGAAGCCACCTTTTTATGCACTTTGACCGGCGCAGCGCGCCGGTTCGGAAAGAGAGAACTGCGATGAAATACGCCTTTGACAACGCCAACCTGATCGACGGCACACAGGATATGCGCGTGCAGCCGGGGCAGTGTGTGCTCACGGACGGCGAGACGATCACGGACATCGTGCCCGCCGGGACAGCTCCCGCCGGATACAAGCGCATCGACCTGCACGGGCGCTACCTGCTGCCGGGTCTGATCAATATGCACGTGCATCTGGCCGGAAACGGCAAGATCCAGAAAAAGCAGCGCGATCTGGAAACGCTCGTGCGCCGCATTCTTTCAAACCCCGTCTCGCGCGCGGTGGCCTACCGCATGGTGTGCTCCTTTGCGCGCACCGAGCTGCTCGGCGGCGTGACGACGATCCGCACCGTCGGCGGGCTGGACACGTTCGACACGCGCCTGCGCGACGAGATCCGCGCCGGACGCCGCATCGGGCCGCGCGTGCTCGCGGCAAATGAGGCCATCTCCGTCCCCGGCGGGCACATGGCGGGCTCGGTCGCCATCGCGGCCAGGACCGTTGACGAGGCGCTCGCACAGGTCGACGCCGTGCACGCGCAGGGCGCGGACCTCGTCAAGCTCATGATCACCGGCGGCGTCATGGACGCGACCGAGCGCGGTATGCCCGGCGAGGTGAAAATGCCGGCTGAGATGGTGCGCGCCGTGTGCGAGCGCGCGCACGCGCTCGGCTACACCGTGGCGGCGCACACCGAGTCCACGGAGGGCGTGCGCATCGCGCTGCAAAACGGCGTCGACTCCATCGAGCACGGCGCGAAGCCGGACGACGAGATCCTGCGGCTGTTTGAGGAGCGGGGCGCATTTTTGTGCGCGACGTTCTCGCCCGCGCTGCCGTATGCGCGCTTTGACCGCGCGGTCACGCACCTGACCGAGGACGAGCAGTTCAACGGCCGCGTCGTCTTTGACGGCATGATCGCCTGCGCGAAGGCCGCGCTCGCGCACGGCATCCCCGTCGTGCTCGGCAACGACACGAGCTGCCAGTGGGTCGCGCAGTACGACTTCTGGCGCGAGTTGTGCTATTTCCACGAATACGCCGGCGCGTCCAACACCTGCGCGCTCTACTGCGCCACCGGTCAGAGCGCACGCATGGCAGGGCTCGGCGACGTGACCGGCACGCTCCGCCCCGGCCTGTGCGCCGATATGCTCGTCACGAGCGAAAACCCGCTCGCGGATCTGCGCGCGCTGCGCACGCTCGACATGGTCGTCGCACGCGGCCGGATCATCGACCGTCCGCGCCCGAAGCGCAACGCCCGGCTCGACGCCGGACTCGACACCCTGCTCGCCTGAGCAGGGGATCCCATACCTTATATAATTCAGGTGATGTTATGAAAGCGCTCTCACAACCGCTGTTTGCCTCCCTGCGGGGCTATGACCGGCAACAGCTCGGACCGGATCTGTTTTCCGGCGTGCTCATTGCGCTGCTGTCCATCCCGATCTCCATGGGCTATGCCCAGCTGGCGGGCCTGCCGCCGGTCTACGGCCTGTACGGATCGCTGATCCCGATCCTGCTCTTTGCGATGCTCAGCACGACGCGGGAATTCATCTTCGGCGTGGATGCCGCACCCGCCGCCATGATCGGCGCGGTGCTCGCCTCGCTCGGCGTCACAGCCGGCAGCGCGGAGGCCATGCGCATCGTGCCGGTGCTGACGCTGTACGTCGCGCTGTGGCTGGCCGTGTTCGCACTCGTGCACGCGGACAAGGCCGTCGATTACATCTCCGAGCCCGTCATGGGCGGGTTCATCAGCGGCGTCTGCTGCGAGATCATCCTCATGCAGGTGCCGAAGCTGCTCGGCTCCGGCACCGGCACGGGCGAGCTCTTCGAGCTGCTGGGGCACATCTTTGACGCAGCAGCGGTCATCAACTGGCCGACCGCCGCGCTCGGCTTTGCGACGCTGGTGATCCTGCTGCTTGCACCGCGCAAGTGGCCGAAGGTGCCGTGGGTGCTGGTGATGATGGTGCTCGGCGGGCTGCTCGGCGCGTTTGCGCCGCTGGATGCATGGGGCGTGGCGCTGCTGGCCGCCGTGCCGCGCGGATTGCCGAAGCTCTTGCTGCCGGATCTCACGGCGCTGCCGTTTACCAAGGCACTTGTAGCAACACTGCCGGTCGCAGCCGTGATCTTAGCCGAGACGCTGCTGGCCTCGTCCGGCACGGCGCAGAAAAACGGCTACCGGCTCAACGGCCGCCGCGAGATCGCGGCCTACGCCGTGTGCAACGTCGCCGCCGGGCTGGTCGGCTGCTGCGTCGTGTCGGGCAGCGTGTCGCGCACAGCGGTCAACGAGCGCAACGGCGGGAAAACGCAGCTCGTGTCCGTCACGGCGAGCGTGACCATGCTGCTCGTGCTGCTCTTCGCCACGCCGCTCATCCGCTTTCTGCCCGTGCCGGTGCTGACGGCCATCGTCGTCAACGCGCTCATCGGGGCGACGGAGTTCGGCATCGCGCGGCGGCTCTGGCGCGTCAACCGCGTGGAGCTCGGCATCTTCACCGGGGCGTTTTTCGGCGTGCTGCTGCTCGGCGCGATCAAGGGCGTGCTCGTGGGCATGGTGCTGTCGTTCATCGACGTGCTCATGCGCGCGGCAGCGCCCCAGCGCACCTTCCTCGGCACGCTGCCGGGCAAGGCCGGGTTTTTCCCGATCGACCGCGTCAGCGGCGTGCAGGCGCTGCCGCACATCGTGCTCTACCGCTTCAGCGGCAGCCTGTTTTTCGCCAACATCCGCCGCTTTCAGGAGGACATCGAGGGCGCGGTGCAGCCTGATACGCAGGCCGTCATCGTCGACGGCAGCGCCGTCGTGAGCGTGGACATCACCGCCTGCGACCGGCTCGTCGCGCTCAACCGCAAGCTGCGCGCGCAGGGCGTGCGCTTTTACCTGACCGAGCACATCGGCGAGGTCAACGACCAGCTGCGTCACTTTGAGGCCGGCGAGCTCATCGAGACCGGCGCCGTGCGCCGCACGATCCGCGGCGCGCTGCGTGACGCCGGTGTGACGCTCGACCCCGGCAGCTCGTATCAGCAGATCCCCGGCAACATGGACGACATCCGCCAGCTGCAGGAGCTGGAGTGGCTCTATGGTGCGGACGCGGAGGTGCAGATCGAGCGCAACGTCCAGCTCATGCTCGCACGCATGCGCACAACGGACGACGTGCACGCGCGCCGCGCCATGCTCGAGCACTTCCTCAACGAGGACTTCCACTTCGGCAGCATCGACGCCGACGAGGTGCTGCTGCATCTCGAGGGACACACGGACGAGCTGGCCGAGCTGCTCGAAAACTCCGAGGACGACGTGTTCACCGACCTCGAGGTCGAGCGCGACAGCCTCATCGACCGCGTCGAGCAGGACTATCCCGAGCTGGTCGAGCACGTGCGCGAGCGCCGCGACCACCTCGACCACGACTTCCACACCAACCATCCTACTCCGTGCCGCCGCGCCATCCCGTGCCGCCGGCCGCGCCGCCGCACTGAC
>ERZ773242.2976-NODE-2976-length-12946-cov-3.386394_pt1 | contig 12946 bp, 9 predicted proteins | sample MGYA00511077_ERZ773242 | MGnify/ENA primary metagenome ERZ773242 (study PRJEB29015, sample SAMEA2737754) | human gut metagenome | biome: human gut; feature: human-associated habitat; material: faeces | place: China | collected 2012 ... | reverse complement strand
GTTGCATCCTGAACGGTCTTGGAAAAGACGCTGCTCAGATCATCTCTCGTATCAACGGCTTTACTTATGTTCAAACTCAGTTCGATTACTATACAGGTGAATTGAAAGTTGTTCGTGAGATCGCATATTCTGACGGCCCTCGTGCAAAAGTAAAATGTTACGGTGCCGACGATGTTCGCGAAGGTGTAGCCATCATGTGGAAAGAAGGTGTGGATGTATCTATCACTGGTAATTCTACTAACCCAACCCGTTTCCAGCATCCGGTTGCAGGTACCTACAAGAAAGAACGCGTTCTTGCAGGCAAGCCCTATTTCTCAGTAGCCTCTGGTGGTGGAACAGGCCGTACTCTTCACCCGGACAACATGGCTGCCGGCCCTGCTTCCTATGGTATGACAGACACTATGGGTCGTATGCACTCTGATGCACAGTTCGCTGGTTCTTCATCAGTTCCTGCTCACGTAGAAATGATGGGATTCTTAGGAATTGGCAACAACCCGATGGTAGGTTGTACTGTGGCTTGTGCGGTTGACGTAGCTACTGCACTCAGCAAATAATTTAAGTTACTATAAATTATGTCAGGGGAGAGTGTTTTTGTGAACACTCTCCTTTTTTATTAAATACATCAAAAACATGAAAAAGATTATATCAATCGTAGCAATAATATTGTTGTGTACAACAAGTAATGTCAAAGCCCAAAACGTAACCGTTGAGGAGCCTGAATTTGCAGAAGAAACTATTTTGCTAACTTCAAACAGCGAAGGTGTGAAATTGAATCGTGAAAATGGGACTATTAAAACTAAAGCAGGTGCAAGTCTGTATTTGACAGGCATTGGAAAGGTCAAATCAAGACTTACATTAAAAGGATCGAAATCGATTAGCAAGGCTATCAGTGGTTCTACCACTCGTTTAATTATAAAGGCTGCCGATAACAAAACAGATCCAAACTCTTTCATTAGCATTTTTAAATTTGAAGTAAAAAAAGACGAACGCAGATATCAAGTTGCAGAAGCCGGTACACTATCCAAGGCTGAAAGTAACAATCTTGCAAGCATAGATTACAAGGCAAAAAAATACGGTGAAAGTTCCTACTATATCATTATAGAAGACCTTACCCCCGGAGAGTATGGTATCGTTTTGGGTGACCCGAATAATACAAATACAAAGAATGGTTTAAAAATCACTACCTTCACGGTAGAATAATTATAACTTATCACAAAGGATTAAGATGTATGAATACCAAAGTGCATCTCACCACTTTCTTAAAATGTCATTAAGAATATATATTAATGGGACAGGTGTTTTCCTTTTAAACGGATTTCAATTTGCGTTTTTATAACTCTAAAAAAGACTTGCAAATACATAAAGATAAATACGTTTCTGTTTAAACAGTGTTATCTTCAAATAGGAATGCACTAGTGTCCCATTATAATTTGGTCAAATTAAGAATTAAAGCTATTTTCTTTTAACAACAGGAATCTAACAAACATTGAATATAGATGTTACTTTAAACAATACGTGTTGTTAGATACAAACAAAATAGCTACATTTGCATAAACTCATAATTAAAGGATTATGGAATACATCAACGAATTTCACAAAAAATGGATAAAGCGTACACGCCAGTCGATAGCCTCTTGGAGCAAGCAGCCTGCATCGTTAGAAGAAAAAAGAAAGCAGCAGGAACGCTTGAATCAACAGAAAGCTATAAGAGAGAACAAATCGAAGAACTGATTTCCTTTGCCCAATCAAATAACTTATGGATTTCTCTCTCTGAACTGAATATAGAGTTCTTAAGTAAAGGAGGTGAAATTCTTTGGCAATGTTCCCTATCACATGATTGGCTTCGCATATAATAGTGAGCATGAATTTTGTGCAGTTCTTATACAACCCTATATCATAGCTAAACGTGAAGCGACAGAAACTGAAATCACTGAATGCATGAAAGCACTTGGATTTGAAATGGATTATATAGATGAATTCCATAATGAAGATTACGAAGTGTTTGATGTTGTTCCTAACAACGTATTATATGGAATTGATGGTGACTTATACTTTATTGATGCGCAAATAAAATTAAGATATCAATCCACCCAAGCGAAGTTCTCAGTTAGCTAGTTCTTCAGCAGTCTGTAATTTCCACTATTTCTGATTGGCTCGATCCGGAGAAATTAATATTGGCCTTGCGTGCCTGCGAATGCTGAAATTGTCTTTTGACAAGAAACAACCTGCCATCTTTAACGAACTTCGCCCCTGTCTGTTTAAACCAAAACGCAGCGCCACTTTCCATACACACCTCACGAAGCGCCATTATCCAGTCAAAATGACATTCACGAGCCTCTTTCCCTGACTCACCACCTGCAACCACTTGCTCGATCCATTCACCGATGGCATAGGGACGAAGGTCGATTTCCTCTAAGAGTGGTTCACAAATAATGACTTTATGTTTAATCGGAGCTGTTTTGTAGATTGGTAAGCGATAAGCGGCACAGGCCTGGTTCTCTACCGTACAGCATATGGTTACGTTATCATAACCGTCTTCCCAATCTGCCGGCAAGCACTCTTTGAAACGGTCGATACGCTTAGTAATCATCAAGAAATCGAGATCACTCCGTTGACGTATCATATTCCATGCGGCATCGCGCCACTCGTCGGCATCTTCCACAAAAAAATCGGAAGTGAAGCAAGTATACACCAGCGTACCCTGAGGAATTTTATATTCCCCATTACGTTTTTTGCACAAGGGTAAATCGAAATTCTTTGTCTTTGTCACTATCGAACTATCTACATCCCGCCTGGCATCGCCACGATAAACATAGCAATGCTTACAACCTGGACTCAGCTTGTGGCAACCGTGCCACAAGTTCCACATCATTGACTTTTTAACAATAGCATTTGTAACCATTATATTTTAATTATGTATAAAAACATGCCCTCACCATCCATTACCAAGCTCAACCGACAGATGAGCGAATTCCTTCATACTTTCAACTATCAATATCTGTTTTGTTTCACAACAAAGAAAATACAAATAATCCACTTAATGAAAAGTTTCTTCGAGAATCTGAAATTTACTACAGCAACGTGAAGTGAATACATATTTCAAACCTTTCATATTCGTTTAATGCAGTGATCTCTGAATCAATATATAGGTACAATTTAATAGATAGTCCATAAATTACTTTGATATTGAATAGCTGTTTTGATAAAAAAAGCACCATCTTTGCATAATATTTCAGTAGTATCAAAATCATATGCAATGATTATGAAAGAGATTGTGAAAAAATACTCTGTATTTGTAATGGGACTTTATTTCCTGGCTGTAGGCATTGTCCTGATTGTACGGTCTGCATTAGGAACCACTCCCATTTCCAGTGTAAATTATGTTTTGAGCCTTAACAGCCCTTTATCATTGGGTACATGGACTTTTATTGTGAACACATTATTAATTATCGGACAATTCTGGCTTATCAGGGAAAACAAGAATAGACAAGACATAATAGAAATTCTTCTTCAATTACCTTTCTCTTTCATTTTTTCGGCATTTATTGACATCAATATGACATTAACCAATGATTTGCATCCATCCGGCTATGGCATGTCAATAGCTTTATTACTCACAGGATGTATTGTGCAATCTGTCGGTGTGGTACTTGAAATCAAACCTAAAGTAGCAATGATGAGTGCCGAAGCATTTGTGAAATATGCATCTCGTCGTTATCATAAGGAGTTTGGAAAGTTCAAGGTTTATTTTGATATTACCTTGGTCACATTGGCAGTTGTACTTTCCCTCCTTTTCACCCAATGTATAGAAGGAGTCCGTGAAGGTTCACTTATAGCAGCATGCATTACTGGATATATTGTCAGTTTTCTTAATCGGAAAATAATGACAAGGAAGACATTGCATAAATTACTTCCCATTTTAAAATAAGAATACAAATCAATAACTTGTATAAAGCAATGAATATGCTTACATTTGTAAACAAATCAATGTTTTTTATGAATAAAAGAATATTTATACTTTGTAATATATTACTATTGTTAATTGTCAGCCTTCCGTTACTTGCTGATGACATGCTCAATTACGAGGAATTGGCAAAGCTACCCGCATCCGATTTGTTACAACATGGAGATGCCCACATGAAACTCAACCACACAGACACAGCTATGGGGTATTACATCATATTGGCAGGAAAATATAACACCGCGATGGATAAATCAGATAAATATCTATGTGCGATGGCTTGTAACTCGGCAGCACAAATATTTCACCAAAAAGATAATTATTCGAAAGCTTTTGAATTATATCTAAAAGGAGTACAAATCTGTGAAAGGAACAACTTTAGCGATCTTTTGGCAGAGTTTTATAAAAACATAGGAAATTTATATAGCACATTTCAAGATTTCCAGCAAGCAATTAATTGCTACAAGAAAGGGTTGGAATTTGCCAGAGAAACCGGTAATACCAAAACAGAAATCAAACTACTAATGAACCTATCAGGTATCTCCTGTTATGCGGATTTAACCGATGAAGCAAAAATTTATTATGATGAAATGATGAAATTTGCAGGAAAAGATACTTTAATTGAATATTTTGGTTACTTGAACAAAGCCCTCATACTTGCTAATGAGAAAAAATATGAAGCATCCATTAAGTGTTATGAGCAATCGGCAGCTTATGCCACTAAAATGCATCTAGCCCCCCGGTTTACCGGATCGGTATATGGAGAATTAGCCAAGCTATATGAGAAGATCGGACAAACTGATTCTGCTATTCATTACTGTCATCTGAATACTGATTATTCTGAGGAACACAACATCATGTACATGCTGGTCGAAAGTCTCAAAAGCCTTGCTACCCTCTATGAAAAAACAGGCGACAAAAAGAATGCCCTCCTGTATAAAAGCCGTTATTTAGCCGTTTCGGACTCTCTTTTTAGCATGAATGAATTCAACAAAATGAAAAACACCCAGTTCATTTATGAAATGGACAAGAACTATCAAAAAATAGCTTCCCTTACCACTGATAAAGAACAAAAAGATATCCAGATAAAAACACAACGGAAATTCTTATTCATCATTTCCGGAAGTCTGCTTGTATTTATAATCATGCTGATTTTAGTTTATACACACAAAAGAAGATTGCATCATGCATATAAAGACTTATTTAATCGAAATAACGAACTGCTTCAATCGGAGCAGGAAAACAAGAAACTTAGAATAGAATATGAGAATAAGCTAATTGAAGAACGTACAAAAAATGCACAATTAACTATCACTATGGGAAAAGCACCAACTCCTGAAAAGAACGATAAAACAGGAAGCCTAGAAAAGGAAAATGAGAAAGCAGAAGAGACAACCGGTGATAGTGATGAGATAAAATTATATTCCGCCAATAAACTCACTGAAGAACAAAAAGAGAATCTTCTCCACGCCATCAAAAAGGTCATGGATAATCCTGCCGAATTTTGCGACTGCGAATTCAGCCTTGAACGTCTTGCCGCACTCATCGGATCGAACTCCCGCTATGTATCACTTATCATCAATGAGACCTATAATAAAAACTTTCGAGCTTTCATTAACGAATATCGAATAAAAGAGGCACAACTCAGATTGATGAACACATCCCAATATGGTAATTACACGATCAAAGCTATCGCAGAAAGTGTAGGTTATAAATCACATACGAACTTTATCATCATATTTAAAAAGATCACAGGCATCACTCCTTCCATTTATCAAAAGATAGCAAAAGAGAAAGAATAGATATCTTTTGCACGAATCAGGTTCTTAGTCCAAGCGAATATTTTTCATCTAATTATTAGCTAACATACGTATTTTCATTATCTTTGCTTTACTTGAACTTAAAAAAGCATTTTGCCATGAAACGGACTATATCTATCCCGGTTTTCTTTTCAATGCTCCTGATGATCATCATTAGCATGAATTCCTGTGCAGGCTGTCAGAAAGAAGTCATACCTTCCTCCGAGTATGCGCCTTATGTAAATGCTTATACGGGAGGAGTCATATCATCATCCTCTCCCATACGCATAGAATTGACTCACGATCAGCCGGTGGTAGATCTGAATAATGAACTAAAAGACAATCCCTTCCACTTCTCGCCTTCACTGAAAGGGAAGGCGTACTGGGTCAGCAATAACTGCATCGAATTTCTACCGGAAGAGGGAGAATTAAAGCCGGGAACCTTGTATGAAGCCTCTTTCAAATTAGGAAATTTCGTGAAGGTGGAAAAGCGGTTGAAAGAGTTCAATTTTTCTTTCCGGGTACAAGAGAAAAACTTCGCCCTCGCTCTGGAACCTCTGGATATAACAGCGGCAGCCCCCGACTATGCATCCGTAAAAGGTGAGATCCGATTCAGTGATGTCATAAGTGATGTCATAGATAATGCCCATGTAGAGAAAATCCTGTCGGTTTCAGGGAACGGTTCCACCTCGTTGCCCATTTCCATAGAGGCAACCGGTAATCCTGCACGTTATGCTTTTACAATCAACCGTATTCCAAGAGCAGAGAAAGACTATGAACTAGAAATAAAGCTGGATGGTAAACCTGTCGGTATCGACCGGAAGTTGACAGAGAATCTTATCATCCCAGCGAAAAATGTATTCCGTTTCATGTCTGCACAACGGATCGAGCAACCGGAAAACGGGATACAACTTTCCTTCTCCGATCCCGTATCAGACACACAAGACCTGAAAGGATTGATCGAAATACCCGAGCTTTCAACTTATACATTTCAAGTTGTGAATGACAAGGTGAACGTATATTTTGAACCTACCAAAGCAAATACATTGACCGTGCGCATTTACGAAGGAGTAAAAAACATGCAGGGAAAACGTCTGGGCATCTCCCATTCGGTCTCTTTCAGCCAACCCAAATTGAAACCGCAGGTTGAATTACAAACACAAGCCGCCATCCTCCCCGACTCTAAAAACCTGATCATACCTTTCCGGGCTGTTAATCTGTATGCCGTAGATTTAAATGTGATCCGTGTTTTTGAGAGCAACGTGCTGATGTTCATGCAAACAAACACACTCTCCTCCGCCAATGAATTGAGACGTTCGGGAAGACTGGTCTACAAAAAGACACTCCGTTTGGATCAGGATCCCTCAAAAGACATTCATGGCTGGGAAGATTATTCCATCGACCTTTCCGGTCTGATCAATCAGCAACCGGGAGCTATTTACCGGATCATTCTCTCTTTTAAACAGGCATACTCAGCCTATCCTTGCGGGGATGAAGAGAAAGAGCTGCAAATTTCCGGTTCCGACGGCTTAACGAAAATCTCTTCGGAACAATTATCGGAAGAAGACGAAGCAATCTGGAATACACCGGAAGCTTATTATTATTATCAAAATATCGATGCACTGGACTGGAGGCAATATCGCTGGGAAGAGCGTGACAATCCTTGCCACCCGTCTTATTATATGGGTTCCGACCGGGTTGCTTCCTGTAATGTATTGGCCTCAAACCTGGGAATGACCGTAAAACGAAATTCAGCAAATACGATATGGGTCACAGTCAACAATATCCTTGACACAACCCCCACTGACAAAGCCGTGGTAACCGCCTACAACTTCCAACTTCAACCGGTAGGCAAAGCAGTAACCGATGACAATGGTTTTGCAGTCATAGAATCAAAAGGAGTACCTTTTATCGTCGTAGCCGAATCCGGGCAACAAAAAGCATATGTCCGGGTAGTAGACGGAGAGGAAGAATCCGTCAGCCGCTTCGACACAGGAGGAAAAGAGATCCGGAAAGGACTGAAAGGGTTCATTTACGGAGAAAGAGGTGTCTGGCGACCCGGAGACACGCTTCACCTATCGTTCATGCTTGAAGACCGTAACAAGCGGATTCCCGACAAACATCCGGTAGCACTGGAAATTTACAATCCGAGAGGTCAATTCTACAATAAAATGATCTCAACCAACGGGGTGAAAGGATTGTATACCTTTGCCGTACCCACCAAACCGGAAGACCCCACAGGACTTTGGAATGCTTATATCAAAGTGGGAGGAACAGCCTTCCATAAATCATTGCGCATAGAAACCGTGAAGCCGAACCGGTTGAAAATCAACCTCCAGTTACCCGGAAAAGTATTGGATGCTTCGGATAAGGAAGTACGCGCCAACTTATCGTCTTCCTGGTTGACAGGTGCCAAAGCACCGGGACTGAAAACAAAAGTGGAAATGTCACTGTCCAAAGTCAATACGCAATTCAAGAATTACGGACAGTACATATTCAATAATCCGGCAACGGAATTTACCTCTTCCCGTCTGGATATATTCAACGGCACGCTGGACAACAACGGGAATGTTTCATTTACATTCAAACTGCCGGATGCCAAAAATGCACCGGGATTGTTACAGGCAAACATCACTTCCCGCGTATTTGAACAAGGAGGAGATGCCAGTATCCATACGATGAGCGTTCCTTATTCTCCATTCAGTTCCTATGTCGGGATCAATCTCAACCAACCGAAGAACCGATACATCGAAACAGACAAAGATCATGTATTCGATATTGTTACCGTCAATCCGGAAGGCAAACCAGTGGATCGTTCCGCCCTAGAATACAAAATATACCGCATCGATTGGAGTTGGTGGTGGGAAGATTCTCAGGAATCTTTCGAGACTTATGTCAATAGCAGTTCTTATACGCCGGTAGCCACCGGAAAGCTACGCACGGTGAATGGGAAGACAAGTTTCAAATTCCGGGTCGACTATCCGGGTTGGGGACGCTATCTGGTTTATGTCAAAGATATGGAAAGCGGTCATGCAACGGGTGGAACGGTCTTTATAGACTGGCCTGAATCGCGCGGCCGTTCCAATAAATCCGATCCGAGCGGTATCAAGATGCTGACTTTCTCGTTAGACAAGGATTCCTATCAAACCGGTGAAACCGTTACCGCCATTCTTCCCGCATCTGCCGGTGGAAGAGCGCTGGTTTCATTAGAAAACGGATCGACCGTACTGCAACGCGAATGGATAGAAGTTTCCGGAAAGAAAGATACCAAATACCAGTTTAAAGTTACCCCGGAAATGGCTCCGAATGTTTACCTGCATGTAACGTTATTGCAACCTCATGCACAGACGGTCAACGATCTTCCCATCCGCATGTATGGCGTGATGCCGGTGCTTGTCACCGACAAAGGTACGGTACTTGAGCCACAAATACGGATGCCTGAGGTATTACGTCCGGAAACAGAATTTAGTGTGACAGTCAGCGAGAAACAAGGAAAACCGATGACTTACACTTTGGCTATCGTAGATGACGGATTGCTCGACTTGACGAACTTCAAAACGCCTGATCCCTGGAACGAATTCTACGCCCGGGAAGCATTGGGCATCCGCACCTGGGATATGTATGATGATGTGTTGGGTGCATATGCAGGGAGTTACGGTTCCCTATTCAGTACCGGTGGGGATGAAACCTTGAAACCGGCAGATACCAAAGCCAATCGTTTCAAACCCGTTGTACGCTACATCGGCCCGTTCAGCATAGGAAAAGGACAAAACCGGACGCATCGCATTACCTTACCGATGTATGTCGGCTCGGTACGTACCATGGTGGTAGCGGGTGAGAACGGTGCTTATGGAAAAGCGGAAAAGACAACGCCGGTACGTACACCTTTAATGATTCTTTCGACTCTCCCCCGCGTCCTCAGCACCGGAGAGGAGATTAAACTTCCGGTCAATGTATTTGCTATGGAGAAGGAAGTAAAGGACGTGAAAGTATCCGTCACCGTAAAAGGCGGTTTACAGGTTACGGACAGCCCTACCCAATCCGTAACTTTCGCCCGACCGGGCGACCAAATGGTTTATTTCCGCCTCAAGACGGGAAATAAGAGTGGAAAAGCCACTATCCGGATTGTAGCCGAAGGAGGTGGAAAGAAATTCACTGAAACAGTAGAAATAGAAATACGTAACCCGAATCCGGTAGTTACCCTTCGTGAAAGCAAATGGCTGGATAGCGGTAAGACAGCGGAATTGACCTATCGGATCGAGAACACTTCTTCGGAAAACAGTGTCAAACTGGAGGTATCACGCATCCCATCGGTAGATATCAGCCGCCGGTTCGATTTCTTATACAACTATCAGCATTATTGCACGGAACAATTGACATCCAAAGCTCTCCCTCTGTTGTTCATCGGGCAATTCAAAGCAATGGATGAAACTGAAACAAACCGTACAAAAACAAATGTCCAAGAGGCTATCAAACAGCTTTACGGCCGCCAACTTCCAAATGGAGGATTCATCTATTGGCCGGGGCAAGCCTCAGCTGACGAATGGATCACATCGTATACAGGAATGTTCCTTATATTGGCACAGGAAAAGGGTTATGCCGTGAATGCCAATGTGCTGAACAAATGGAAACGGTTCCAACGGGCAGCTTCGCAAAACTGGCGTACTCCTCATGAGAATACCTATTATAATTGGCAATCGGATGTACAACAAGCATTCCGCCTTTATACACTGGCATTGGCAGGGGCACCGGAATACGGGGCAATGAACCGTATGAAAGAGATGCAACAAAATCTGTCGCTGCAAGCCAAATGGAGACTGGCAGCCGCCTATGCGCTGACCGGAAAAATAAAAGCGGCCAACGAAATAGTGTACAATGCACAAACCACCGTCAAGCCGTATTCCTCTTCCGAAGGAAATTACATATACGGTTCCTATGACCGGGATGAATCGATGATTCTGGAAACTTTGTTGTTAATGAACCGCGACCGGGAAGCGTTTGCACAAGCACAGCAAATCTCCCGTCATCTTTCGCAAGAAGAGTGGTTCAGTACCCAATCTACCGCTTTTGCCTTAATGGCGATGGGACGGCTGGCTGAAAAGTTATCAGGAACTCTTGATTTCACCTGGTCTCTGCAAGGAAAACAGCAACCCGCGGTAAAGTCGGCGAAAGCTGTATTTGAAAAAGCATTGCCGGTGAAACCGGGTGAAGGTACAGTGACTGTCAGCAATAATGGCAAAGGAGTTTTGAATATAGACCTGATCACCCGAACGCAATTATTGAAAGATACATTGCCTGCCATAGCCAACAATCTGCGTATTGATGTGAAGTATACGGACTTAAACGGTGCTTCCTTAAATATCGGAGAGTTGAAACAGGGAACAGACTTCACAGCAACCGTCACCGTAGCCAATATCAGTGGCACAACGGATTATTCTAATCTGGCGTTGACCCATATCATTCCTTCCGGTTGGGAAATATATAACGAGCGAATGATTATCGATCCCGAACAGGCAGGAAGTGCAGACAGCAACAATACTTATACTTACCGGAATATTCGGGATGATCGTGTGCTGACCTATTTCAACCTGAATAAGGGACAATACAAGACATTCACTATCAGGCTCCAGGCAAGTTATGCAGGAACATTCATTCTGCCGGCCATCCAATGTGAAGCCATGTATGATCCAGTCGTTCAGGCAAGAACACGGGCCGGAAAGACGGTAGTGAAATCCGCGTCTAACTAAATCGTTAACATCATTTTATGCAGATTGTATGAATGAACACAATCCTTGTACGTGACATTTAAACTTTATATAGCGTTGATACGTAATCTTATTCAAGCAAAAATTCCTTTCTTAAAAAAGAAGTGGATAAAGGGAATAGGGATAATTACCCTACTTTTATTAGTATGGTTTATCTTTTGCCTCCCTGCACAATTATTCCATGTGCCCTATTCTACCGTAGTGGCCGACAGGAATAACGAATTGCTTGGTGCCCGTATTGCTTCGGACGGACAGTGGCGATTTCCTCTGCGCAATACAACTCCCGATAAAGTCAAAACCTGCCTGATCGAATTTGAAGATCATCACTTTTACCAACACTGGGGAGTAAACCCATTGGCGATAGCACGTGCCGCTTTTCAGAATATAAAACAGGGGCACATAGTCAGCGGAGGAAGTACTCTCACGATGCAGACCATTCGCCTGGCACGTAATAACCCGCGTACTTTTAAAGAAAAGTTCATCGAAATGGTATGGGCCACACGTCTGGAATTCCGCTATTCAAAAGAAGAAATCATGTCCCTTTACGTCTCTCACGCCCCCTTCGGAGGAAATGTAGTCGGGCTGGACGCTGCCGCATGGAGGTATTTCGGGCATCCGGCCGAAGAACTTTCATGGGCGGAAGCCGCCATGCTTGCAGTACTCCCCAATGCCCCGGCTATGATCCACCTTTCAAAAGGAAGGGATTTGCTTCTCAAGAAACGGAACCGGCTCCTTAGCAAACTTCACGATAACGGTAAGATCAGCGATTCAGACTATGACTTGGCTGTCAGCGAACCATTGCCACAAGAGCCAAAGCCACTCCCCCAAATAGCGCCACACCTCACAGATTATTTTTCTCAAACCCGGCAAGATCAATATTCGGTAAGTACCATCGAACGGAACATTCAAACACAGGTAGAAGGACTTGTCGAACGGTGGAACCAGGAGTTTGCCCGAAGTGACATCCGGAACCTTGCGATATTAGTGATCGATATAGAAAGAAATGAGCCGATCGCTTATTGCGGTAATCTGCATTTTAATAAAGAACAAAGCGGTAATCAAGTAGACATCATCCGTTCTCCACGAAGCACAGGCAGCATTCTTAAACCCTTTCTCTATTACGTCCTGTTGCAAGAAGGCGAGCTGTTACCCCATACGCTCGTGCCGGACATTCCGATCAATATCAACGGTTTTGCTCCGCAAAATTTCAGCCAGCAATTTGAAGGTGCCGTTCCGGCCTCCGAAGCCATCGCACGTTCGCTTAATATTCCTACCGTAACCATGTTACAACATTACAGTGTACCCAAATTCTACAACTTTCTGAAAGAAATAGGGCTTACCACCCTCAACCGCCCAGCCTCACATTACGGGCTGTCACTGATCCTCGGAGGAGCCGAAGGAACCCTATGGGATATCACTAC
>ERZ773242.2969-NODE-2969-length-12960-cov-5.287873_pt1 | contig 12960 bp, 9 predicted proteins | sample MGYA00511077_ERZ773242 | MGnify/ENA primary metagenome ERZ773242 (study PRJEB29015, sample SAMEA2737754) | human gut metagenome | biome: human gut; feature: human-associated habitat; material: faeces | place: China | collected 2012 ... | reverse complement strand
TGAAGCTTGTGGTAGTTCCATTTTGAACTGGTCTAATTCAACTACCACAAGCTTCACCTGCTTTCTGTCATACAAAATATAAAACAGAAAGCAGGTGAAGCTTGTGGTAGTTGAATTAGACCAGTTCAAAATGGAACTTGGCACATACGATAAACCATTAGTGGAAGTGAGGGATTCACTTTGACCTCGCTAACAAAGAGCAGAGGATCGAAGAATTAGAGCGTAAAATGGAGGAACCCAATTTCTGGGACAACCCCGAAGAAGCGCAGGAGCAGATGAAACAGCTGAGCAGCATGAAAGAGGACAGAGATACGTATCAGAAACTGGTATCCGCCAAAGAAGATATGGAAACTCTGATCGAGATGGGACAGGAGGAGGATGACGATTCCGTTGTTCCGGAAATCGCGGAAATGATGGAAGAGTTCAAGGCATCCTTCGATGCCATCCGCATCAAAACCCTGCTGTCCGGCGAATTTGACAAGGACAATGCGATCATCAAACTGAACGCAGGTGCAGGCGGAACCGAGGCGTGCGACTGGTGCGGCATGCTGTACCGTATGTACACCAGATGGGCAGAACGCAAAGGCTTTACGATCGAGGAACTCGACTTTCTGGACGGTGATGAGGCCGGTGTGAAGTCCGTGACATTCCAGGTCAACGGCGAAAACGCTTACGGTTATCTGAAATCCGAAAAAGGCGTTCACCGTCTCGTCCGTATTTCTCCGTTCAACGCGGCAGGAAAACGCCAGACATCTTTTGCATCGTGCGATGTACTGCCGGATCTGAAAGATGATATCGATATTGAGATTGCAGATGATGATCTGAAGATTGATACATACCGCGCAAGTGGTGCCGGAGGACAGCATGTAAATAAGACGTCTTCCGCAATACGTATTACGCATCTGCCAACCGGAATTGTGGTACAGTGTCAGAATGAACGGTCACAGCACCACAACAAAGAAAAAGCAATGCAGATGTTAAAAGCAAAGCTGCAACTCATGAAAGAGCAGGAGCAGGCTGAAAAAGTATCAGATATCCGGGGTGAAGTGAAAGATATCGGATTTGGCAATCAGATCAGGTCTTATGTTATGCAGCCATATACACTGGTGAAAGACCATCGTACAAATGAGGAAAACAGTAATGTAAATGCCGTAATGGATGGTGATATTGATTCATTTATCAATGCATACCTGAAGAAGATCGCGAACGGCTAAAGGGAGGGAATATATGATCAATATAGCAGTAATGGGCTACGGGACAGTGGGTTCCGGAGTGGTAGAAGTCATCAATACCAACGGGGCACGTATCAATCAGAGAATCGGTGAAGAACTGAATATCAAATATGTGCTGGACATGAAAGATTTCCCGGAAGATCCGGTGCAGGACAAGATCATACATGATTTCGAGACGATCGTATCAGATGAAGAGGTACAGATTGTTGTGGAAGTGATGGGTGGTATCGAACCGGCGTATACATTTGTAAAACGGTGTCTGGAAGCGGGAAAGAGCGTGGCGACATCCAACAAAGCGCTTGTGGCAAAGCATGGCGCGACTCTTCTGTCTATCGCAAGAGAGCGGGAGATCAATTTCCTGTTTGAAGCAAGTGTAGGAGGAGGTATCCCGATTATCCGCGCGTTAAATTCTTCGCTGACGGCAGACCGCATTGAGGAGATTACCGGAATTTTGAACGGAACGACAAACTATATGCTTACGAAGATGTTTTATGAAGGTGCTCAGTACGACGAAGTGCTTAAAGAAGCGCAGGATAACGGCTTTGCGGAGCGCAATCCTGAGGCTGATGTAGAAGGATATGACGCATGCCGGAAAATCGCGATTCTTTCTTCTCTTATTTCAGGACATCAGGTTGATTTTGAAGATATTTACACAGAAGGTATCACGCAGATAACAAAAGAAGATATGATGTATGCAAAAGAGATGAAAATGACGATCAAACTTCTTGCATCGAGTAAGCGTGACGGCGACCACCTCCATGCGATCGTTGCTCCGGCGCTTCTTGGAAATGAACATCCGCTTTATAGCGTAAACGGTGTGTTCAACGCAGTGTTTGTAAACGGAAATATGCTTGGAGACGCAATGTTTTACGGAAGCGGAGCAGGAAAACTTCCTACGGCGAGCGCTGTTGTAGCGGATGTTGTAGATGAAGCAAAACATCTTCACAGAAATATTATGACAATGTGGAAAAATGAAAAGCTGGAACTTCTTCCGATAGAGGATACGGAAAAACGTTTCTTTGTACGGATCAGCGGCGACGAAAAAATGCGTCGGGAAGAAACAGAAGCGGCATTTGGAGCAGTGACTTTTGTGAGAGCGGAAGGTCTTGAAAATGAGTTCGGTATCATAACAGAAGTGATGACAGAGGGAGCATACAGAAAGATCGCGGAGAAATTTGAGGGAATCCTTCATATGATCCGTGTTGAAGAGTAAAATAAAGAGGACGAAAATTATGAAATATATCGTTATTTTATGTGACGGAATGGCAGATGAACCACTGGAGTCTCTGTCAGGGAAAACACCGCTTGAAGCGGCAAAGACTCTGAATATGGATCGTCTGGCAAAAAGCGCGGAGATCGGGATGGTTCAGACAGTTCCGAAAGGAATGTCTCCGGGAAGCGATACTGCAAACCTGTCGGTGATCGGATATGATCCGAAGAAGTATTATTCAGGACGTTCTCCGTTAGAAGCTTTGAGTATCGGCGCGCAGATGGGGGACTTGGATGTGTCTTTTCGGTGCAACCTTGTTACATTGACAGAGGATGAAGATTGTTATGAAGAACGCACGATTCTTGATCACAGTTCGGGAGAAATATCGACAGAGGATGCGGCAGTTCTTATGGAAGCATTAAGTAAAGGGCTTGCAAAAGACGGATATCATTTTTATGTAGGAACGAGCTACCGTCACCTGCTGATCCAGAATAACGGACATGTGACAGAATTGACGCCGCCTCATGATATTTTGACAAAGAAGATCGGCGGATATCTCCCGGAAGATGAAGTGCTTCGGGAAATGATGGTGAAAAGCTACGATATATTAAAAGATCATCCGATCAATATAAAACGCAGGGAAGAAGGGAAAAACCCAGCCAATTCAGCATGGTTTTGGGGAGCGGGAACGCGTCCTGCGCTGACTTCGTTTGAAGAAAAAAACAAAGTAAAAGGCGCAATGATCTCTGCTGTCGATCTGTTAAAAGGAATTGCAGTAGGCGCAGAAATGGATAATATTACGGTAGAAGGAGCAAATGGCGGACTCCATACAAATTATGGAGGAAAGGCTGAAGCTGCGGTGAAAGCGCTTACAGAGGACGGCTATGATTTTGTTTATGTACATATTGAAGCGCCGGACGAGATGGGACATCAGGGAAGTACGGATGATAAGATCAAAGCGATTGAATTGATAGACGACCTTGTGATCGGTCCTGTGGCAGAAGGACTTGAGCAGGCGGGTGAAGATTACAGGATGCTGATTCTTCCGGATCATCCGACGCCTGTGCGCGTGCGTACTCATACAGGTGATCCTGTTCCGTATATGTTGTATGACAGCACAAATGCAGTAAAAGGACAGGATGAGTATTCTGAACGGACGGCACAGAAAACGGGGATCTTCAGAGAAAAAGGAGATCGTTTGATCGATCATCTTTTGGAACGTGAATAATTGATTTTGCAGGAAAATAAGCAGAGAAAAAGAAAGCACCACTTTGTGTTGAGGTTGAGTTTGCAAAGACAAAACTTGCAGCAAGGAAGGTGCTTTCTGCGTTTAGAAGCAGTTTCAGGCTTGACAGACATTCTTATTTTGATGTAAAATAGCCGTTGTAAAGTAAAAATGATTATGAAAGTGTTGAAGAGGACAGTAAGCTGTCCGGTCATCTCAGAGAGGGATCTGTATGGTGTGAAGATCCTGATGTTCCGGCTGACTGAATACCACCTCGGAGCGGCCTTAATACGGCACGGTGATTCCGTTATCATCACATGAATTAAGATGGTTTTCTGACGAAGACAAACAGGGTGGAACCGCGGGAGTTTTCCCGTCCCTGTGTGGAGTGTTTCCGTGCAGCATAGATTCATAGATAAGAGGCATTCCGTATGGAGTGCTTCTTTTATGTTTGCGGACAGGGAAGAATAACAAAAAGAAAGGAAGAAAAAGATGAAGATCACATTAAAAGACGGATCAAGCAAAGAATATGCACAGCCGATGAGTGTTTATGAAATTGCGCTTGATATTAGTGAAGGGTTGGCAAGAGTTGCTACGGCAGGGGAAATTGACGGAGAGGAAGTTGATTTAAGAACTGTTGTTGACAAAGATTGTGAATTGAATATTTTGACATTTAACGATGAAAAAGGAAAAGGAGCTTTTCGTCATACAGCATCTCATATTATGGCGCAGGCGATTAAAAGGCTGTATCCCGATGCGAAACTTGCGATCGGACCGTCGATCGCAGACGGATTTTATTATGATATAGACAAGGAGACTCCGCTTACAGCAGAGGATCTTGATAAGATCGAGGCTGAGATGAAGAAGATCGTAAAAGAGAATCTTGAGATCAAACAGTATACAATGCCAAGAGAAGAAGCGATTGCGTATTTTAAAGAAAAAAATGAGCCTTATAAAGTAGAATTGATCGAAGATCTTCCGGAAGGCGAAACGATCAGTTTCTATTCACAGGGAGAATTTACCGATCTGTGCGCAGGTCCGCATCTTATGACAACAAAACCGGTGAAAGCATTTAAATTAACAAGTCTTGCAGGCGCTTATTGGAGAGGCGACGAACATAATAAAATGCTTCAGAGAATTTACGGAACTGCTTTTTCCAAAAAGGCAGAGCTTGAAGAATATCTGACGATGATTGAGGAAGCGAAAAAGCGTGATCACAGAAAACTTGGAAAAGAACTCGGTCTGTTTATGATGCGCGAAGAAGGACCGGGATTTCCGTTTTTCCTTCCGAACGGTATGGTTCTGAAAAACACACTGCTTGATTACTGGAGAGAGATTCACCGCAGAGCGGGATATGTAGAAATTAATACGCCGATTATGTTAAGTCGCCATTTATGGGAAACATCAGGTCACTGGGATCATTATAAAGAAAATATGTATACAACAGTAGTTGATGAGGAAGATTTCGCAATTAAACCGATGAACTGTCCGGGCGGAATTCTTGTGTATGAGTCAGAGCCGCGTTCTTACCGTGATCTTCCGATCCGTATGGGAGAGTTGGGACTTGTGCACCGTCATGAAAAATCAGGTCAGCTCCACGGATTAATGAGAGTTCGCTGTTTTACACAAGATGATGCGCATATTTTCATGACGCCGGAACAGATTAAAGATGAGATCAAAGGCGTTGTAAAACTGATCGACGAAGTGTATAGTTTGTTTGGATTTAAGTATCATGTCGAGCTTTCTACACGGCCGGACGACAGTATGGGAAGTGATGAAGATTGGGAAATGGCGACAGATGCTCTTAGAAGCGCGCTTGATGATATCGGACTTCCGTATATTGTAAATGAAGGGGACGGAGCTTTTTACGGTCCGAAGATCGACTTCCATCTGGAAGATTCTATCGGAAGAACGTGGCAGTGCGGTACGATCCAGCTTGACTTCCAGCTTCCGCTTCGATTTGAACTTGAGTATACAGGAGCGGACGGAGAGAAGCACAGACCGATTATGATCCACCGCGTTGTATTCGGTTCTATCGAACGTTTCATCGGAATTCTGATCGAGCATTTTGCGGGCGCATTCCCGACATGGCTTGCTCCGGTACAGGTGAAAGTTCTTCCGATCTCTGACAAATATCTTGATTATGCAGGTAAAGTGCTTGAAGATCTGAAGGAGGCGGGTATTCGCGCAGAAATTGACAGTCGTGCGGAGAAGATCGGATATAAGATCCGCGAGGCACAGATGAAAAAGATTCCGTATATGCTCGTTGTAGGAGCGAAGGAAGAAGAGGAAGGCAAAGTATCTGTAAGAAGCAGATTTGCCGGAGATGAAGGTCAGTGTGGTCTGGAAGAGTTTATAGAACAGATTAAAGAAGAAGTTGCAGCAAAGAAACTCAGAGAGACAGTGCAGGATAAATAAATCATAAAATAAATTAAGAAGAGTTCAGAACAGATGATACTATCATACTGCTGAACTCTTTTTTGTATTGGGATCAAAATGTAAAAGAAAAAACATCTGTTTTAAGGTTCTTCTTTTTTGTAAGATTCATCGGTGGAAATTGTGACCGGAATGTCGATGATCTTATGCGGAGTAATATTTTTAACTAAATATTCAAATAAAGTTTTGATCAATAAATATCCTTGGTTTACCGGTTCTTGTCCCAATACGAAATCAACAACCTGTGTTTGGAGCAAGTGAATGGAGCCTTCTGTAAGATCGTGACAGATCACATGGATATTCTCAGAATCATCTATGATATCCAAGGCGCTTCCCACTCCGGCTATACCGCCGCCTGTAATATAGATTCCGTCCAGATCGGGAAGTTTGTTACAGTATTCTAAGGTGATGCGAAAGGCATCTTCTTTTTTATCTTGATTTTCAGAAATGCCGACGATTTTGATATCCGGTCGTGTTTCCGAGATTTTATTTTGAAAACCAAGCAGTCTTTGCTGATGGCATGAAAGTTTTGTACTGCTGATAATGATTCCTATTCTGGCATCTTTCGGAAGAATCTTACACATTAATCCGGCTGCGGTTCTTCCGCCTTTATAATGATCCTGTCCGATAAAGCATAAACTTTTTACTTCGGGAGCAGGAGAGTTAAAGGTGATTACGGCGATTCCTTTTTCGATAAGGGAGTTAAGAAGGGCGTAAACATTTGGGTGATCCAGAGGAAAGACTGCCATTCCGCTGACTCCGTTTTCAGTTAAATCGTTAATAATCCGGATTTCTTCGGAAGGATCAAGACTGGTCATCAGTTTGATGATTACTTCGATTCCAAAAGCAGAAAATTCCTTCTTGGCACGGTTGATTCCCGAAATAATATCATGGATAAAGGGGTTATAATCCGGTGTTAAGATGACCCCGATTTTTAAGGATTCCTTTTTAGATACTAACGCTTTGGCAAGGAAGTTCGGTTCATAGTGCAGTTCTTTTGCGATTTTCAAAACTTTTTGGCGCGTTGCCTCGCTGACTCCGGAACGATTGTTTAGTACCCGGTCTACAGTACCTCGAGAAACGTTTGCCAGCTCTGCAATTTGTTTTACGGTTACCGCCATGTAATAATCACCTCCCATATAATACCATTTTTACTGCTAATAATATAACATAATATCGTGCTCGTGTCTAGTTACAAAAAATAAGAGTTTGTGCAAAAAAAATATATGTAACATACAACTCAATATAAATGTAAAAAATGCACAAAAAATACAGTGAAAAAATGGTGAATATATAGTATTGAAACAATAAAATGAACATGGTACTATAAATACAAGAAAAACGTGCACGAGCACGAAAAAGAAGGAGGATGAAGATGAAATTTGGAACATTATATTCTTATTGGGGAACAAAATGGCAATGTGATTATTTGAAAACATTAAAACGAGTTTCAGACATCGGATTTGACATTTTGGAAATGGGTGCTCCTCACTTGTTGGAAATGTCAGATTATGAATTTTCAGAATTGAGGCGCGCGGCGAAAGATATGGATATGGTATTGACGGCAAATATCGGACCGGCAAAAGATAAAGATCTTGCTTCTCCTGATCCGGATATACGAAAAGCGGGAGTAAACTATTTGATCGATATATTAAAAGCAATGGAAAAAGTAGGATCTAAATCACTTGTTGGAGCAATGTATTCTTATTGGCCGTGTCAATTTGAAATAACGGATAAGGAAGCTGCCTGGGAGAGAAGCATCGAGGGGATGAAAGAGGTTGCAGAAGCTGCGGAATCATTGGGAATCGAATGCTGTCAGGAAGTTTTGAATCGATATGAAACTTATATTATCACAGATTGCAGGGAAGGATTGGAATACTGCAGGAGAGTCGGAAGTGAAAACGTTAATCTCCTTCTTGATACATTTCATATGAATATCGAAGAAGATAATATTCCGGAGGCTATCCGGCTTGCAGGAAGAAAATTGGGCCATCTGCATGTGGGAGAATCAAACAGAAAGCTTCCGGGAATGGGATCCCTTCCTTGGAGAGATATCGGACGGGCGCTAAGAGATATCGGATATGAGAAAGGCGTCGTTATGGAACCGTTTCTTCTTCAAGGAGGAGAGGTCGCTCGGGACTGTAAAGTGTGGAGAGATTTAAGTGGGAATGCAGATGAGAAAATGCTGGATCGCTATATAAAAGAATCTTTAACATTTTTGAAACATGAATTTACGTTTTGAGGAGAGGATATGAAATGGCAGAAATTTGGACGATGGGTGAAATGATCGTGGAAATTATGCGGGAGAAAGAAAATGAGCCACTGGATAAAGCAGGAGTTTTTCGAGGACCTTATCCGAGCGGAGCACCGGCGATTTTTATTGATACAGTGGCGAGACTCGGACATAAGGGCGGAATTATCGGAGGAGTAGGCAAAGACGATTTTGGAAAATGTCTGTTGGACAGATTGAAAAGTGACGGAGTCGATGTGTCGCATGTGATTGAAAATCCAAAAAAAGCTACAGGATGTGCGATTGTAACATATTTTGATGATGGCTCCCGAAAATTTATTTTTCATATGGGGAATACTCCGGCTGTTGAAGCGAAAGCGCCGCAGAAGGATGTGCTGGATGGAGTTCGGTATTTTCATGTAATGGGCTGTTCTTTGTTTGCTGATATAGAGTTTGCAAAAGAAATTTTAAAAGCGGCACAAACGGCAAAAAAAATAGGGGCGAAGGTTTCTTTTGATCCGAATATCAGAAAAGAATTAATAGGGGAAAAAGAGACGGATAAAATTCTGGAGAATCTGATGCGGTTGACGAATGTTTTTTTGCCCGGGGAGGAAGAACTTCTTTTGTTGACAGGAAAAGAAACAGTGGAAGAAGCTGTTGAAGAATGCTTTAAAAATCCTGAGCTTGAAATATTGGCATTAAAGCAAGGTTCGCGGGGGTCAAAGATTTATACGAAGGAAAAAACGGTTGAAACAGGAATTTACAGAATTCAGCCTGTAGATGCAACCGGAGCCGGAGATAGTTTTGACGCGGCGTTTATCTGCGGACTGTGTGAAGGAAAGAGAATTGAAGAGGCGGCGAAAATGGCAGCAGCAGCAGGTGCGATTAATACAGCGGCGTTTGGTCCTATGGAAGGAAAGATCAGCGTGGAAGCGATAGATAAGATGATAAAGGAGGAATGAAAATGAAAAAAGTAAATATCGGAGTAGCGGGACTTGGATTTGGAAAAGAATTTGCGGCGATTTACTGTGATCATCCGCTTGTTGATAAAGTGGCGATCTGTACAAGGAATCCCGAAACTTTAAATAAAGTGGGGGAAGAACTCGGAATTCCGGAAGAATTAAGATTTACAAATTATGATGATATGATTTCACATGAAGAATTGGATGCGATTCATATTGTGACGCCGATTAAAGAACACTATCCTCAGTCGATCAAAGCGCTAAGAGCCGGGAAACATACTGCATGTACAGTTCCGATGGCGACATCTTTGGATGAGTTGAGAGAGATTGTAAAAACATCCAGGGAAGTTGGAAAAATCTATACGATGATGGAAACTTCGCTTTATACAAGAGAATACCTTTATGTAAAGAGATTAAAAGAAAATGGTGAACTTGGAAAAATTCAGTATTTAAAAGGTGATCATATGCAGAACATGTCTCTGGAAGGCTGGGGAGACTACTGGCAGGGATTTCCGCCGTTTTGGTATGGCACGCATGTACTGTCACCGATTCTGGATCTGGCCGGTACAACAGCTAAGAGTGTGCGGTGTCTTGGAAGCGGAAGGGTAAATAAAGAAAGAGCTGAACATTACGGGTGTCCGTATGCGGTAGAAACCGCTACATTTAGATTGAGAAACAGCGATATCGTAGCAGAGGCACATAGATGTCTTTTCGAGACAGTACGTCAGGTAAGAGAGTGTTTTGATGTTTACGGAGATAAAATGTCGTTTGAGTGGGAGCCGACGGTAGACGAAGGACATACTATTTTCACAGGCATTGATGATTTTACAAAGTTTACAGCTCCGGACACAGCGGAACTTTTGCCAAAAGAGATTCAAAAGTATACGTTGCGTTCAGCTATTAAAGATCCAAATCAGCCGTCCTTTATACAAGGAAGCGGGCATGGAGGTTCTCATCCTCATCTTTGCAATGAATTTGTGAATGCGATCGTAGAGGGAAGACAGCCGTATATGGATGCGGTTCGCTCGGCAAATTATACGGCGGCCGGTATTTGCGCACAGGAATCAGCAGACCATGGCGGAGCAGAAGTAGAAATACCGGATTTTGCAGAAGAATTTTAAGCTGTTTAGGAGGGACTTATGGAAAAATTACTGGAAATGAAAGAAATCTGTAAGTCTTTTGGGACGAATAATGTCCTGAAGAATGTGCAGTTTGATCTTTTTGCCGGAGAAGTTCATGCCTTGATCGGAGAAAACGGAGCAGGAAAATCTACACTAATGAAAATATTAATGGGTATGTATAAAAAGGATTCGGGAAGTCTTTCTGTTTTGGGATCAGATGAAGCGTACACAAATCCGGATCAGGCGCTCAAAGCCGGAGTTGCCATGATTCATCAAGAACTCAATCCGATTCCGGATATGTCTGTTGCTGAAAATATATTTCTTGGGAAAGAAAAAAGAAAATGGATCTTTACGTCTAAAAAAGAGCAGGAAAAAGAGTCAAAAAGATATTTGGATATGTTGGGAATCGATCTGGAACCGTCTGTACTGATGAGAGAATTAAGTGTTTCTGAAATGCAGATGGTGGAAATTGCGAAAGCACTTTCTTATGGGGCAAGAATTATTATCATGGATGAACCTACTTCTGCAATTACAGAAGCGGAAGTGGAGAAATTATTTCAAAATATAAAAATGCTTAAAGAACAGGGAACAGGGATCATTTATATTTCTCATAAAATGGATGAATTGTTTGAAATATCGGATCGCATTACAGTGCTTAGAGACGGACAGTATGTATTTTCAAAAAAGACAAAAGATCTTTGTCCGAATGATCTGATCAAAGCTATGGTAGGGCGTGAGATCACGGAAATTTATCCGGAAAGTAAGAGTAAAATCGGCGAAGTGATCCTTAAAGTAAAACATGCTTCACGGAAAGGCGAGTTTAAAAAGATTGATTTTGAACTTCGGAAAGGTGAAAAACTTGGAATTGCCGGATTGATGGGAGCCGGAAGAACAGAATTGATGATGGCTGTTTTCGGAGCGGCGAAACTGGAAGAAGGTGAGATTGAAATAGGCGGAGTTCCTGTCAGAATACAAAGTCCGAAAGATGCAATCAGGCAAAAAATAGCGCTTGTGACCGAAGATAGGAAACGTTACGGTTTGAATTTGACGGCATCAGTCGAGGATAATGCGGTTTCTGTAATTGAGAGCAGTCTTTCCAAATTTGGATTTTATAGAAGAAAGTTGGGAAGAAAAGCTGCGGAGGAAATGATCAGCCGTATGAACACAAAAGTTACGGGAATGGATCAGATTGTCGGAAGTCTTTCGGGTGGGAATATGCAAAAAGTTGTTCTTTCAAAATGGCTTTTAAATGATCCTGATATTATCATTTTTGATGAACCGACAAGAGGAATTGATGTTGGCGCAAAAGCAGAGATATATAAGATTATAGAGGAATTAGCCTGTAAGGGAAAGGGAATCATTATTATTTCGTCGGAAATGCCGGAGTTGATCGGGTTAAGTCAAAGAATTATTGTGTTGCATGAAGGAGAACAGACCGGAGAATTGCGAGGAAAAGAGATGACGCAGGAAAATATTATGACTCTTGCATCGGGATACAGAAAGGAGGAAAAAGAATGAAAGTTTTAAGTAAAAATTCTGTTATGGAATTTGTAAAAAAGACGGCAATACTCTGGGTTATGATTATTCTGATCCTTATTTTATCTGTTATCAGTCCAAGCTTTTTCAGAGGGCAGAATCTTCTGAATATTATAAAGCAGGCGTCTATTACAGGGGTAATCGGCGTAGGGATGACATTTGTTTTGATCACAGGAGGGATTGATCTTTCCGTCGGATCTGTAATGGCGTTATCGGGAACAATGGCTGCATCTGTAGCTGTGGCAGAAAAAAATATGCCGATTGCTCTGGTTATTTTAGTTGGAGTCGGACTTGGGGCGCTGTGCGGACTTATAAATGGAATCGGTGTATCATACATTGGATTTCCGCCGTTTATTATGACGTTGGGCATGATGACGATTGCAAGAGGGATTCCCCTTGTTTTTACAAACGGAACTCCGATCTTCGGACTATCTGAAGAGTTTAATATGATTGCGAATTCAAGAGTTTTAGGAGTACCTTCACTTGTGATTTTCCTTGTGATCACTGTTTTAGCGGGACATATTATCCTGAGTAAAACTGTTTTGGGAAGACGGATTTATGCAGTGGGAGGAAATGAAGATGCAGCGAGGTTAAGCGGTGTGTCCACTGCAAAAGTAAAGTTGTTTGTTTATGTTTTTTGCGGAATTTTATCGGGAATTGCAGGAATTTTGATTTGTTCAAGAATTACGTCGGGGAATGGCACTGTGGCGGAAGGGTATGAAATGAACGCTATTTCGGCGGCAGTAATCGGCGGTGTCAGCATGACCGGAGGATCGGGAAATGTTCTTGGCATGGTTGTCGGGGCAATGATTTTAACGATTATTCAAAACAGTTTTGATATTATGGGAGTAAATTCGTTTTATCAAAATATCATTAAAGGAATTATTATTTTACTCGCCGTATTTTTGGATTTAAGAGGAAAGAAAAAGAAAAATTAAAAAATGAGTTTTAAGGAGCTTCCTGTATAATAAAAAATGTGGATGTTGAAAATTGAAAATACCTCAGAGT
>ERZ773242.2968-NODE-2968-length-12964-cov-5.448292_pt1 | contig 12964 bp, 15 predicted proteins | sample MGYA00511077_ERZ773242 | MGnify/ENA primary metagenome ERZ773242 (study PRJEB29015, sample SAMEA2737754) | human gut metagenome | biome: human gut; feature: human-associated habitat; material: faeces | place: China | collected 2012 ... | reverse complement strand
GATATTACTTGCAAGACGGTAAGCAGCGTTTTCAACCATGGAAAGCTTGATCGTAAGGTCTTTTACCTTGCGGAAGGCCTCACGGGCAATATCAATCGATTCCTTTGTGGTACTGAAGGCATAGGTCGGCTGACCTGCGTCCGGGATATATTTCACATGAGGAATCTCGGTTCCCATGATACTTCGCGTCTGGATCGTTATGGAATTTTCAATCGGTACAGTGTAGGCGAGCTGTTCTACCATGCTGATACCGTTTTCGATATTAGCACGCTGCAGACATTGGTACGCATAAGTAAATGTTGAATCAATCTCTTCCTGTATGGTGCGTGCTTCTTCAATCAGATCCATCAGTTCACGAATCAGGATGTTACGCTTCTTATCCATCAGATCATAACCCTGCCGGGCAAGTGCAAGAGAGTTCTTGGCCAGCATCAGATTACCCTTTGTTGGAAATGTACGTGGATCCATGAAGCTCCCTCCTTTCCCTAGTCTTCTACAGCAGGTTTATAGTATTTATCAAGAATCTTCGTATCAACACGGTCGAGTTCTTCTCTAGGGAGTTTTCCTAAAAGTTTCCATCCCAGATCCAAAGTCTCTTCCATCGTACGGTTCTCATTAACACCCTGTCCGATGTAGTGCTGTTCAAAGTCGATTCCGAATTCCAGATATTTCTTATCCAGTGGTGAAAGTTCATCTTCACCGATAACAGAAGCCAGATTTCTTGCATCTCCAACTTTTGCATAAGCGGAGAATAACTGATTGGCAAGATCCTGATGATCTTCACGTGTAAAACCTTCTCCGATACCGTCCTTCATCAGACGGGAAAGGGATGGCAGGATATTGATCGGAGGATAGATTGACTGTCCATGGAGCGGGCGGTCAAGTACAATCTGTCCCTCGGTGATATATCCCGTCAGGTCAGGAATCGGATGCGTGATATCGTCGTTTGGCATAGTCAGGATCGGAAGCTGTGTTACAGATCCGTTTACGCCTTGTACAATACCGGCACGTTCGTAGATGGTTGCCAGTTCACTATACAGATATCCCGGGAATCCTTTACGGCTAGGAATTTCTCCTTTTGAGGAAGAGACCTCACGCATGGCTTCTGCGAAAGAAGTCATATCGGTAAGGATAACGAGGATATGCATATTTTGTTCAAATGCCAGATACTCCGCAGCTGTCAGTGCAACCTTTGGCGTGATCAGACGTTCTACAACCGGGTCATTTGCCAGGTTCAGGAACATGACAACGTGATCGGATACCCCGCTTTCTGCAAAGGTATGGCGGAAATATTCTGCAACATCATATTTTACACCCATCGCAGCAAATACAACTGCGAATTTCTCATCGGAGTTATCTCCCAGAGATGCCTGACGCACGATCTGTGCAGCCAGCTGGTCATGAGGCAGACCGTTTCCGGAGAAAATCGGCAGCTTCTGTCCGCGGATCAGGGTCGTCAGTCCGTCGATCGCAGAAATACCGGTACGGATATAGTTACGGGGATATTCTCTGGATACCGGATTTAACGGTTTTCCGTTTACATCTGCATATTTTTCTGCTGCAACTTCACCAAGATTGTCGATCGGGGCACCGATACCGTTAAAGGTTCTGCCAAGGAGCTGATCCGTCAGCCCGATTTCCATCGGATGTCCGGTCAGTCTGGTATGGGTATTTTTTAAGGAAAGGTTATCTGTGCCTTCAAACACCTGTACAACCGCCTTGTCCTCGTTGATCTCTACGATACGGCCAAGCTTTTTTTCCTTACCGTCTGCAACGATCTCCACGATCTCATCATAAGCCGCGCCCTTGACACCCTCCAGCACGACGAAGGGGCCGTTGACACTGTTTAATCCCAAATATTCAATTGCCATCGTTTTTCCCTCCATTATGCATTGCGTGCAATCACGTCGTCGTAGAACTTGTCGATTGCTTTTTTGTAATCATCAAATTTGTCCAGTCGATCATTTTCCACATCGTATTTAATGGAAATTACCCGGTCAAATATTTTATCCTCTTTCAGCACGGACATGGGCATCCCCATGGATACCAGTGCTTTGGATTTCTCGTAAAGATACAGGATCGTCTCCATCATCTTCTGCTGCTTTGCAAGAGGCACAGACGTATCCTGCGGATGGAATGCGTTCTGCTGCAAAAAGCCCAGACGGATAACTCTGGCAATTTCCAGAGTCAGCTTCTGATCATCCGGCAAAACGTCGCTGCCGATCAGCTTTACGATCTCCATCAGACTGCTTTCCTGGTTCAGGATCGCTACCATCTGATTTCTGTCATCAATAAAATCAGAGCCTACATTATCTGCATACCAGCTCGCCAGATCGGGCAGGTATTCGCTGTAGCTGGTCAGCCAGTTGATCGCAGGGAAATGACGGGAATATGCCAGGTTTTTATCCAGCCCCCAGAAGCAGCGGACGAAACGCTTCGTATTCTGGGTAACGGGCTCAGAAAAATCGCCGCCCTGCGGAGATACCGCACCGATGATCGTAACACTTCCCTCCGTGCCGTTTAAGTTTTCTACCATACCGGCTCTTTCATAGAACGCAGACAGACGGCTCGCCAGATATGCCGGGAAGCCTTCCTCTGCCGGCATTTCTTCCAGACGTCCGGACAGCTCACGCAGTGCCTCTGCCCAACGGGAGGTGGAATCTGCCATGATCGCTACGTCATAGCCCATGTCCCGGTAATACTCGGCAAGTGTCAGTCCTGTATAAATACTGGCCTCGCGGGCAGCCACTGGCATGTTGGAAGTATTGGCGATCAGAGTAGTACGATCCATCAGTGGTTTTCCGGTACGTGGATCAGTCAGTTCACTAAATTCCTCAAGCACCTGCGTCATTTCATTTCCACGTTCACCACAGCCGATATAAATGATGATATCCGCATCCGCCCACTTGGCGATCTGATGCTGGGTCATGGTCTTTCCGGTTCCGAATCCACCGGGGATTGCGGCAGTACCGCCTTTGGCGATCGGAAACATCGTGTCGATGATCCGCTGTCCGGTGACAAGCGGAACGGATGCCGGAAACCGGTGGTGCGTCGGACGCGGTGTGCGGATCGGCCAGTGCTGGGTCATGGTAAGGTCTTTTGTATCCCCGTCAGGGAGCTGTAGACGGACAAGAAGATCATCAATGGTATACGCTCCGTCTGCCACCGTGACAAGAACGGTTCCTTCGATCCCCGGAGGAACCATACATTTATGGGTAATCGCATGGGTTTCGGGAACTTCTGCGATGATATCCCCGGCATGGAGATAATCTCCCTGCTTTACAGTAATGTGGGTGGGCCATTTTTTTGTACGATCCAGTGAATCCACGCTTACTCCACGGGTGATGAATGCACCTGCAGATTCTGCGATCCGTTCCAGCGGACGCTCGATTCCATCGAAAATATTATTCAGGATACCGGGAGCAAGGGTCACAGATACCGGATTGCCGGTGGCAATGACCTCCTCTCCGGGATACAGTCCGGTGGTTTCTTCATAAACCTGAACCGTGGTCAGGTCTTTGTCCAGTGCAATGACTTCTCCAACCAGCTTCTGCTTTCCGACATAAACCATTTCTGACATACAGAAACCGGTATTTCCTTTGAGGTAAATGACGGGACCGTTGATTCCGTAAATAGTTGCTGTCTTAACCAATGCCGTCTCCTCCTTCAAATATAAATTTATCATACTGATCCTTTAACTGAGTCTGAAAAGAATTATCGATCAGGATGTTGCGTGACCGGATGACCGAGCGGACACCACCGATAAAATCTTCTGCACTGACAGTCAGATGAACCTGGGTTGCATCTTCCAGCTCTGTCTTTTTCTTTTCATCAGACAGGTTGATATAGACCGTAACCGGGTCAGTTCCTGCAAAACGGACGGCACTGTGGATGCAGCGTATAAGAAAGTCGTCATACGCTTCTGTCTTCATAAAGGCATGGATCAGATCCTGTGCTTCTTCAAAAATTTTATCTTTCAGCTCCTGCTGGATCTTACCCTGCTTTCTTTTGATCTCAAGCTGGGATTTCGCAAGAGCCTGGTTCAGAGCCAGTTTTGCATTCGTGGTTTCTGCCTTGATCCGGGTTTCGGACTGGCGTAATGCCTCTGCTTTATGGTCTTCAAAGACTTTGTCAAGAGCTTCCTGGTGAGAGTCGATGATCGCATTCCCTTCAGCCCGGGCCTGCTCCATGGAAGTCGACTTTAAATGCGTGATCTTTTCTTCTAATGTCAAGAGGAATCCCTCCTTCTGTATTTGTTGATATTGTACGGATACCGGCCGTAACTAAAGTTTTAAGCCAATGGCTTCGGTGATATAGGAAGTGATGAAATCTTTTTTCCGCCCCGTTCCGTGACGGTCGGGGATCTCTACCAGAAGCGGCATCTTCCGCTCTAAGCGGAATGTGTCGATCAGATCAGGAAATTCCCGCCCCAGCTTTTCAGTCAGAAGTACGATGCCAACGGTCTTGTCTGCAAGGACATCTTCCAGTGCCGTACGGAGCTCTTCCCTTTCATGGATGACGATGCCGTCCACACCTGCCAGCCGCATTCCGGTATACGTGTCAACGTTATCACTGATGAGATACATTTTCATAAAAACCGCTCCTTAGAGATTTCCCAGGATCATGAAGGAAATGATCAGTCCGTAAAGGCATACACCTTCTGCAAGTCCTACGAAGATCAGAGATTTACCAAGTACGCTGGAATCTTCACTGATAGCACCTAACGCTGCACTTGCCGCACTTGCAACGGCGATACCACCACCGATACAGGAAAGTCCGGTTACGAGTGCTGCTGCAAGGTAGCCCATGCCTGTGGCGAGAGTCGCACCATTGGCTGCGGCTGTGGCTGCATGGACGCTGTCAGGACCTGCCAGCATGGCAACAGAAGCAATGGCAAAAGCACCGAAGAAGAAAAATGCATTGATACCGATCGTGCGTTTGTACCGCTTTTTGTTCTTTTCACCGATCAGGTAATAGCCGAACGGGATGATAATGCTTAAGATAAGTGCTGCGATAAAAATAATTTTTGTTGCGATAGTCATAGTGGAATCCTCCTGCTTTTTATTAATTTCAGGCTGTTGTTATGCCTGTTTGTTCTTTTTCTTTTTTGTGTACGGGTTAAATGCACGGCCGCTGCCACTGTAGAAACGGCTGAACATTTCATAATATTCCAGACGGAGTACCTGGATGCCGACGATCAGTCCTTCAAATCCGCAGACGAACAGATTGCCGAAAATAACACCGATCCAGTTCGGATGTCCGCTCTCTGCACCTGCCAGCTGCAGTACCACTTCCATGATGGCTGCATGGCTGACGGCAAATGCTCCGATACGGATAAAGGAAATCGTATTGGAAAAATAACTCAATAAAGTTTCAAACATCTCAAAAAATCCCTGAACCACGTACATTCCCGGTCCGGTCTCCATCTTGTCAGCACGCTTTTCAATCCTGCGGGCGAGCGGCTCTTTCAGGAAAATAAGAAGAAGCGGTACTCCGAACATCACGCCCATGACGATTCCGCCCGGAAGCGGATTGCCGGTCATGAAGAGTACAATGGTGACAACCACTGCGAGATAGAAAACCAGTCCTGCCACACCATTTGCATCAAACCAGGTTCCCTCGACATCTTTGCTTTTTGCTGCATTAATAATATGCAGGATCATGGCCACGATGATAAGGAACATACCAAAGGCAACTGCTACGATAAAGACGGTATTCAGTTTCCCCAGGAACGGTAATGTGGTCATATGGTCGATGGGCCGTATCCACAAAGGCTTCAGCACATCTTCAAATCCGAAGATACTTCCGAACATAAATCCGAAGATTGTGGAGAAGAATCCGGCTGTGGAGATAATCCCCGCCAGAGGGATCTTCTTAAAGTGATAGATCAATGCCCCACCGATGAGAAGGAGAAGTCCCTGTCCGACATCTCCGAACATGACTCCGAAAATAAAGGAGTAGGTCAGTCCGACAAATACAGTCGGGTCCATCTCATTGTGGGCGGGAAGTCCATACATCTGAATGAACATTTCAAAAGGCTTGAAAAGCTTTGGATTCTCAAGCTTGGTCGGAGGCTCACCGAAGTAAGCATCATGGTCATCTTCAACGACAACGAAGACTTTGTCATCATCTTTGATCTCTTCAAGAAAACGATCCACATCATCCTCTGCCATCCAGCCGCAGAGAATATAGTAATCTTCCTGATTCTCATCCATACGGGCCGCCATTTTGCGGACATCAAAATTATTGGACAATTCTTCTAAACGGTTCTTTGCGGCAACCAGTTGTGCGGCACGGTCAAAGAGCATCTCCCCGGCTTCTTTGTCGAGGTCGTTCATCTCCACATTTACCCGGGCAATCTCCTTCTCCAGTTCCTGATAAGCATAAGCCGGAGTTCCCTCAAATTCATCTTTCAGCTCGATCCGTTCAAAATGAAGAGAGCGGAAGACGGCATCTACTTTTTTCGCTTCTCCCGGAGAAACAAAATAAGCACCATAGACAAAGCTTTCATCCCGTTCGCCCTCTACAAAGATCGCACCCAGGTCATCCATGAGATATTTCTGCATTTTATGATAATGCTCTACTGCGATCCGTCCGAAGCGGTAAGTGATGAACCGGTAGCTGAGTACCTGATGCAGATCACATTCCAGTGGGCGGAACGGTGCAATGATCTGTTGCTTTGTACGGAGCTGTTCAATCTTATTTTTGCATTTTTCCTTTTTCTGTTGCAGATCTTCATAATCTGCACTTGCATTTCGCACAAGTTCAAACATATCGTCCAGACCGAGAGATGAATCGGGAGTGACCGTATCCGCATTTGGAAGGTAACTGACGAACTGAGTTGCCTTTGCGAGAACATCCCGGTATGGATTGATCTCAACAAAAGGACGGAGGTTCTCGACTGTCTTCAGCTCGGAGAGAGCGGATTCCAACTGGATCTCATAGCGTGAGAGATACTGGTCAGTGACCCGGTCGATATCGTTTCTTGGGCCGGATATGTTGATAAATTTCATTTTTACAATCATTGGGTTCTACCTCCAACGTAAGTCATCGTCTCACCCGGTGAGAGTCCGTAACGGATACACTCAAGGGTGGTGGTGAGCTTTTTGATTTCTTCTTCCTTGAGGAAGAGATAGGTGTTGACAGCAGCGATCGAATAGGGATTCCGTCTTCTGTCGATCAGATAAAGGTGATGCAGACACTCGGAATACATCTGTTCCATGTCCGGATTTTTCTGAAAATGATACTGTCTACCGTAGCGGGTCTGGCTCACCAGAGTCTGTAGTTCTTCGATTCCCGCAGCCTCAACCATTTCCTTGATCTGAGCGGTTGATAATTTATAGTGGATCGGAATGATCAGAAGATAAATATCCGCGGGCTTCATATTATAATATTTCTTTGCACGTAAGATCCACTGCATATTGAGCAGATCGATCTGCGAACCACAATCCCTTTCGTAGAGTTCCAGATCCTCTTTTTTTAACATTTTTTTACGGGCTTTCCACAAAGTAGTGAAAAAGTAAAGTTCCAGTGCAAGGTCATAATCATACAGGGTGACTTTCTGTGCATCCTGCAATTTCTTCAGCGGATCATAGTATTCTGTCCCTTTGAGATTGTCCACCAGTTCATCTGTCGTTCTGGAAGTGATGAGCCGGTCGATGGAAAGCTGGGAATAACGGTCAAAGAACTCCTTTTTATAATGAAGATCAAAAGGTCTCTTATAATGATTGATGACGATCCTCAGACAATAATCAATCAGGTCAATCTCGTAGGATTTGAGCCGCAGTTCCATGAACTTCCGCTGCTTTTGTCCGCAGAAACGGTAGAGCTTGGTATAATCCCGGTAAAGTGACTGAGTCAGCAGCTTTTCGATATTTCCACGGTGAAGCTGCGTCGGCTCAAGGGATTCAAGGGTTTCTGCATAAGCAGTATTCTTTTTCAGATATTCCACTGCCTCAGGTATGGTATGCAGGGATGCAAGCTCCTGAAACTGTCCGGGGCTGAGAAGTCTGGATTCCATGGCACGCGTCTTTGTTACGATCCCGCTGTATTCAAGCAGATGTCCCATAGGCTACACCTCTGTGATCTTTCGGAGAATCTTCTGTGCATACAGAGTATGATTCTCTTCATATTCTTTTTGCAGTGCGTTGATCTGTGCCAGACTTTCATCGCTTTGAGATGAAAGGATCTGAGAAGTCTTTTTTTGCAGATCATCCTGTATCGCCTGAATCTGCTTTTTGGTCTCTGACTCAAGCTCCAGGTCGAATTGCCTGCGTTTCTCGTCATATTTCTCATCGAGAATGGACTTTTCAGCTTCTGCATGCTGCACAATGCTGACGGCAGCAGATTCTATTTCCGTCAATTTGTTTAGAATAGAGTCCATAATAAGCCTCCTTTTTGTGAGAAAATTATAATATCTACTATAATACACCTTTTCACAAAAAAATCAACCCGTCAGCTTTGACCGGAAAGTGGTTGCGTGTTATGATGTATAGAGAATCTCTGAGGAGGAATCATACATGAGACTTAGAAATATCCCGCGTGCAGAGGGCGTGATCCAGATGCACCGTACAGTGATTAAAAGACCGGAAGATCAGCGAGGATGCTGGCATCAGGTGTTTGGAGACCGGCATCCTATCTATATAGAAATCGGAATGGGGAAGGGGCAGTTTATTCTGAATATGGCAAAGGCTCATCCCGATGTGAACTTTATCGGAATCGAGCGTTATTCCAGTGTGCTTTTGAGAGCGTTGGAAAAGTTTGATACAGAGGAATATGAAGCTCTGACCAATATCCGGTTTGTCTGCATGGACGCAAGAAATGTGGAAGAGGTGTTCGCACCGGAGGAAGTGGATAAGATTTTCCTGAATTTTTCAGATCCGTGGCCGAAAGCACGCCATGCAAAGAGAAGACTGACTTCAACGGAATTTTTAGAACGGTATGAAAAGATCCTGGCGCAGGGCGGAAGGGTTGAGTTTAAGACGGATAATACCGAGTTGTTTAACTTTTCACTGGAGCAGGTGAAAGAGGCCGGCTGGTATCTGGAGAAATACACGTATGACCTGCATCACCAGGAAGAGATGAATGCAGGAAATATCATGACAGAATATGAAGAAAAGTTTTCCCTGAAAGGAAATCCGATCAATAAACTGATCGCGAGAAGGAAAGACTGAAAAAAGAAAGCATACATTATTATAAGAAGAATGATTAAAAAGAATGGATGTGTGCAGAGTGAAAAGATGTGGATTCAGGAGAAGATGCTGCTGTACGTTTTATTGTCACAGGAGACTGAACCGATGCCTGCATACGATCTGCTGTTCACTGGAGGAAGTATGCAGGATCCTGAATGAGCGGTGCGGCGGAAAATAGTAAAATACATTGTAAAAAGAAAAGAGGCTTGACTTCCTGTAGTGCGTTATGATACAATGTCATGGCGAATGGAAGTAGGCCTTTTTTTTATGCCTAAAATCAGATGGTTCGCAACCATCAGTAACACGTAGGTGAATATATTAAAAGCGAGGTGGAAGTTGTGCGCACAAGAATTACTCTGGAGTGTACGGAATGCAAGAACCGTAACTACAACATGACGAAGGATAAGAAGACTCATCCGGATCGTATGGAAACCAAGAAGTATTGCAGATTCTGCAAATCACACACACTGCACAAAGAGACAAAATAGTCGTTGTCGAAAGGATGTGGACATATGAGTGAGAATACGAAGACTCAGAAAAAGAGCTGGTTTAAAGGGCTTCAGGCGGAGTTCAAGAAGGTTATCTGGCCAGACAAGAACACTCTTACAAAGCAGACGACGGCAGTTGTTGCTGTTTCCGTAATTTTGGGAGCGTTGATCGCAGTAATCGACGCAGCACTGAAATACGGAATTGACTTTTTAGTAAAATAGTTGACCGCAGCAGAAAGGTGATTTTATGTCAGAGGCAAAATGGTATGTCGTTCATACCTATTCAGGGTATGAGAACAAAGTAAAAGCGAACATTGATAAGACGATTGAGAATCGTCACCTGGAAGATCAGATTCTGGAAGTCAGAGTTCCTCTCGAGGAAGTCACAGAACTCCGCAACGGAGTTGAAAAGGCAGTGCAGAGAAAGATGTTTCCGGGATATGTGATGATCCATATGATCATGAACGATGACACCTGGTATGTCGTAAGAAATACAAGAGGTGTTACCGGTTTTGTCGGACCTGGATCCAAGCCGGTTCCGCTTGATGAGAGCGAGATGGAGAATCTTGGAATCAACAAAGAAGATGTGATCATGGATCTGGCAGTCGGAGATGTTGTTACCGTTCTCAGCGGAGCATGGGAAGGGACTGTCGGAGCTGTTCAGACAATCAATGAACAGAAGAAGAGTCTGACAATCAATGTCGAACTGTTTGGCCGAGAGACTCCGGTTGAACTTGGATTTTCAGAAGTGAAGAAAATGGATTAAAATTGCGTGGGAGGGATGGAAGTCCCGCCAATACCACAAGGAGGTAATTTAAAATGGCAAAAAAAGTAGAAGGATATATCAAATTACAGATTCCTGCTGGAAAGGCAACTCCGGCACCACCGGTTGGTCCTGCACTTGGACAGCACGGTGTAAATATCGTTGAATTTACAAAGCAGTTTAATGCTAGAACAGCAGATCAGGGAGATCTTATCATTCCTGTAGTGATCACTGTTTATAATGACAGAAGCTTCAGCTTCATCACAAAGACACCACCGGCAGCAGTTCTTATTAAGAAGGCCTGCAAGATCCAGTCCGGTTCAGGTGTACCGAACAAGACAAAAGTAGCTACAATCACAAAAGCTCAGGTTAAAGAAATCGCTGAACTGAAGATGCCAGACCTGAACGCAGCATCTCTTGAGACTGCTGAGAGCATGATCGCAGGAACATGCCGTTCCATGGGTGTAGTTGTAGAGGAGTAGAATACAGGAGAAGATGCCTGCGGGCATTGAATCAGATGTAACTACCTTATTGCAGGATTCTTCCAGCCGACCTTTTCCGGTGTCCTCGGGGGAGAGAGTGCTGAAGAATCGATTGTTTAGTAAATTCATGTAAAGTGGGAGGGGCAAGTTCCCGCCAATACCACAAGGAGGTTATTATAAAATGAAACGAGGAAAAAAATATATCGAAGCTGCGAAACTGATCGAAAGAGGAAATCTCTATGATCCTGCAGAAGCAGTAGCATTAGTTAAAAAATCAGCAACAGCAAAATTTGATGAGACAATCGAAGCTCATATCAGAACAGGTTGTGACGGACGTCACGCAGATCAGCAGATCCGTGGTGCTGTAGTTCTTCCGCACGGAACAGGAAAGAAAGTTCGTATCCTTGTATTCGCAAAGGATGCAAAGGCAGAAGAAGCAAAAGCAGCAGGAGCTGATTTTGTAGGCGGAGACGAGCTTATCCCGAAGATCCAGAATGAAGGATGGCTTGACTTTGATGTTGTAGTTGCTACACCGGACATGATGGGTGTTGTTGGACGTCTCGGACGTGTACTCGGACCTAAGGGTCTTATGCCAAACCCGAAGGCTGGTACAGTAACAATGGACGTTACAAAAGCAATCAACGATATCAAGGCTGGTAAGATTGAGTACAGATTGGACAAGACAAATATTATCCACGTTCCGGTTGGAAAAGCATCCTTTACAGAGGAGCAGTTAGCGGACAACTTCCAGACGCTTATCGATGCAATCAACAAAGTAAGACCTGCAGCCGTTAAAGGTCAGTACCTGAAGAGTGTAACTCTTACATCTACAATGGGACCTGGCGTAAAGGTTAATCCAATGAAGCTTGCATAATAAAATAACGGTCTTCAAAGACAGTTTATAAGAAAGAGGCTGTATGCCGGAGATTCTCCGACGTACAGTCTCTTTTTTGCTCCCGGATAAAGATAGTTTCCTTATCCGGTAAATGGAAGAATGAATATTCCACTGAATCCTTGTCTCCTGCTATATTGTACGGAAGGACAATATAGCGGAACATCATGAAAAACAAAAAGAAAACAACAAAAAATAACAGAAAACAAGAAAAAATGCTTGACAGCCAGGGAACCATGTGTTAATATACACTCGCAACTGCCGAAGACAGTAGGTGCTGAAAAGCGTAAGTAGTGAACGCCTACCGAGGAAGAATGAATTTTTACATCTGTATGAATTTATGTGCTTTCGTGTCTTTGGATACGAAAGCTTTTTAAGTTTCAGCAGAATTTCTGCTGAGAACTTTGGCAGTACACGAATAAAATAAGGAGGTGTACCCAAAAGTGGCAAAAGTTGAATTAAAGCAGCCGATCGTAGATCAGATCGCAGAAGAAATCAAAGACGCCCAGTCAGTAGTTCTTGTTGACCACCGTGGACTTACAGTTGCTCAGGATACAGAGCTTCGTAAGCAGCTCAGAGAAGCAGGTGTAGTTTATAAAGTATACAAGAATACAATGATGAAGAGAGCTTTCGAGGGAACTGATTTTGCAGCCCTTGATGGATGTTTGGAAGGACCTAGTGCTATCGCAATCTCAAAAGATGACGCTACAGCACCGGCAAGAATCCTTTACAAATTTGCTCAGGATGCTCCGGCACTTGAACTTAAAGGCGGTGTAGTTGAAGGAACAGCATATGATGTTGCAGGAATCTCTGAACTTGCTAAGATCCCTTCAAGAGACGAACTCCTTTCCAAGTTGCTTGGAAGCCTGCAGTCACCTATTACAAACTTTGCTCGTGTTATCAATCAGATCGCAGAGCAGGGTGGAGAAGCCGCTCCTGCAGAGGAAGCAGCAGCCGAGGAGACAGCAGAGACACCTGCAGAGTAATCTGCATGGAAAGCTGCACTGGAGACAGGCAGCAGGATGAGCGGAAGCTCACTAAGATCAAAAAGATTAAATTAAGAAAATATGGAGGATATTTAAAATGGCTAAATTGACAACAGCTGAAATGATCGAAGCGATCAAAGAGTTATCAGTATTAGAGTTAAA
>ERZ773242.2965-NODE-2965-length-12970-cov-4.514518_pt1 | contig 12970 bp, 10 predicted proteins | sample MGYA00511077_ERZ773242 | MGnify/ENA primary metagenome ERZ773242 (study PRJEB29015, sample SAMEA2737754) | human gut metagenome | biome: human gut; feature: human-associated habitat; material: faeces | place: China | collected 2012 ... | reverse complement strand
AGACGCGGAGACCCCGCGTATGTCATCCATCTTCTTCCATCCAGACTATACTGTCGGTTTTGGAATCACACCAAATCCTGCCGCTGCGCGGCTCGCGGACTATACCGCCGATCGGGAATTTCACCCTGCCCTGAAGATCGCTATTTCATTGTCTGTTTAACACGTTACTCTCTGGCGGGGGAATTGTCAAGAGGGGGAGAGAGAAAAGAGAAAAATTAGAAGATATTACAGGAGAAAGGAGTTAAATTCCAGAAAATTTTATGGAAACGATGAAATTTGAAGGGAGAATTCCCCAAAACTGGTTTCAAGGCTGATATAGATGGCATCGTTTCACATGGTCGTTTACCATGCCGACTGCCTGCATATAGGCATATATGATCGTACTGCCTACGAACTTAAAACCACGTTTTTTCAAATCTTTGCTGATTCTGTCCGAGAGAGGGGTCCTTGCGGGAACCTCCTCTTCCGAAGTGAAATGGTTGCGGATGGGCTTCCCATCCACATAGGACCATATAAATGCATCAAAGCTGCCATATTCCGCTTGTATTTTGAGGAACTGCTGGGCATTTGTGACCGCTGATTTAAGCTTTAAGCGATTGCGGACAATTTTTTCATTTTGCATCAGTTCCTCAATTTTTGCGTCGTCATAGCAGGCGACTTTTCTGCAGTCAAACTGATCGAAGGCCTCTCGGAAGGCCTCTCTTTTGTTCAGTATGGTCAGCCACGATAACCCCGCCTGCATCCCTTCCAGGATCAGCATTTCAAACAATTTATCGTCCGCATGGACCGGGTTTCCCCATTCCTTGTCGTGGTACGCCCGGTACAGGTCCGTTGTTGCCCACGCGCACCGTTCTACCTTCTCGTTTGGCATCCCAGCTTACCTCCCCAACGTAAAGTGCAGTGTTCTCTGTCACGCTATCATCTATTATAGATGATAAAGCATTCCCCCGCTCCGCCGCAATAGGAATCGGCGCGGCGAAGGCACAAAAAAACGGCCCTTTCCCAGAGGAAAGCGCCGCGGGAGCGGACCCGAACAGCCAGGGATGACGGCGGAGGAAATCGCAGGGGGGCACAGGCACCGGCAAACAGGAAGACGTGCGTTGAGAGAGCATACGCGGCGCCCCGCCCCACGCTGCCAACCGGGTCCGCTCCGTGGTCAGCGTGTTCTGAAAAGAACGGTCCTCATTGTAGGAGACAGCCGCTAGAAAGTCAATGGAACCCGGAGAAAAAGACGACGAAAATAGACAGATTACAGCCCAGTGAAATTGTGGGATTTCACGCAAGCGATTTCTCCCGCAAGCTTCTCGGGGAAAAGAGACCAGACCGGGCCCTGTCCGCCGGGGATTTTCGGGCTTTTTTCCAAAAAGTTGGGCAAACCCCCTATGCAAACCAGCGCAGTTATAGTAAAATAGCCACAACAGAATGCCGCTCCGTCCCCCGGGCCGGGGCGGTCAGGAAGCAGACCCGCTCCCCCTGGGGCGGGCAAGGGAGGTACCTATGGAGAAACCAACGTATCAGCGCGTTCTGCTGAAGATCAGCGGCGAGGCTCTGGCCGGCGCGCCGGGCCGGGGCATTGATTTCGCCTTTGCCCGGCAGGTATGCCAGGTGGTGCAGGACTGTGTCCGCCACGGGGTCCAGGTGGGCCTGGTGGTGGGCGGCGGCAACTTCTGGCGGGGGGTCAAGGACGGGGGCGGCCGGATGGAGCGGGCCCGGGCCGACCAAATGGGCATGCTGGCCACCGTCATCAACAGCCTGGCCCTCCAGGACGTGCTGGAGCAGCTGGGGCAGCCCGCCCGGGTTCTCACCTCCATTCCCATGGGCCCGGTGGGGGAGATCCATTCCCAGCCGGCGGCTGACCGGTACCTGCGGGAGGGGAAGGTGGTTCTCTTCGCCGGGGGCACCGGCAACCCCTATTTCTCCACCGACACGGCGGCGGTGCTGCGCGCGGCGGAGATCGGCGCGGAGGTCATCCTGCTCGCCAAGAACATCGACGGCGTCTACGACAGCGACCCGGCCAAGAACGAAAACGCCGTGAAGTTTGACGCCATCACCTATGACGAGGTGCTCGGCCGCCATCTGGCCGTCATGGACAGCACAGCCACCAGCCTTTCCATGGATAACCACATCCCGGTGCTGGTGTTCGCGCTCAAGGACCCGTACAACATCGTCCGCGCGCTGCGCGGTGAAAAAATCGGAACAATTGTGAAGGAGGCATAACCCCATGCTGAAAGACGAATACAAGGTTTACGAAGACAAAATGAAAAAGAGCGTCGAGGCGGTCGAGAATGACTTCGCCACCGTGCGCGCCGGCCGCGCCAACGCGTCCGTGCTCAACCGCATCAGCGTCGACTATTACGGCACGCCTACCCCCATCCAGCAGATCGCGTCCATCTCCTCGCCCGATCCCCGGACGCTCGCCATCTCCCCGTGGGACGCGTCCGCCGTCAAGGCCATCGAGAAGGCGATTCAGGAGTCCGACCTCGGCATCAATCCCCAGAACGACGGCAAGGTCATCCGTCTGGCCTTCCCGCAGCTGACGGAGGAGCGCCGCAAGGAACTCGTCAAGCTGATCCACAAGTACGCCGAGACGGGCAAGATTGCCGTGCGCAACGTCCGCCGCGACGCCATGGAGTATTTCAAGAAGGCGCAGAAGGCCTCCGAGATCACCGAGGATGAGCTGAAGATCGCCGAGAAGGATCTGCAGAAGCTGACCGACGACAGCTGCAAGGAGATCGACAAGCTCCTCGAAAACAAGAAAAAGGAACTGATGTCGGTCTGATGGGGCTGTTCGGCAAGAAAAAGTCTCATAGCGAGGCGGGGCAGGTGGACATGGGCCGCCTTCCCCGCCACATCGCTATTATTATGGACGGCAACGGTCGTTGGGCGAAGCAGCGCGGGCTGCCTCGCACTGCCGGACATAAGGTCGGTGCGGAGACGTTCCGCAAAATCGCGACGTACTGCAAGGATCTCGGCGTGCAGTACCTCACGGTTTACGCCTTTTCCACCGAGAACTGGAAGCGCCCCGCCGACGAGGTTTCCACGATCATGGGTCTGCTGAAGCAGTACATGCTCGAGGCAATCGACAGCATGGAGCGCGACCAGATCCGCCTGCGCTTTCTGGGCGATCTGAGCACCATCTCGCCGGAGCTGCAGGCGCTTATCGAGAAAACGAACGAGATTTCCTCGCATATCGAGGGCTTTCAGGCCGACGTCTGCCTGAACTACGGCGGGCGCGACGAGATTCTGCGCGCGGCGCGCGCCTTTGCACGCGACTGCGCGGACGGGAAGGCCTCGCCCGAGGCGCTGACGGAGGAGGGCTTCGGCCATTACCTCTATTCCGACGGGATTCCCGACCCGGATCTGATCATCCGCCCGAGCGGCGAGCTGCGCCTGAGCAACTTCCTGTTGTGGCAGTGCGCCTATGCGGAGTTCTATTTCTGCGACACGCTCTGGCCCGACTTCGACGAGCGGGCGCTCGATGCCGCCATCATCGACTATCAGAAGCGCGACCGGCGCTTCGGCGGCGTCAAGGCTTGAGACACTTGGCATTGAGGTTGTGAGACAATGAAACAGAGAATTTTGGTGGCCGTGGTGGGGATTCCGCTGCTGCTGGCGGTGCTGTGCTGGGCGCCCGACTGGGCGACGGCGCTGCTGCTGGCGGCGCTGTCCGTCATCGCCGCGCATGAGCTGCTGACGGCGGTGTGCGGCGCGGAGAAGGCCAAGCGCTGGACGGCGCTGCCCGCCGTGACGGGTGCGCTCGTCATCGCCGCGGTCTATTTTTCCGGCGAGCACTATGCCGACTCCCCGGCGGGGATGGTGCTGCGCTGGCTCATCGCTGCGGCGGTGCTGGCGCTGCTGCTTGCGAGCGTCCTGACCTACGGCAGGCCCGGCGCGCTGGTGCTGCAGGATGTGTGCGTGATGGCGGTCGCGGGGCTCGTGATCCCGTGGGCATTTTCCTGCATGCTGCAGCTGCGCATGCTCCCGCACGGGGCGGGGATGGTGCTCATGCCGCTCGTGGCGGCGTTCTGCAGCGACTCGGCTGCGCTCTTCACGGGCATGGCCTGCGGCAGGCACAAGATGGCCCCGCTCGTCAGTCCCCACAAGACGGTGGAGGGCGCGCTCGGCGGCATCGCGGGCGGTGTCGTGGGCATGGTGATCTTCCGGATCGTGTTCTATTTCTGCACGCTTGTGCCGCTGCACATCGGCTGGTGCGTGGTCATCGGCCTTGCCGGCGCGCTGATGGGCGAGCTGGGCGATCTGAGCTTTTCCGTCATCAAGCGGCAGGTCGGCATCAAGGACTACGGCCGCCTGCTGCCGGGGCACGGCGGCGTGCTCGACCGGTTTGACAGCGTGCTGTTCGCCGCGCCGATGATCTGGATGATCGTTTGCACGGTGCAGCTGTAAAGGAGAAAGACATGACAAAAGTAATTTCGCTTCTGGGCGCGACCGGCTCCATCGGCCGCCAGACGCTGCAGGTCGCACGCGAGCTGGGGCTCGGCGTCGCGGCGCTGACCGCGAACCGGCAGATCGACCTGCTCGAGCAGCAGGTGCGCGAGTTCCGCCCGGAGCTGGCGGTGCTGTATGACTGCGAGGCGGCGCGCGTGCTGCGCGAGCGGCTGCGGGATCTGCCGGAGGTGCGCGTCGCGGAGGGGCCGGAAGGCCTGCTTGAGGCGGCACAGCTGCCGCAGGCAGACACGGTCGTGACCGCCGTGATGGGCAGCGTCGGCCTGGAGCCGACGCTCGCGGCCATCGCGCAGAAAAAGCGCATCGCGCTGGCGAACAAGGAGACGCTCGTCTGCGCGGGCGAGCTGGTGATGGCGGAGGCCGCGCGCTGCGGCGCGGAGATCGTGCCCGTGGACTCGGAGCACAGTGCCATTTTCCAGAGCCTGCAGGGCTGCCGCGACGAAAAAGAGGTGCGCCGCCTGATCCTGACGTGCTCGGGTGGGCCGTTTTTCGGCCGGACGCACGAGGAGCTTGAGCAGGTGCGCCCCGAGGACGCGCTGAAGCACCCGAACTGGTCGATGGGTGCAAAAATCACCATCGATTCTGCTACATTGATGAACAAAGGGCTCGAGGTGATCGAGGCCATGCGGCTCTACCGGCTTCCGGTCGAGCAGGTGGACGTCGTCGTCCACCGCCAGAGCATCATCCACTCGCTCGTGGAGTACCGCGACGGCGCGATGATCGCACAGCTCGGGACGCCCGACATGAAGCTCCCCATCCGGTACGCCTTCACATGGCCGAACCGGGCGGAGAGCCCCGACGAGCCGCTCGACCTGCTCAGGTGCGGCGACCTGACGTTCCACGCCCCGGATCTCGACGCGTTCCCGTGCCTGCGCATCGCGCGCGAGTGCGCGAAGACGGGTGGCACGGCCTGCGCCATTATGAACGGCGCGAACGAGGAAGCCGTGGGTCTGTTCCTGCGCCGCGAGATCGGCTTTAACGACATCCCGCGTCTGATCGAGGACGCGCTTTCCCGCGTGGCGGTGAAATATGGGCCGGGCCTTGCGGATATACTGGAAGCAGACAGACTGGCGCGTGCCGCTGTACTGAATCGGTAGGAGAACGCATCGTATGATCTATATCTTAGCAGCCATCCTGATTTTCGGCGTGCTGATCGCGCTGCATGAGCTGGGCCACTTCTGCGCGGCCAAGGCCTGCGGCGTGCGCGTCAATGAGTTTGCCATCGGCATGGGGCCGGCGATCCTGAAAAAGACGAAGGGGGAGACGACCTACGCATTGCGCCTGCTGCCCATCGGCGGCTTCTGCGCGATGGAGGGCGAGGAGGAGGCCTCCGACGACCCGCGCGCGCTGAGCAACCAGGGCTTCTGGAAAAAGCTCATCATCTTCGCCGCGGGCGCGCTGATGAACTTCCTGACGGGGCTTGTGATCCTGCTCGTGCTCTACGGCGGGGCGAAGGCGTTCTATTCGCCGACGATCACCGGCTTTGCCGACGGCTGCCCGCTGCAGAGCAAGAGCGGCCTGCAGGTCGGCGACGAGCTTTTGTCGATCGACGGTGAGCGCGTGTATGTCTACAGTGACGTGGGCCTTCTGTTCAGCCTGAACAAGGACGGGATGTTTGACCTCGTTGTCCGCCGCGATGGGCAGAAGGTGAAGCTCACCGATTTCCCGATGGAGCAGCGCGAATACGCCGACCAGAGCGGCGGCACCTACACGGGCTACGGCCTGTTCTTCGGTGCAAAGGAGGCGGGCTTTACAGACCGCGTGAAATATAGCTGGAACAATGCGATGGACTTCGTCCGCCTTGTGCGCTTGAGCCTGAAAATGATCGTGACGGGGCAGGCGGGCATCTCGGATCTGAGCGGCCCGGTCGGCATCGTCTCGACGATCACGGACGTGGGCGAGCAGTCGGATTCCGCACTGGCGGCGGTGGAGAACATCGCCTATTTCGCGGCGCTGATCGCGGTGAACCTCGCGGTGATGAACCTGCTGCCGCTGCCCGCGCTCGACGGCGGGAAGATTTTCTTCCTTGTCGTGAACGCCGTGTGTATGCTGACCATCCGGAAGAAGATTCCGGAGAAATTCGAAAATTACGTCCACCTCGCGGGCTTCGCGCTGCTGATGCTCCTGATGGTGGTCATCACGTTCCAGGACGTCTGGAAACTATTCAAATGAAGGTGACGAAATGAGCAAGCAGATCCATGTGGGGAAGGTGGCCGTGGGCGGCGGCGCGCCGGTTTCGATCCAGTCCATGTGCAACACGCACACCGAGGACACGCCGGCGACCGTCGCGCAGATCCTCCGGCTGGAGCAGGCCGGGTGCGAGATTGTCCGTGTGGCCGTGCCGGATATGGCGGCGGCGCAGAAAACTGGCGAGATCAAACGCGCCATCCACATCCCGCTGGTCGCGGACATTCATTTTGACTATAAGCTTGCGCTCGAGTGCGCGCGGCAGGGGGTGGACAAGATCCGCATCAACCCCGGCAACATCGGCGCGCCCGAGCGGGTGCGCGCGGTGGCCGACGCGTGCCGCGAGCGGGGGATCCCCATCCGCATCGGCGTCAACGGCGGGTCGATGGAGAAGGATCTGCTGCGAAAGTACGGCGGCGTGACGGCCGAGGCGCTCGTGGAGAGCGCGCTGGGCCATGTGCGCCTGCTGAACGACTGCGGCTTCGACGACATCTGCATCTCCGTCAAGTGCTCGGACGTGCGGACGAACATGGCGGCCTACCGGATGCTGCGCGCGCAGACGGACTATCCGCTGCACCTCGGCGTGACCGAAGCGGGCACGCCCCGGATGGGTGTGCTGAAATCCGCCATCGGCATCGGCGGGCTGCTGTGTCTCGGCGTGGGCGATACGCTCCGCGTGAGCCTGACGGCCGACCCCGTGGAGGAGGTCGTCGCCGCCAAGCAGATTCTGGCCGCGGCGGGCATCCGCCGCAGCGGACCGAACCTGATCTCCTGCCCGACCTGCGGCCGGACGCGCTACGACATGATCCCGATCGCCGAGGAGGTCGAGCGGCGGCTGCAGAACTGCGACAAGCCGATCACCGTCGCGGTGATGGGCTGCGTCGTCAACGGCCCCGGCGAGGCGTCCGCGGCGGACGTCGGCATCGCGGGAGGACAGGGCGAGGGCCTTGTCTTCTGTAAAGGCAAAGTACTTTACAAAGTGCCGCAGGAGCGGCTTGTGGACGCACTGATGGAAGAGATTGAGAAGTTGTGAGGGTATGTGCGAGAAATTAGCGTTTTTTGATTTTTTCGAGAGCTTTGTGCCGCCGCGCAATCTTCGGCTGCTGCTGCATGACGCGGTGATCGTGGGCGGCACGCTGAATCAGGCAGAGCGCTTGCTGGAAGTGGAGGTAGAGTGCGGGGAGACGATCCCCGAGGCGGCGCGCACGGCGCTGCAGCAGATGCTCACCGAGCAGTATCAGCTGCGCCAGCTGCGCCTGAACATCCGCTCGGCCAAGGCGGATAAGGGCGGCAGCGGCTCGGCCGACCTGCTCATGGGCAAGGAGATTCGCGGCAAGCCCATCTCCATGGAGGGGCTGAACCCGAAGATGGGCAGCGTCATCCTTGAGGGAAAGGTCTTTGCCGCCGAGTGCTACGAGACGCGGCGGCCGGGCGTGTGGTGCCTGACGTTCGACATGACGGACTACAAGAACTCCGTGACCGTCCGCAAGTACATGCAGGCCAAGGAGTCCGAGTCGGTGCGAAATGCCATTGCGCCGGGGATGTGGCTGCGGGTACAGGGCTTCATGGAGCTGACGCGCGACGGCAAGGACGTCCAGCTCAATCCGCACAGCATCATGCGCATCCCCCACGAGGGGCGCAAGGACACCTATCCGGAAAAGCGCGTGGAGCTGCACCTGCACACGCGCATGTCGAACATGGACGCCCTGACCGACACGGCCAGCGTCATCAAGCAGGCCATCTCCTGGGGACATCCGGCCATCGCCATCACCGATCACGGCGTGGCGCAGGCCTTCCCGGATGCGTGGCATACAGCCAAGGGTAAAATAAAAATACTTTACGGCGTGGAGGGCTATTTCGTCAACAATCTCGACGACCGCATCGCCGTCCACGGGCCGCAGGATCAGGCGTTTTCGGACGAAATCGTCTGCTTCGATATTGAGACGACCGGCCTGAAGGTCACGCGCGAGGCGATCACCGAGATCGGCGCGGTCGTGCTGAAAAACGGCGAGATCACGGAGCGGTTCCAGACGTTCGTGAACCCGAACCGCCGCCTGACGCCGGAGATCATCGGTCTGACGGGCATCACGGACGCGATGCTCGCGGACGCGCCGCAGCTCAAAGAGGCGCTCACGGCGTTTTTGAAATTCGTGAACGGCCGCCCGCTCGCGGCGCACAACGCCGAGTTCGACATCGGCTTCATCCGCGCGGGCTGCGCCAAGACGGGGCTGGACTTCGACCCAACGTATGTGGACTCGCTCATTCTGGCGCAGAACCTGCTGCCGGAGCTGAAAAAGTACAAGCTCGACATCGTGGCGGAGCACCTCGACCTGCCCGCCTTCAACCACCACCGCGCGTCCGACGACGCGGCGATGGTGGGCTATATGCTCGTCCCGTTTTTCGAGAAGATGCGCAAGGAGCTGGGCATCAGCCGCCTGCAGGAGATCAACGGCGAGATGCTCAAGCTGCGCCCGCAGGGGAGCAAATCCAACCGCTTCCCGAAGCACATCATCATTCTGGCGAAGAACAAGCTGGGCCTCAAGCACCTCTATCAGCTCATCTCCGCCTCGAACCTGAAATACTTCAAGCGCGTGCCGATCATCCCGAAGACGGAGCTCATCGCGCACCGCGAGGGGCTGATTATCGGCTCGGCCTGCGAGGCGGGCGAGCTGTTCCGCGCCGTCACCGACCACAAGGACTGGGCCGAGCTGCGGCGCATCGCGTCGTTTTACGACTATCTGGAGATCCAGCCCCTGTGCAACAACGCCTTCATGCTGCGAAACGGCGACGTGCAGTCCGAGGAGGAGCTGCGCGAGTTTAACCGCACGATTGTGCGTCTCGGCGAAGAGCTGGGCAAGCCCGTCTGTGCGACGGGCGACGTCCACTTCCAGGAACCGGAGGACGAGGTCTACCGCCATGTCCTGCTTGCGAGCAAGAAGTTCCCGGACGCGGATGCGCCGCTGCCGATCTACTTCAAGACGACCGACGAGATGATGCGGGAGTTTGCCTACCTCGGGCAGGAGAAGGCGCACGAGGTCGTCATCGACAACCCGCGCCACATCGCCGACCTCGTCGAGGAGATCGAGCTTCTGCCGCCGGGGCAGCTGTTCCCGCCGCGGCTGGAGAACTCCGAGGAGGATCTGAACCGGCTCGTCTGGGACAAGTGCCACGCGCTCTACGGCGAGAATCCGCCGCAGCTGGTGGTCGACCGCCTGAACGTCGAGCTTGGCAGCATCCTCGGCAAGTACGACGTCGTCTATATGTCCGCGCAGAAGCTCGTGCAGCGCAGCCTTGAAAACGGCTATCTCGTCGGCTCGCGAGGGTCGGTTGGCTCGTCGCTCGTGGCGTATATGTCCGGCATCACGGAGGTCAACTCCCTCCCGCCGCACTACCGCTGCCCGAAGTGCAAGCACACGGAGTTCATCACCGACAGCAGCTACGGCTGCGGCGCGGATATGCCGGATAAGGTCTGCCCGGAGTGCGGGACGCAGTACGTCAAGGACGGGTTCGACATTCCGTTCGAGACGTTCCTCGGCTACGGCGGCGGCAAGGTGCCCGATATCGACCTGAACTTTTCGGGTGAGTATCAGGCGCGCGCCCACCGCCACGCCATCGAGATGTTCGGCGAGACGCAGGTGTTCCGCGCGGGCACGATCGGTACCCTCGCGGACAAGACGGCCTTCGGCTTCGTGCGCAAGTATCTCGAGGAGCGCGGCCTGACGGCCGGCAACGCCGAGATGAACCGCCTGACGCAGGGCTGCGTCGGCGTGCGCCGCACGACGGGGCAGCACCCGGGCGGCCTGGTCGTCGTGCCGGACGATCTGGATGTCGAGGATTTTACCGCCGTGCAGCACCCCGCCGACGCGGAGGACGCCGACACGATCACGACCCACTTTGAATACCACTGCATGGAGGACAACCTCCTCAAGCTCGATATGCTCGGCCACGATGACCCGACCATGATCCGTATGCTCGAGGATCTGACGGGCGTGAACGCGCGGGAGATCCCGCTTGACGACCCCGACACCATGAGTATCTTCACGAGCTCAAAGGTGCTGGGCTTTGAAAACGATGAGCTGCTCGGCCCGACAGGCGCCGTGGCGATCCCGGAGTTCAACACCCGCTTTACGCGCGGCATGCTCGTCGACACGCAGCCAAAGGACTTCAACACCCTCGTGCGCCTGTCCGGCTTCTCACACGGTACGGACGTGTGGCTCGGCAACGCCCGCGACCTGATCGTCAGCGGCACGGCCAGCGTTCTGGAGACGGTGGGCTGCCGCGACGATATCATGCTCTACCTCATCCACATGGGGCTTGACCCGAAGATGAGCTTCAAGATCATGGAGGCCGTCCGTAAGGGCAAGGTCAAAAAGGGCGGCTTTCAGGACGGCTGGGAGGACGCGATGCACGCGCACAACGTCCCGCAGTGGTATATCGACTCGCTCGCGAAGATCGGCTACCTCTTCCCGAAGGCGCACGCCGTGGCCTACGTCATGATGGCCTTCCGCATCGCGTGGTTCAAGGTACACCGTCCGCTCGCGTTCTACGCGACGTTCTTCTCCATCCGCGCGAAGGCGTTCGACGCGGAGTACTGCTGCGCCGGGATCGACGCGGTCAAGCGCAAGATCCATGAGATCGAGAACAACAAGGATGCCACCGCCGTCGAGCAGAACCTGATGGTGACGCTCGAGGTGTGCTACGAGTTCTACCTGCGCGGGTTCCACTTCGACACAATCAGTATCTACGACTCGGACGCGACGCGCTTCAAGGTCACGGAGGGCGGCCTGCTGCCGCCGCTGATCTCGGTGCATGGGCTCGGCGAGTCCGCGGCACTCGACACGGTCGAAAAGCGCAAGGGTAAGACCTTCATCTCCGTGGAGGAGTTCTCCACCTGCTGCAACAAGCTCTCCAAGACGCACATTGAGCAGCTCCGCGCGCTCGGCGCCTTCGCCGGCATGGCGGACACGAGTCAGGTGAGCCTGTTCGGATAAACGGGATTCCCGGGAGATATTTACATGGGACTTTTTGACAGATTCAAAGGGAAAAAGACCGTCGACTGGAGCGCGGCCTATACCGCTGAGCCGAAGTTTTACGGAAGGCCCGACGGCACGCCCTTCGGCGCGATTGCGCTGACGGAGGGGACGGAGACGGTACTGCCGACCGCGCCGCAGGCGGCGTATCAGGTGGACGGACAGCCCGTTGCCGCGTGGCGCATGGTGATCGTGAGCACGACGCGCGGCGGCGTGATCGGCGACGCGGATTACTTCGCCGCGCTGGAGAAAGCCGCGCCCTACCGGCTCGACGGCAGGGCGGACGCCGTCCTCCTGCGCGGGCTCACCGCGGAGGAGCTGGAGGGCCTGATGGACTGACGTGAAAGCAGGAGGATTCCCGAGAGGGGAATCCTCCTGCTTTTGTTTCGGGATTGCCTTCGGCGACATACTTTTTGCCAGCAGCGGCAAAAAGTATGCAAAAAACGCTGCCAAAACCAAGATTTTGGAATCCTTTGCGCGCCCTGTACCGTTCAGGCCGTTGAGGTGCATGCCACACGGTTGGGAGTGTTATGCAAGGGGCCTTAAATGTAGTATCGTCTCTGCGCCTGCGCCGCTGCCGCTGACGATGTGAAATGTAGGAACACAATGCTCCGTTAGTGGCGGACCCTGTGTGGCCCGCCCTACAGAGTTCTTTCAACCGAAAATTGTAGGGCGGGGGCCATGTGCCCCGCCGCATTTGACCGGAAACCCTCTTCCGACCTCCGTAGGGGGCGATACCCACATCGCCCCGCCGTTCGACCAGAATATTTCTTCCAATCGCGTAGGGGGCGGCGTCCCCGACGCCCTGCGATAGGCGAAACAGCTCCTATATTTTAGAGTGTGAGCGGCAGCGGCGCAGAAAACAAGTCGATACAAAGCTTAGACCACGTCCTATAGATAACCCGCTTGCCGACCGGAAAGGAAGTCAAGAAACCATCCGGTTTCCTGCACTTCTTTGGGTACCTTCTGTGCGCACAGAAAGTACCCCGCCGGAGACATGGACAAGCTTATTCCACCACCAATCCCCCAAAAACCGTCAAATCTGCCGCATCTCCCGCTCTACCTCCGCCAGCGCCTGCGGCGTATCGACGTCCGCGAGCTCGCGGGCGTCGATCTCCAGCAGCATAAGCTCGTCCTCGTGCTGACGGATGACGCGGCTGCCGCCGCAGTCGCCGGTCAGCGCGAGCAGCTCCGGGAAGAAGCGGGCAGGGAAGAGACACGGGTTTCCACGCCGCCCGCCGCCGGAGACGGCGGCGATTTTCTCCGGATGCTCCCGCCACAGCGCGATG
>ERZ773242.2964-NODE-2964-length-12974-cov-58.795340_pt1 | contig 12974 bp, 8 predicted proteins | sample MGYA00511077_ERZ773242 | MGnify/ENA primary metagenome ERZ773242 (study PRJEB29015, sample SAMEA2737754) | human gut metagenome | biome: human gut; feature: human-associated habitat; material: faeces | place: China | collected 2012 ... | reverse complement strand
GGCTGGAGGACTACATGGGTGTGGAGGCCATCGGCATCGACGAGACCAGCCGCAGGGGCCGCAATTACATCACCGTGGTCGCCGATCTCGTGGAGCACGATGTCATCAACGTGACGCCGGGCAAGGACCCGGCCACGGTCGAACGGTTCTCGCGTGATTTCATGGACCACAACGGGGTCCCGGAATATGTGCGTCTGGTCGCCTGCGACATGAGCCTGGGCTTCCGGAAGGGCATCCGTGAGCATCTGCCCCATGCGCGGCGGATCGTCGACAAGTTCCACGTGGCCAGGCACGCCAACGAGGCCGTCGACAAGGCCGGGAAGACGGAAGGCCGCTCCAACCCGCTGCTCAAACGGACCAAGTACCTGTGGCTGCGCAACGAGGAAAGCCTGACCGAACTGCAGGTGGAGACCAAGCGCAACCTGACGAGGCAACGGTTGAAGACCGGCCGCGCCTGCCGGATGCGCGAGGTCCTGCAGGACATCTACACGGACAGCCGCACCCCGTCCGAGGCATGGGTGCGCCTGCATCGCCTGTGCTCGTGGATGATGCACTCGAGGCTCGAGCCCATGAAGGACTTCGCCCGCATGATCCGACGCCACTTCGCCGAGATCGTCGCCTACTTCGAGCACCCGTACACCAACGCCGTGCTCAAGGGCGCCGACAGCGTCATCCAGAACGTCAAACGACGGGCGAGAGGCTTCCGCAACATGGACTACTTCGCCACCATGATCTACCTGACCTGCGGCAGACTCGACCTCAAAGCCGTCACCACCACTTGACCATCACCCACCACAAACAGCGAATAGCCAAAAAAATGACGCATGTGCTGTTATACATTAAAACGCACAGAAAATCACACATATACTGTGCGATTTTCTGTGCGTTGCAGTGAGCAGCTACTCAGTTATGCGCGGCGCTTGCGCCAGATGGACAGCGCAGTGCCGGCAGCGGCGAGCAGCACCATGGCACCGCTCACGCCATATACGGCGGCACCGGTGTCCGGCAACTTGCCGTCAGACTTGGTGTCATCGGTCTTGTTGTCGGTCTTGTCGCCTGCGTTATCGCCCTTGTTGTCACCATCGCCGGTATCCGGCTTGGTGGGCGTTTCCGCCTTCTGCAATGCTGCGATGGCGGCGCTCAGATCAGCGGCGGCCTTGTCAACCACAGCCTGGTCGGAGGAAGCGAGCGCAGCCTTGGCGGCCTGCAGTGCCTTGGCGAGCGCAGCCCAGGAATCAGCCGTGTAATCGGATTCCTTGAGCGCTTCGGCAGCGGCGATCTGCTTGTTGAGCTCAGCCAAATCGACCTTGCCCTGTTCAATGCCGTCAACCGTAGTATCGGATGGATTGACCAAACCATCGGTGTAGCCGTCGTAAGCAACCGCAACAGTGCCAGAGACGCTGGCCGGGAGGGTCACAGTGGCCTTGCCTTCGGCGTCGAGCTTCACGGTCTTGGACCAGTCGCCAGCAGAGAACTTCACCGAACCGGCGAGCGTGCCCTTATCGGCGGCGGTCACCGTGGCGGTGAGCTCGCGGGTGCCGGCGTTGTACACGGCCTTGGTGGTGGAGTCAACAGCCTCGATGTGCGTCGGGTTGGCAGCGGTCCAGGACTTCGTCACCTTGAGCACAGACTCAGGCACGTTCACGAACGCACCGTGACGCACCTTGTCCGGCAGACCGCCGTTAGCACCCTGAGTGATGTAGCCCTGAGCGCCCGGCTCGGCTTTGACCGGCTTCTTTTCGTTGTTGAAGTCCGGGTAACGCTTGGTCATCGGGTTGTCCCACGTGGTCTTGGAAAGCTCGGCACCCGTGGTCATAAATGCACGGTAGGCGAAGTTGTCGGACAGCAGAATGTAGCCGTCGTCGTCCTTCGTGTTGAGTTCGTCATCCTTGTTGAGCTTGATGGTCTCTGGTCCTTCGAACGGCAGCAACGCCTGCTCGAGCAGCTGCCAACCGGTGTTCGGGTCCTGACCCGGAGATGCCTCGGTGGTCGGTGCAGTCAGCACCTTGGAACGCTCAAGGAAGATGCTCTTACCAGTGGTGATGTAATCGCCAGCGGCACCGCCCTGCTCATTCTTGGTGAATCGGTAGTAGTAGCCACCGATCTTACGCACGGTGGAATCAATGCGCGAGTAGCCGGTGTCCTGCCACATCTGCGGCTCGGTGAAGTTCACGAAGTCGCGGGTGATGGCGTAACGCACCTGAGCATAGGAGCTATTGCCGGTTTTGTCGTTCTTGACCGGAGTGGTACGGGTGTCATCAGTGAACATGCGGGAAGAGAAGAACACCACGTAAGCGTTCAGGTCATCATCCCAGTAAGCTTCCGGCGCCCAGGTCATACCGGCGTTCGGCGTGTTGATGGTGATGCCGCCGTTGCCGTCGCCGTTGGTACGGGTCCAGTTCATCATATCGGTGGACTCGTAGACCTCAACTTTCCGAGAACCGTTAACCTGGTTCTGGCTCCAGCCCATTGACGAGACCTTGAGATCAGTGGCAATCAGGTAGTACTTGTCGCCTTCGTGGGAACGCAGCACGAACATGTCACGCAAGCCACCCGTGTCTGCATCATTGGTAAGTACCGCCTGGCCATTGTTGCGAGTCTTAAACGTGAAGAAATCGTTCTTCTCAGTGGAAGCCACCCAGGCCTTTTCTCCACCGTTGCTGTCGCTCTCAAAAGTGACGGCCGCATAGCCGGTGTCAGGCGCGATGCGGGTCTTCTCCTTGACAGTGACCTCGATGGTCTTGGTGACCTTCTCACCGCCGTTGTAGGAAGCGGTGGCGGTCAGCGTAACCGGCTTGGAATCACCGTCGCCGTAGGCCGGACGATTGATGATGCCAGCACCACGATACGGGTCATCGGCACCAGTGGTCTTGTTTTCGTACTTCTCGTTAGTGGACGTAATGAGCTTCTCGTCCGAGGACTTCCACGTAATCGCCGAGCCGTTCTTGGTGCCCTTGGCGACTAGCGGCAGATTCTCGGCCGCCGGAACTTTCAGCGCAGCAATCGCGGCATCGAGGTCGGCTGCGGCGGCGTTCTGGGCGTTCATCGGCTCAACGGTGACGGGCAGTTCGGCCTTCACACCACCCAGCTCAGTGGTGGCGGTGATGGTGGCAGTACCAGCCTTGACGCCGGTTACAGTACCGTCTGCGGCGACCTTGGCCACGGACTCATCGGAGGAGGACCAGGTGACGTTCTTGCTCACGGCGTCGTCCGGAGTGACGGTGGCGGTGAGCTTGGTGGAGTCCTTCTCAATCAGGGTGAGCTTGTTGTTCACCACACCGGTACCGGAAATCGCAACGGCGGTCGGCATGGTCAGGTCAGCGCCCCTGTAGACCTTGATATCATCCATTGCACCATTCCAGTACTCATCGACGGAGTAGAACGACTTGCCGATGTAGGCGGTGGTCGCACCGAGATCGCTCATCTTGATGCCGGTGTTGGCCTTGAAAATGATCAGGGCATTGTTGCGGAACACGGCAAGGTTGGTGCCGTCCACGACAATCTTGTAATCGGCCCAGCTGTTGTCGTTGCCGGAAACGGTGACCTTGGATCCCTGTTCGTTACCCCAGTTGTTGTTGGAGATAACGCCCTTGATGGCGGTCTTGCTGTTGTAGAACATCAGGTACTTGTTGGCGTTGGCCTGATCGGTGGTGTTGGCGTCGTTCGAGCCGTCCTTGCCGACGATGAACGAGAAGAACTTGCCGCTGTCGTCGTGACGAGTCTTGGACGCGAACTCCAGAGTGAAGGAGTCGCCGGCGTCCTTGAACAGCTGGTCATCGATCTGGGCGTACTGGCCATCGCCGCGCAGTGAGAGCGCCTCGTTGTTGCTGCGGTCACCGTACTGTTCGATCTTGGCGCCGTCCTTCAGCGTCAGGTTGTACTTGCCGGTCGAATCGGCAATCGCGCTGTTCGTGGTGCCGTTTTTGCCCGTGAAGTCCCAGCTGGCGAGCAGCGTCGGTTCAGCAGCCTTAGTAGTCTGCACTGTCGCGGTATCGGTTGTCTGTGGTTGGGAATCTTCCGATTCCATGGCATACGTCGTCGGAACTACTGCCACCATCGTTGATATTGCAATCAACGATGCTGCCATCTTCTTCCAATGCTTCACCGCATCTCTCCTTGTCCTTTGCCTCGACCCACTTGTCGAGTGTCTCGTTCGCCTCTACGTGAACGCAAACATTATTTGCGATGATACCATTACGGCACTGAGACTCAGTGTGCCAGATTCCTTATGTATATAAGCACTTACGGGGGGCAACCGCCCAGCCCGAACACTCCCCGTATGCCAAAAGCCCCCTTCCAAGCCAATCACTAATACCCCTCAATCGGCACCCCGCTCCGCCAGCCGCCCCAAACTGTTATTAATTTGTTATCTTTACCGCGCTTGCGTGGACAGAGAGCGCTCAGACCTCGAAGATCGCCGCATATTCGTGAGAACCCGCCTAGTCAATGAGATATGGCTTGAAGACACGCTCGGCGACGGGGATATGGAGCATCAGCATGGTGCCGTAACCAAGGATCACCAGCAGGAACAGTCCACCGGGCATGTGGAACCAGCTGGCCGCCAGCAGTGCCACGAACACGGCATCCACGATGACCAGGGCCACGGTCATCGCGATGTGGGAGATGCCGAAGATGAAGGCGTTCTTCAAGGTGCCGGCCACGGTGTTCTCGAAGCGTGCCTGAAGCGCGAACACCCATTCGAAACCGATAAGCCAGAGGATGGTCAGCGCGAATTTGATGATGAGCAGCGGCGTGATCTGCAGGACGATCCATGACCAGACCAGTGCAATCAGCGCCACCAAGAACGGCAGCCACAGCAGTGTGGCTTTGATGAAGTTGGTTTTGAATGACTTGAAGTAGTTGGAGGTTACGCCTTTGCCCTCGCCCTCGATGGAGCGGCGGCAAGCATCATGGCCGGCAGTCAGGGCCGCACCGATGGTGATGATCGGAATCGAAGTGACCAGCATCAGAATGTTGATCCATACGCCGTCAACAAGATTGCTCCACGCGCGCATGAATTTCGAGTCCGGTGCCAGCCAGTTCATCAACTACTCCTTGTACAGCTTTTGGCTCCCCTCAGGGAGGGGAGCCAAATTGTCGGGCTCAACCCTTGACCGCTCCGCCTTCGGCCCTGCAATTACGGACTCGCCTACGACGAGGCTCATCATTAGCTTCGCCGCTGTCGCGGCTCAGCCTGGAGCCTGCTGGAAGCCCACTGGGCTTCCAGCCATGGGCTGACGACGCGAGTCGTCAGCCCTTGACGGCTCCCGCCATGACACCAGAGACTATATACTTCTGGCATACCAAGTAGAAGACGATGATGGGGATGATGGCCAGCACCAGGCAGGCCATCATGGCGCCCATATCCACGGAACCGTAGCCGCCCTTGAGGTATTGCACGGCGACCGAGACGGTCTTGTACTTGCCGAGGTCGAGCGTCAGGTACGGCAGCAGGTAGTCGTTCCAGATCCACATGGCTTCGAGGATGGCCACCGAGACGATCGACGGCTTCATAATCGGCACCACGATCTGGAAGAAGATGCGCGGCACTGACGCGCCGTCGATCATGGCGGACTCCTCAAGCTCCTGCGGGATGCCCTTGATCACGCCAGTGAAGATGAACACGGCCAGACCGGCACCGAAACCGAGGTACACGATGCACAGGCCCCACGGGGTATTGAGCTTCAGCATGTCGGCGATCTTGGAGAGGGTGAACATCACCATCTGGAACGGCACGATCATATTGAACAGGAACAGGGTGTAGAGCAGCTTCGCGGCCCAGTTGTTCACGCGCACGATCCACCATGCGCACATCGAGGTGCACACCAGAATCAGCGCCACCGAGCCGACGGTGATAAGCAGCGTCCAGCCGAAGGAAGCGAAGAACTGCGTGGTCTCGATGCCGCGCACATAGTTCTCAAGTCCTACAAACGCTTTGCCGGCAGGCAGGGAGAACGCGTTCTTGGAGATGTACGCCTTCTGCTTGAAGGAGTTGATCAGCACCAGGACGATCGGGAAAATCCAGAACAGGGAGACAACGGCAAACAGCACGGTCCATAATGCGCCATGCTTCACAGGCTTGTTCTCGTTCATCAGGCTGCCACCTCCTTGCTCGTGGTGAGCTTGTTCTGAATCAGGGCGATGACCGCGACCAGGATGAAGAACAGCACGGCCTTCGCCTGGCCGACGCCTTCCCAGCCCATACGGCCGTAGAAGGTGCGGGTGATGTTCAGCGCCAGACCTTCAGACATGTTGCTCGGCGCACCGTTGGTCAATGCGAGGTTCTGATCGTAGAGCTTGAAACCGTTGGTCACGGTCAGGAAGGAGCACACGGTGATGGACGGCATCATCAGCGGGATGATGATGCGGAACATGGTCTGCCGTCCGTTGGCGCCGTCCACGGCCGCGGCCTCCAGCACATCGGTGGGCAGGGCTTGCAGGCCGGCGATGTAGATGATCATCATGTAGCCGATCTGCTGCCAGCACACCAGGATGACCAAGCCCCAGAACCCGTAGGACGCCTTATAGGTCAGGGCGCGGCCCCAGTGGGCTAGTACGCCGTTCAGGAGCAGCAGCCAGATGTAGCCCAGGATGATGCCGCCGATAAGGTTCGGCATGAAGAATACCGAGCGGAACAGCGTGGAGCCCTTGATCGCCTTGGTCAGCATGTAGGCGATGGCGAAGGCGATCACGTTGATCACGATGGTGGTCACGATGGTGAACGCGGTGGAGAAGCCGAGCGCGTGCAGGAATTCCTTGTCTTTCAACGCTTTGCCATAGTTCTTAAGCCCCACCCATTCACCGTCGGTAACGGTGGTGAATTCGCAGAAGCTTAAGTAGACGCCCATGATGAAGGGCACCAGGAACCCGATGATGAATGCGGCGAATGTGGGGAGCGCGAACAGCGCCCACCATCTGCGTATCGCCTTGCCAGCCATGCTGATCATGACTTTTCCTCCTCCTTGAGTCCGCTGCGTTGTGACACTGCATCGTGCGCCGGCTGCGGAGTTCAACTCAATGCGAGCTTGCCGATCGAGAACCGCATGCACGGCCTGTTCTCGTTCAAGCCTATGTTCATAGTAAACGTCGAATCATTATATGTCAAACGTTGTCATTTTAGGCGTTTCAAGTTCGAGCACACTCCAGCTCCAGCAATCTTCTTTCACCTAAGATAATGGCTATATAAAGCCAATCTAACGCCGACATAGACACTTTGCAAACGTTTGTAATACAATCGTTGTCATCGCCGCAGATCAATCAATCAGCATGTACACTGGAGTCAGTTGTGCATGTGTATTGCGATTTTCCATTCAACGCAAGGGGGCTGCAATGGCTACGAGCATTCAGGATGTCGCCCGCGAGGCCGGCGTCTCCATCTCCACCGTCTCACGTTCCTTCACCAGGCCGGATCTGGTGTCGGCCAAGACCCGCGAGCGCGTGCTCGCCATCGCCGACAAACTCAATTTCTCACTCTCCCGCTCGGCTGCGGCCCTGAAATCCGGCCGCTCCCTGCGCATCGCAGTACTGATGAGCGGCCATATCCGCCTGTGGTTCACCGCCTCGGTCATCGAGGGGCTCAACGAGGTGCTGCACACGCAGGGCTACGATATTTCGGTATTCCAGATTTCCAGCATCGAGGAGCGCAAGGAATTCTTCGAGATGTTGCCGGTACGCCGTAACGCCGATGCCGTGATTGTGGCGTCTTTCGATATCGACAACAACGAAATCGCGCAACTGGCTTCGGTCGGCGTGCCGATCGTCGGCATCAATTCAGTCGAACCCGAAGCCCGCGGCTTTACCGCCGCCGTCAATATCGACGATGTGCAGGGCTCCACGCTGGCCGCCCGCCATCTTATCAATCTCGGACATCGCCGCATCACCTACATCAGCACCAATCGCGAGGTGTCGCTGAGCTTCTCCGTGCAAAGCCGATTCGACTCATTCACCGCCTGCTGCCGCAGGGAAGGCATCGAGCCGCAGGTTATCGTCTGCAAGGTCGATGACGATGGACGTTATGAAATCAGCGACGTGGTCAACCAACTCATAAGCCAAGACGAGATGCCCACCGCCATCGCATGCCAAGAGGATGGCATTGCTTTGCCGCTTATGTTCCAGCTGGAGCGCAATGGATTCTCCGTGCCCGGCGACGTCTCGTTGATCGGCTACGACGATAGTTTCTACACCGGCGATATCGGCCTGACCACCATCCGCCAGGATCCGGTGGAAATGGCCCGCGTGGCAGCCCGCATGACGCTCGATCTCATTGACGAAAAGCCGATTGAGCAACCCTACATCGTGTTCCCGGCCCAGCTGAAGGTCCGCTCCTCCACCTCCCGCGTTAAGTAGGCTCACACAACAAAGCCCACCATAGAAAAAGTGTGAGGTAACCGCACAATAACGCTCAATCGCACATTGTGGAGAATGGCGAAAAATCGCCGATTCATGGCCCCACAGCGTGCGATTGAGCGGGTGCGTGCCTCACACTTTTCTGCGGCGGACGATTTTGTGCGAGACTCAGCAATACAAAGCGGCGCCCCCGGAGAAGGAAATGGCAGGGGCGCCGCGGATTGTTGCTTATCGGCTATGGGACTCTATGAGACTCAGTGCGAAGCCTCGTATTCGGAAGCCCAACCGTCCACGAAGGCGGTCTTGACGGCATCCCACTTGCCGGTGCCCTGCGCGTACTCGAGCAGTGCCTGGCCGACCTTGTTCTTCCACTCTTCGGACGGCATCATGGTGAAGTTCCAAGAAACCTGGGTCTTGCCGGACTTCTGATCCTCAACAGCGGCTTCAGTCAGCGGGTTGTCAAACTTGACATCATCGAAGGTCTTGAACGGGGTGGTGAAGCCCATGTCCTGAGAGATGGCCTTCTTGCCGGTGTCGGAGGTGATCACCCAAGACAGGAAGTCCTCGGTGGCCTTCTTGTCGGCGTCGGAGGCCTTGTCGTTGATGCACCAGTAGTTCTCGGAACCAGTGGCCAAGCCCTGCTTCTCTTCACCCTTGACACCGATGTAGATTGGCATCATGCCCACGGATTCGGCCTTCATGCCGGCCTTCTGCAGGTCGGTCCAGGCCCAGGTACCGTTCTGGTAGAAGGCGGCCTCGCCGAGCGCGAACTCGGAGTTCGCATCATCTCCGGTCTTGGCGCTCAGCTGGGTGGGGTCGGTGGTGGAGTCGGCGATGTACAGGTCGAAGATCTTCTTGTAGTTCGGCAGATAAGTGCCCTTGATCTTGGCCGGCTGCTCGGTGACGTTGTCATCCTTGAACTCATAGTAGAGCGGCAGATTGGCCAGGTGGGTCTTGAAGCGCCAGTCGGAGCTGGAGTCGAAGCCGGCGGAGGTGAACGCGCCCTTGATGCCGAGCTCGTCCTTGCGGGCCTGCATGTCGTCGGCCACGGCCTTCAGGGTGTCGAAGTTGTCGATTTCGTCCATGGACGTGGCCTTGGCGCCATCCAGCGCGAAGTACTTGTTGAGGATGTCCTTGTTGTAGATCAGGCCGTAGGTTTCCATCACGTACGGCACGCCGACCACCTTGTCGCCATCCTTCAGGGCCACATCCCGGTTGGCGAGCTCCTTGTACACATCCGTATTGGACATATCGGCGGTGTACTTCTTCCAGTTCTGGTAGCCGACCGGGCCGTTGACCTGGAACAAGGTCGGGGCTTCGGTTTTGGCGATTTCGGACTTCAGGGTCTGCTCGTAGGTACCGGAGGCCGCGGTCTGCACCTTGACCTCAACGCCCTTTTCCTTGGTGTATTCCTTGGCCAGAGCGGTCCACTGATCAGCCGCTTCCGGCTTGAAATTCAGGTAGTAGACCTTGCCCTTGGCGTCATCGCCGGAGGTCGAGCTTCCGCAGGCCGCCAAAGCGCCGAGGGACATCGCAGCGACAGCCGCCATCGCGACTGCTGACTTGACTGTACGATTCATCATCGAACCTTTCTCTTTCATCGTCGACCCGGCCGTCCCCGGTCAGGACAGGTACGCTAGCACGCACCTTTACGACTATCGACATGCACTATTGTGCAACGGTTTGCTTCTTTTTGCAAACGATAGCAATATCAGCGCGTCATAAATCATCATTTTCAGGCCATTGTCAACAAATATCCCATTAATTCAGTCATTTTTGCCTCATTATCGCAATGCAAGCGTTCGCAATCATGAGAGCGCTAACATATCTTTCATGGCAATCGATTGCCACTTATACCCATCAAAAAAAAAACAACACGCCGACGCTATCGTTTGCAAATCATTTATCGACATACCGCAATTCCCACCACAAACAATAAAGGCCCGCCCGCAGCAGCAGGCAGGCCAGCGTAATCACAGCGCAACCGGGGCTAGGCGTTCCACCGTTCGATGACGTTATCTCCCTTATAGACGCTGAGCACCGAGTAGTGCGCCGTATCCAAACGCAGCAACCGCGCGAAATGCGGGTCCACGCCCAGCCATTGCGAGGTGAGGATGCGCAGGATGTGCGCATGAGCCACCAACAGCACATTATGGCCGTCTTTCAGCAGCGGCGTAATCTCATCGATGGCGCTCTTGGCGCGTACCGCTGCTTCTTCCAGCGTCTCGCCAGGCCCGGCATGGACCGGCACCTGCTCGCCCGAAGGTAAGGTCTCGACCCAATCGCCCTCCAGCGTGGGCGTCAGCGAGCGCGGCCCGTCACGCCACACATCCCATTCAAAACCGCTGGCCTCACTCACCTGCTGGCGCGTACGCCCCTCGGCTCGGCCGTAATCCCATTCAGCGATGCCGTCCAACACACCGTGGTCCGCAAAACCGGCCAGTTCAGCGGTTTGGCACGCCCGCTTCAGCGGACTGGAAAACACACAGCCCTGGCTGAATCCTTCGGGGAAAGCTTCGCGCAGGCGCCTTCCGGCATCCGCTGCCTGCTGCTCGCCGACCGCGGTCAACGGGATGTTCGTGCGCCCGGTATGCTGCCCGGATTCGCTCCACACGGTCTGGCCGTGGCGCAGCAACACCAAAAATCCGTTGCCGCCACGAGAGTTCTCGACGGCAACGGTGCCGTTCACGTTCTGTTCGCTCATGCCTCCACTCTAGTCTGCGCTCGTTCATGACTCCACCATTAACGCCCATCTTTTGCGCTGAGATGATTGAGATGCTATTAGACTGAGAGTCATGAGCGACGAAACGAACACCGACTTCCCCTCCAGCGCCGACCGCGCGGTCGACAGCCTGCACCGCATCGACGAGAAGGTCAACAGGCTGCGCGAGGACCGGCTCAACGACCCTGATTCTCTGGGCGACAAGCTCATCAAGTCGGCAGTCCCAGCGCTGGCAGGCTTGGTTGCCGGCAAAGCATTCCAGATGATATGGGACAAGGGCACAAGCAAACGCAATCTGCGCAAGGGACTGGCGGCAGACGCGCCGCAAAGTCTGGCAATGAGTCTGGCATTCGCCGCCGTTTCGGCCGCACTCGGCGCAGTGGTTTCGCAGCTGTCGGATCGGGGCTCCAAGGCGTTCGTCGACCACCGCCATCGCAAGCCCAGCCGCTAATCCCCCGGTTGGATGATGGTTTCTGTTGGCTGACTGATGACTCATCGCTGGAATTTCGTCAAGGAACCATCAGTCAATCGACAGGAACCATCAGTCCAGCACAGTTCCGCCACACAATATCGGCATTTCACTGTGAGGTAATCCACCGTGACGTCCGGCGTCTGCCGTGCGACAATAAAGCCATGGTTACCAACGCAACAATCGAGGCTCTTCTGGGCCGCCGCTCCATCCGTAAGTTCAAGGACGAGGCCATCGACGACGATACCCGCGCCACGCTCGAAACCGTCGCCCAACATGCCGCGTCCAGCCAGTTCCTTAACGACTGGTCCGCCATCCGTATCACCGACCCGGCCACCAAAGCCAAGCTCGCCGAATTCGGCCATCAGCCGTATATCGCCACTGCGCCGTTGCTGTACGTGTTCGTCATCGACGAGCACCGCAACGCACGCATCGCCGAACGCAAGGGTATCGATCCCGCTTCCGACGAATTCCATCTCAAGTACAGCTATCGCTTCACCCAAGCTCAGAACGACGCAGTGCTGGCCCTGCACGCCATGGAGACCGCCGCCTATTCGCTGGGACTGGGCTGCGTGATTCTCGGCTCTCTGCTCAACAACATCCCCGGCCTTATCGACGTGCTGAATCTGCCGGAATACACGTATCCGGTGCTGGGTCTGGCCATCGGCAAGCCCGATCAGAACCCGACCGTCAAGCCGCGCATGCCGCGCACGATGCAGTTCTTCGAGAACACCTACCCGGCTGACGCCGATGGCGTACTCGACCAGCTGCCCGCCTTCGACGAGGAAGTTCACCGGTACTACGATCTGCGCCAAGCCGACCGTCCGGTGGACGCTTTCAGCGATCAGGTCGCCACGATCAGTCGGCAGGATGTCAGCCATCAGACACTGCTCGACAAGGCCGCCGCTCAGGGCTTCCGTCTGGATCAGTGAGACCAGAACCAACGAAATAGGCTCGGATGGGCTCGTCACTGAGTCGTCTCAGTCTCAGCACTGCGACGACTCAGTCCCAACACCTCAACATTTCATCACCGGATACCGGCAAAATTGCACAACCATCCCGCCGGTGTCGCACCATCAATAAACGTCCACATATCAGTCCCACTATGCGGACAACCAACGGCCAGTTTTGCAAGAGAACCCGCAAAACCAGCAGTATCCGCACCAGTGGTAGGAATAGACTGCATGTGGCCGCAATGACTACGAACCGGAAAAGAGGGACTGGATGCGGAAGGTTTGGCAAGTCTTTCTGCGCGATTGCAGACGTATCTTACGCAATCCCGTTGCCGTTGTGGTGACGCTCGGCGTAGCAATACTGCCCTCGCTGTACGCATGGTTCAACATTCTCGCCAACTGGGATCCCTATTCAGCCACCGGCAATCTGCAAGTGGCCGTAGCCAATGAAGACCAAGGCACCACCAACGATCTGGTCGGCCAT
>ERZ773242.2962-NODE-2962-length-12984-cov-13.721788_pt1 | contig 12984 bp, 9 predicted proteins | sample MGYA00511077_ERZ773242 | MGnify/ENA primary metagenome ERZ773242 (study PRJEB29015, sample SAMEA2737754) | human gut metagenome | biome: human gut; feature: human-associated habitat; material: faeces | place: China | collected 2012 ... | reverse complement strand
TCACCCTGACCGGCGGCTGCGCAAAGAACGACGGTCTGAAGGAAGCTATCGAGCACGTTCTGAAGCTCAAGGTCGTCAACCTCAAGACCGACCCGCAGCTCATGGGTGCTCTCGGCGCTGCTGAGTATGCCCGCCAGAAGGGCATGGCCAAGAAGTAAGGCATAACTACATAACCCCTAAAAAGCTCCGGGAGTGCTCCCGGAGCTTTTTATATGTTCCGAACGTGTCTTTTCTTGTTGTAAATTCTGTCACAAATATGATAAAATCAGAATATAAATTTTGCTTAATGGGGGCGGGAGCGTGAAGAAAAGAATAGCCGCGGCGGCGCTTGCCCTTGCGCTGCTGCTTTCCGGCTGCGCAGGCGATGCCGCGCAGGATCAGGGCGGCTTTGCCCCGCCGGAGGATAAGCGCCTTGTGATATACACCTCGCACCGAGCGGAGGTATACGAGCCGATAGTCAAGGAATTCGAGCAGCGCACAGGCGTATGGGTCAAGGTCAAGACCGGGGACGCCGCGGTGCTGCTCGACGCGATCGCCGCGGGCGGCACGGACTGCGACCTTATGCTCGGCGGCGGGGTCGACAACATCAGCGCATATTCGGATTGTTTCAGCCCTTATACCAGCGTTTATAACGACAGGATACTCCCTGAGTACCGCAGCGCGGACGGCAGCTATACGCCGTTTTCGGTGCTGCCGGTCGTGCTTATATATAGCACAAAGCTTGTGCGCCGCAACATGCCATCGGGCTGGGACAGCCTGCTCGACGAAGCTTGGCGCGGCAGGATAGCTTTTGCCGATCCCAATGTCTCGGGTTCGAGCTACACAGCCCTATGTACGATGCTTCAGGCTCTCGGCGGCGGGGATGAACTGCTGCCGGAGTTCAGACAGAATCTTGAGGGGAAAATTCTCCCGAGTTCGGGGGACGTCGTGAGTACCGTGGCCGAGGGCAAATGCTACATCGGCGTGACGGTGGAGGACATAGCTCTCAGCGGCATTGCCGAGGGCTACAACATTGCGATAGTCTACCCCAAGGAGGGAACAAGCGCGATACCCGACGGCGCGGCAATCGTCAATAACTGCGCCCACCGAAAAAATGCCGAGGCGTTCATAGACTTCCTGCTCTCCCCGGATATGCAGCGCCTGCTGCCGGAGCTTATGCACCGCCGCAGCGTCTGCACCGACGCGGACATTACAAAGGACGACGGCAGCGCGATCACTCTTATTGACTATGACCTTGCCGCGGCGAGCACCGGGCGGGGTGAGATACTGAGCCTTTGGAACGGAGGTGCGGCGGGATGAAAGACTGGATAAAGAGCTCATTCCGGAACCGTATATTCGTGACCGTCCTGCTCGTGACCCTGCTGCCGATGCTGCTGTGCGATATCTTCATCATGCAGATCGCCATGAGCCAGAGCCGCCGCCAGCTGCGCGAGCAGGCGCTTGAGGAGCTCAGCGGGATAGAGCGGCAGTTCGACGGATTATATGACGAGGTCGATTCCGTGACCGCGGGGCTTGCCGACAGCATCGTCGTGCGCAGTGCGCTGCGGCGCGGCGGCAGCGACTCAAAGCTGCTGTATCAGGTGCTGTACCTTGCGACGAGCGGGCTGCGCGGCTCCGTGGACTTTAACGTATACGACAGCGACGGCAGCCGCCGCTATACGAGCGCGGTCAGCCTGACGGATGAAAAGCTCCCCCTGCACTGGGGCGCGCTGCGCCTTGCGGAGGAGAGCGATGGACTGAGCTGTCAGGCGGACGAGGGCGGCGGCCTTGTTATGGCGCGCGCCGTGCGTACACACAGCGGGACGGTGCTGGGCTATATACTCGCGCATGTGTCACAGGAGAGCTTCAACGCCATTCTCGGCAATGAATTTGTCCGCGAGAACGACGTGCTCCTGCTCGACGGGACATGGCGGCAGGTGTATTCCTCGGACAGCATCGGCTCTTCGGAGAAGATCGACGCGCTGCGCGGCCAGCTGCTCAAAACCGGCTCCCTGAACGGGGCGGGGGAGTATAACTTCTACCTGCGCGCCCTGCCCGACACGGGCTTCACCTTAGTGCTCCAGCAGCCGAAGGTCTACACCTCGCAGGTGACGGACACGATATACCGGACCTGCTTCATGATGGGACTGCTGTGCCTTGTGCTGAGTTTGCTGTGCGCATGGCTCATAAGCCGCTACCTTTCAAAGCCGGTGAACGAGCTTGACAGCGCCATGGGCAGGGTCGAAAAGGGCGAATACGACACCGAGCTTGTCAGCGACCGCAGCGACGAGATGGGCAGACTCACCGCGAGCTTCAACCGCATGACGCGTGAGTACTGCCAGAACCTTGAGCACTCGGTGCAGCGCGAGCGCGAGATAAACGAATTGCAGCTATCCATGATGCAGGCGCAGCTCAACCCGCATTTTCTGTATAACACGCTCGACAGCGTGAAGTGGCTCGGCGTGACGAACCACGTCCCGCAGGTTGCCTCGATGGCGACGAACCTTGCCGCGCTCCTGCGTGCGGGGATATCCGGGGATAAGTTCATCACGCTCGAAGAGGAGCTTGAGCTGCTGGAAAAGTACCTCGATATCCAGTCGCTGCGCTTTGAGGACCGCTTCGCGTGGGAGACGGATGTGGACGAGCGCTTCCAGCACTGCATCGTGCCGAAGTTGATAACCCAGCCGCTTGTGGAAAACGCGATAATCCACGGCGTCGCGGACATGGACGACGGTTATGTGAAGCTCACCGCGCGTGAGGAGAACGGCACACTCGTGCTGAGCGTGCAGGATAACGGCGAGGGTATCCCTCAGGAGATACTTGACCGGCTCAACAGCCCCGACCGCGAAATGCCCGCCGGGCACTTGGGGCTGAGAAACGTCGACAGGATAGTGCGCCTGTATTACGGCGAGGAATACGGCATATCGGCAAGCGCCGCGCCCGGGGAGGGAAGCTGCGTCGAGCTGAGACTGCCGATGAAGATGAAGGAGAAAATGGACAATGCTGAAGGTTCTGATCGTTGACGACGAGGCGGTCGTGCGCCGCGGGATAGTCCTCGGCGTGGACTGGGCTTCGATGGGCTGCGTAGTTGTGGGCGAGGCGTCGAACGGCGAGGAGGGCATAGCCGCCGCCGAGCAGTACAGCCCGAATCTTATAATCACCGATGTGCGCATGCCGAAGATGGACGGCATCGCCATGATGCAGGAGCTGCGCCGCCGCGGCAGCCGCGCGCACGTCATCATGCTCACGGCGTACAGCGACTTTGATTATGCGCGCTCCGCGCTCCAGTTCGGTGCGGACGACTACCTGCTCAAGCCCTTTCAGGATAAGGAGCTTGTCGCCGCTATCGAGCGCATCCACCGCAAGGAGCAGGAGAAAAGCGGCCTGAGCGTCTCCGATGAGCTGCCGCTTGCCAAGGGCGACAAGAGCCGCTACGTGCTCGAAGCGATGGAATATATCTCTGAGCACTATGCCGAGAGCTCCATAAACATAACCGAGATCGCCCAGCACCTCGGCGTGAGCGAGGGGCACTTGAGCCATGTGTTCAAGAAGGAGACGAAGTACACCGTCGTCGGATATCTCACGCAGTACCGCATACACATGGCGATGAAGCTTCTGCGCGACAGCCGCTGCAAGGTATACGAGGTGGCGGGCATGGTTGGGTATAAGGACGTTGCCTATTTCGGCAGCACCTTTAAGAAGCTCACCGGGCTTGCCCCGTCCGAGTATCAGGATAGATGTCGCTGACGTCGCAAAAGTCTAAAGACTTTTGCGAGAAAGCTTGCGCTCAGACCCGTGCCTCGCTTCGCTCGACACTCTCTGAGCGAGAGGTATTTTTCGCAAGGTACACGCCCTTGCGAAAAATGATCCGAATTATTTTTCGCCGTGCGCGGCGAAAAACTCTGCGAGGCTGAACAAAGTCGAAGGATGGGCAATACGGTCAGAATGTACCGAAACTGTTGAATGTGCACAAAAACAGCCTTGAAATTTCGTTGTGCTGGGAGCGGGCGCGGACAGGATTCACGGTGTAATCGCAGTTTTGTCCCGTCCCTTTTTGGGGCAAAAGCCTTTATAATAGTATCAGCTTGTCACATATTCACAGTGACAAAAAGCTGAAATTTTAAAAAGGAGATCTACACGATGAAAAAAGCACTTGCACTGATCCTCGCGCTTGCAATGGTTTTTGCTCTCTGCGCATGCGGCCAGAGCTCTGCTCCCACCGCTGCTGCAACTGAGGCTCCCGCGGCTGATACCGCTGCCGAGCCCGCAGAAGCCGAGAAGGATTATTCCGGCTACACCATCCGCATCTACTCCAACTCCAACTCCACCGAGCGTACCACTTGGCTCATTAACGAGGCTAAGGACGCGGGCTTCACCATCTCCATCGATGACAACAGCGTCATCTCCGGTGACACCGCAGCCATCCAGGCCGCAAATGAGAACAAGGACGGCGACATCCTCTTCGGTCTGAACGAGACCCGCTGGAGCCAGGTCGTCGACGGCACCTATGAGAACCTCAAGCTGGTCGACTGGACTCCCTCCTGGGCAGCAGAAGTCGGTGAGTACGCATACCCCGGCGCGGCTTACGGCCTTGTTATCCAGAACGTCCTGATGCTTTACCGTACCGATGAGCTCGGCACCAACGGCGAGGCTCTGCACTTCCAGCACTGGGCAGACATCGTTGACTGCGGCTACAGCTGGTACCGCCAGAACAAGGTCGGCGGCACTACCAACGCCAACATCAACTCCGCAATGCTCTACGCTTTTGTTGATCCCACTTCCGAAGCCGGCGGCATCAGCCTCGACGGTTGGAAGACCCTGTGGAAGTACTGCGCCGACGGCGTTTACTCCTCCGATGACGACTACAAGTACGGCTTCCAGCCCCTGAACAAGGGCGACGTACAGGTCTCCACCTTCTACTCCTCCTCTCTCTACGGTAAGATCGACTCCGCCGCTGACAGCTCCGAGAATCCCCTGCTCGGCACCATGGAGCCTGAGAACTGGGCGCTCGTTGACATAGACGACGGCACCTACTACATCGCAGAGTACATCGGCATCCTTGATAAGGCCGGCCGTACCGAGGAAGAGACCGAGGCTGTCAAGGCCTTCGCAGAGTGGTTCGGTTCCGCTGACGTTCAGGCTGCATGGGGCGAAGAGTTCGACTCCTATCCCTGCAACACCGCCGCTGCCGACATCCTCTACCCCGATGGCGTTCCCGCTATCTACACTCTGAAGAACTTCGCCCTCACCAATGTTGAAGGCACCGATATGAACTATGCCGAGTACGTTGCCGCTCACTCCAGCGAGTGGACCAACATCATGACCAACCTCGGCTTCTACTGGGCAGACCAGAGCGCAGCAGTTGCTGAGCCCGATTGGGACAACCTTGACTGGGCGACCCTGACTCAGGCAGCAGGCTGATCGAATTTAACTAAAAAGCATTTGGATATGGCGAGCCTTCCGGCTCGCCATATCACTAAATAAATTTATCGGAATCAAGGAGAACCGCTATGATAAGGCTCAATGACATCGTCGTGAAGTTCGGCGACTTTACCGCGCTGCACGGCATCAACGTACATGTGAAAGAGGGAGAGTTTTTTACCTTCCTCGGCCCGTCCGGCTGCGGCAAGACTACGACCCTGCGCACTCTCACCGGCTTCATTGAGCCAGCGGAAGGCACCGTTATTGTCGGCGGCAAGGATATCACCCATGTCCCCATCGAGGACAGAAACATCGGCATCGTGTTTCAGAGCTATGCTCTGTTCCCGACGATGACGGTTTACGACAACATCGCCTTCGGTCTCAAGATCAAGAAAATGAAGAAGGCGGAGGTCGACAAGCACGTGCGTGAGATCGCAAAGAAGGTCGACCTCAGCGACGAGCAGCTCAAGAAGGCCGTCTCGCAGCTCTCCGGCGGCCAGCAGCAGCGTGTCGCCATCGCCCGCGCCCTCGTCACGGGTCCGGCGATAATCTGCATGGACGAGCCGCTTTCCAACCTCGACGCGAAGCTGCGCGTCCAGCTCAGAAACGAGCTTAAAAAGATGCAGAAGGATTTCGGCATCACCACCATCTATGTCACCCATGACCAGGAGGAGGCGCTGACGCTCTCTGACCGCATCGCTGTTTTCAACAGCGGCGTCATCGAGCAGGTCGGCACCCCGAACGAGGTCTATAACCACAGCGCAACTGAATTTGTCTGCAACTTCATCGGCGATATCAACCGCCTCGGCGAGGGTATCGTCAATGAACTTATCAATATGGGCGCGCCGGTCGACCCGGCGAAGCACAACTACATCCGCCTTGAGCGCATCCACGTGAACGTGCAGCCGCGCGAGGGCGAGATCGCGCTTGACGGCACGGTCGAGAGCCTTGAATACTACGGGCTCTACATCAAGTATTACATAACCGTCTGCGGCCAGACCATCAAGGTCATTGAGAAGAACGACGGCGTCAATATCTATGACGCCGGTCAGAAGGTCAAGGCCGTGTTCAACCCGCGTGATATCATGGCCTATGAGCCCGCCGCCGAGGCGGAGGTGAAGTAATGGGAAAGAGCCTTGACCGGCGCGTCTCGCCGGAATTTGTGTTCCGTATAATAGGGCTCGGGCTGTTTATCTACCTGTTCTTCGGCTTCATGCTGCTGCCCTGCCTCAACACGCTCATGAGCATCTTCAACACCACGAACGCCGCCGGTGAGCGCGACCCGCTTGCAGTCATCCGCTTCTTCTTCGCGGGCAACATGAGCAAATATGTCTGGAACTCGCTGAAGCTTGCGCTCTGCCTTGTCGTGACGGTGAACGTCGTCGGCGTTTCCATCGTCCTGCTGACGGAGTACTTCGACATCAAGGGCGCGCGCATCCTGCGCCTCGGCTACATGACGACGCTTATCTACAGCGGCGTCGCCCTTGTCACGGGCTATCTGTTCCTCTATGCGCCGGACGGCATCCTGACCGACGCGCTCGTGAACGCTTTCCCCGGCATGAACAAGAACTGGTTCACGGGCTTTCGCGCGGTGCTCTTCACAATGACCTTCGCCTGCACCAGTAACCACGCGCTCTTCCTCAGAAACGCCATCCGCGGCATTGACTACAACACCGTCGAGGCCGCGCGCAACATGGGCGCAAAGCCCTTTAAGGTGCTCTGGAAGGTCGTCTTCCCGACGCTTATACCCACGATGTTCTCCCTCACGGTCATGACCTTCATCACAGGCCTGTGCGCAATGTCCGCCCCTACCCTGCTGGGCTATGACTCCATTAACCCCGAGATCGTCCGTCTGGCCGGTTCCTCCGTCGCGGACGAAGCCTTCCCGCAGGCGCGCGCGGCGCTGCTGTCCATAATCCTCGCAATGTTCACGATCATCCTGCTGACGGTGCTCTCGGCCTACGAGCGCAAGGGGCATTACCTCTCCGTTTCCAAGACCAAGGCAAAGCTCCAGAAGCAGAAGATCACAAACCCCATCGCGAACGTGCTTGCGCATATCTATGCCTACGTGCTGTTTATCATCTACATGATCCCTGTCGTGATGATAATCATATTCTCGTTCCAGACCTACAGCGCCATACGCATGAAGAAGCTCGACTTCTCCCAGTGGACGCTTATAAACTACTTCGGCAAAGAGGACTACATGTACCTCACCAACCGCGGCAAGTACAAGCTGCGCGAGGGCTCGATATCCGGTCTCTTCGCAAACGACGCGACCCTCGGCGGCATAAAGCTGAGCTTTGTTCTGTCGATCATTGCGGCGGCGCTGGCCTGCCTGATCGTCGTGGTCGCATGCAACTACATTTTCAAGAACAAAAATAAGAAGTCCGGCATCATCCTTGAATACTGCCTGCTCTTCCCGTGGCTGCTGCCGACTATCCTTATCTGTTATTCCTACCGCACCTACTTCAATTCCGACGCGATCTGGTACGTCGGCAATGTGAACCTCTACTATGCGCAGAATGTGCGGCTGCTGATCGTAATGGCCTACACGGTGGTGAAGCTGCCGTTCTCACTGCGCATGATACGCGCATCGTTCTACGCAATAGACGAGGAGCTTGAGGACGCGGCACGCAACATGGGTGCGAACGGCTTCACGACCTTTATGCGCGTGAAGCTGCCGATAATCCTGCCGAGCGTGCTGGCGGTGTTCGCGCTGAACTTCAACGCCCTGTTCACCGAGTACGACATGTCCGCTACATTTGCCTCGTCCTACGGTACGAGCTACGCGATGGTCATCCAGTCGATGTGCGCCGAGGAAGGACTCTACGGCTACAATGTCAACGCCTCCGGCCGCCGCTGCGCATCTACTGTGTTCATCATGCTGGTCAGCGGCCTGATACTCTATCTGGTCTACGGCGTCGGTGCGCGTGACCTCGGCGAGCGTCTTGAAGCGCGCGCGAAGTGGCGCAGGCGCTTTGACAAGCTCGGCGCGGTGTTCCACAAAAAAGAGAACGCAGAGAGCGTATGATAAAAAACATCGTTTTTGACATGGGGCACGTGCTCATGTACTTCAGCCCCAAGGTGTATATTTCCCGCCTCGGCTATACCGGCGAGGACGCGGAGCTTCTGGAGCGCGAGGTATACCGGAGCGCCGACTGGGTGGCGACGGATCACGGGACCATGCTGCCTGAGGAGGGCGCGGCGGCGATGTGCCGCCGACTGCCGGAGCGTCTCCATGCCGCGGCGGAGGAGCTCACCTGCCGCTGGTGGGAGGGGGAGTTCATGCCCGTGCCCGGAATGGCGGAGCTCGTGCGCGAGCTGCGCGCTCTTGGCTATGGGATATATCTGCTCTCCAATGCGTCCTCGGCGTTGAACCTGTACTTTGAACGCATCCCCGGCTCGGAGTGCTTTGACGGTAAGCTCGTCTCGGCGGACGTGAAGCTTATGAAGCCGTTTCCCGAGATATATGAGCTGCTGTACTCCCGCTTCGGGCTGAATCCTGAGGAGTGCTGGTTCGTTGACGACAACGCCGCCAACATTGAGAGCGCACGCATGACCGGCATGAACGGCAGCGTGTTCTATGACGATGTCGCCCGTCTGCGCCGCGAGCTGCGGGCTCAGGGAATACCGGCAAAGGAAGTATAAAACATGCTGAATAAATTTTGCAGCCTCTCCCAAAAGGGGGAGGCTGTCTGGATAAACGACGTAAGAGCGGCGTTTGACGCGGATAAGAATGCGCGCCCGCTGACGCTGCGCCTCACCTGCCTTGACGGCAGCGGGCGCGGCTATGGCTGCCCTGTGCCGCATTGGAGCAATGTGCAGGAGCGCGGTTTAGTCAGAGACTACCTCACCGCGCGCATCTTCAATGTGCTCTCCTGCTGGAGCGGCAGGGAGCTGACGGTGTATTTTGACACGAATGATTCCGAAATGGCCGCTCTCGTTGAAGAATGCATTGCGGCTTTCAGGAATGTACCGGGGCTCAAAAAGGTGCTGAACGTCGCCGCGCGACTCTGCCGCGGCACGGGCAATGCGCCGTTTGAGATGAAGATCGGCGACATCGCCGCCATGTCCGAACTGAAAAGCACAGCCGCGAAAGCAGTCGGACAGCTCGGAGATAAGCTGCGCGCGGCGGTGGACGGCTGCGCCCACGGCGCGTACTGCGGGATGGACGTCGGCGGGACGGATATAAAGCTTGCAGTATCGCTCGACGGCAGACTCGTTGCCGTGAAGGAATACGACTGGAACCCTGCGGCGAGTCCGACCGCCGAGGGCATAACCGAGCCGATGCTGCGGCTCATAAGGCTCATGCGCGCCTGCGTGATAGCGGACGGTATGCCTGAGGATGCGGAGTGCCAGCACCTGCTTGCTGCGGCACTGCGCAAGGATGCGGCAGACGTGGAAATGGACGCGGCGATAATCGCCTGCGAGAGTGCCGCGGCGGAGCTGCCGCTGTTTTCCGGTATAGGACTGAGCTTCCCGGATGTCGTCATCAACGACCGTATCCTCGGCGGCGAGACGCCCAAGACAAAGGGGATGCGTGAGAACACGGCGCTTGACTATGAGATGGAGTTTGCAAAGCTTGCCTCCGTCAGCGAGAGCATGGGGCGTTATTGCGTGGACGGCGTTAAAGTGCGGATAATCAATGACGGCCCTATGGCGGCCTTCAGCGCCGCGGCGGAGCTTGCGCAGGACGGTGACACGCAGCTCGGCGAGAGCGGCGTTATTGCCCACTCGCTGGGTACCGATCTCGGCTCGGGCTGGATAAAGGCCGACGGGGAGATACCGGCCATACCGCTTGAACTGTATGACCTGCTGCTCGACCTCGGCAGCGCAAAGCAGAAAGAGTACGCGCCTGAGGATCTGCGCTCGGTACGCAATGAGAACTCCGGCCTTGCCGGTGTGCGGCGCTATCTCGGTCAGGCCGCGGCCTACCGCATGGCGCAGCAGCTTGAGCCGGCGCTGCTCGACGGCTTCACCAAGGAGCGCGGGGATGTGCTCAGTATTATCACCGCACCCGAGGACATGCGCAAGCCCTGCCTTGAGCATATTATGAACGCGGCAACGTACGGCGACGAGGCCGCCTGCGAGATTTTCCGCCGCGTGGGCGCGAACCTTGCGCAGCTCACAAAGGAGATGGAGTATCTGCTCGATACCGGCACGGACAGGCGCTTTCTGTTCGGGCGCTTTGTAAAGAACGAGAGCTGCTTCAGACTCATACGGGAGGGCTTTGCCGAAGTTATGCCGGAGGTGAGCCTTATAGCGGCGGATGACGGTCTTGCCCGCAGCGGCCTTATGCGGCAGCTTGCCGCAAGGGAGGACGTGACGGTGGCACAGTTCGCCCAAGCTGTCAGCGCGATATACTATTCTCGGATGTAAAAAATTCCCGGACTCTTTGTCCGGGAATTTTTATAGGTTCTAAGCTAAAAGTTGGAGCAAGCAGGAAAAGCGTATACACTTAACTTGACACAGGGTCGGTTAACGCTTCTCTCCAGAACGGCAAAAGCGCCCCCGTTCGGATGAACGGGGGCGCGGATTTACTTTGGGTTATCGAGAATTACTCGTTGATGCCGATGACAACACCGGAACCGACGGTACGACCGCCTTCACGGATAGCGAAGCGGAGGCCCTGCTCGATAGCGATCGGGGTGATCAGCTCAACGTCCATGTCGACGTTGTCGCCGGGCATGCACATCTCAACGCCTTCGGGCAGGGAGATGATGCCGGTAACGTCAGTGGTTCTGAAGTAGAACTGCGGACGATAGTTGTTGAAGAACGGGGTATGACGGCCGCCTTCGTCCTTGGACAGGACGTAAACCTGGCCAACGAACTTGGTGTGCGGATGGATGGAACCGGGCTTGGCCAGAACCTGACCTCTTTCCACGGACTTCTTGTCGATGCCGCGGAGCAGAGCGCCGATGTTGTCGCCGGCTTCGGCGTAGTCCATCAGCTTGTGGAACATTTCGATGTCGGTGACGACGGTGTTCAGCTTGTCCTCGCGGAGGCCGACGATCTCGACCGGCTCGTTCTTCTTGATGACGCCACGCTCGACACGACCAGTAGCAACGGTGCCACGGCCAGAGATGGTAAAGACGTCCTCAACCGGCATCAGGAAGGGCATGTCAGCCTTGCGGTCCGGAGTCGGGATCCAGGTATCGACAGCCTGCATCAGCTCGTCGATGCACTTGTACTCGGGAGCGTTCGGGTCGGTGGACTCGGAAGCCAGAGCATTCAGCGCGGAGCCACGGATGATGGGGGTGTCGTCGCCGGGGAAGCCGTAGAAGGACAGAGTCTCGCGGACTTCCATCTCGACCAGCTCAAGCAGCTCTTCGTCGTCGACCTGATCGCACTTGTTCAGGAAGACAAGGATCGAAGGAACGTTAACCTGACGGGCAAGCAGAAGGTGCTCCTTGGTCTGGGCCATGGGGCCGTCGGAAGCAGCGATGACGAGGATGCCGCCGTCCATCTGCGCGGCGCCGGTGATCATGTTCTTGATATAGTCGGCGTGGCCCGGGCAGTCAACGTGCGCATAGTGACGGCCCTGGATCTTGAAGCCATCTTCGCCGGTCTTGTAGTTGTGGCCAACACGGTCGTTGGTCTGATACTCGACGTGCGCGGTGTTGATGGTGATACCACGTTCTCTTTCTTCCGGAGCCTTATCGATGGAAGAATAGTCGGTGTACTCAGCATCGCCGAAGAACGCGAGGTACTTGGTGATCGCAGCGGTCAGCGTGGTCTTACCATGGTCGATGTGGCCGATGGTGCCAATGTTGACATGGGGCTTATCCTTAATAAAATGCTGTTTTGCCATGTTGGATTATCCTCCTTAGAAAATAATAACTTACACTTACGTTTGTTTTCGCATCTTCTCCATCATACACGAAAAAACGTGATTTGACAAGAGAAAAATTACATACCCTTCCGCTTGGAGACGACGGCGTCGGTCAGGTTCTTGTTCAGCTCGATATAATGGCTCGGTTCCATGGTGAACTGACCGCGGCCCTGCGTCCGCGAACGGAGGTTGGTTGCGTAGCCGAACATCTCGGACAGCGGGACGAAGCAGTCGATCTGCTGTGCGCCGCTGCGCTGTGTCAGGCCGGAGATCGTGCCGCGGCGGGAGGTGACGTCGCCGATGACGTCGCCCATATACTCGTCGGGGACGATGATGCAGACCTTCATGATCGGTTCGAGCACCACGGGATCTGCCTTCTGACAGGCCTCTTTGAAGGCCATCGAACCGGCGATCTTGAAGGCCAGCTCGGACGAGTCGACCTCGTGGTAGGAGCCGTCGTACAGCGTGACCTTCACATCGACCACGGGGAACCCGGCGAGCACGCCGGACTCCATCGCGCCGCGGATGCCCTGTTCGACCGCGGGAATGAATTCCTTCGGGATCGAACCGCCGACGGTGGCGTTGATGAACTCGAAGCCCTTGCCGCTCTCGTTCGGCTCGACGGTGATCTTGACATGGCCATACTGGCCCTTGCCGCCGGACTGTCTGGCGTACTTGGTCTCCTGATTGACCTTCTTTTTGATGGTCTCTTTATAGGCGACCTGCGGCGCACCGACGTTGGCTTCCACCTT
>ERZ773242.2959-NODE-2959-length-12991-cov-5.354669_pt1 | contig 12991 bp, 11 predicted proteins | sample MGYA00511077_ERZ773242 | MGnify/ENA primary metagenome ERZ773242 (study PRJEB29015, sample SAMEA2737754) | human gut metagenome | biome: human gut; feature: human-associated habitat; material: faeces | place: China | collected 2012 ... | reverse complement strand
TGCGATCCACATACTGATCCGACATCCCCTATAACAAAATGTGAGGATAAAAAAGGCTTATCACGCACCGCGCAGGGTGCAGGCACGGCGTCTGCCGCGCTTACGGACATAGTATAGCAGAAATGAAACCGGATGAAAAGACCTTTTGGGCAATTTCATCAGGAATTTTCTTCCTCATCGCTCAGGATCTGCTCCATGAACAGGTCATAGACCCGGTTCAGCTCCTCGTCGCTGTCGAGCGTGCTGAGCAGCTCCTCGCCGTTTTCCATCACGGTCTTGAGAATGACGAGACCGAACTCCTCCGCGGCGGCCTCGTCGGCGTCATCCTCCACCGTGGGGAAAAACGCCATATAGGTCTGGCCGTCGAGCTCCAGTGCGTCCACATACTCCAACTCGATGTCGTTGCCGTCCTCGTCGGTCAGCGTGATGAAATTGGGGCCGAATTCGTCTTGCATGGCGGAAACCTCCTTTGTTAGCTGGAACCGATTATAACCGAACCGTCACGAAAAAGCAAGGTGTTCCGTGTGGCATTTTTCGGTGATTTCTGCCAGGTTTTGCGCCATAACGGGCAAGTAAACCGTCAAAAACTTCCTGTTTCGGATGCTTTTTTGAAAAAATGGATATTTTAAGAAGTTGACAGGTATGGTAAAATAACTTTTATACTGGTGTATTGTGCAGACTGGGGGATTCTGGAAAAAACTTTCCGCCCCTGAAAATACCAAAGAAAGGAAGGTGCCCTGTCGTGGAAAAGCCAAACCATGAGAGAAAGAGCCGGGGCTTCCGGGAGAAGCTGCAGCAGAGCGCCAAAAACATAACCAGCAGGGAACGGAAGGCAAAATCGCCCAAGACCCCGGCCCAGAAGCGGGCCACACGCAGAAAGGTCTGGGGCGTCATCGGGACGATCTGTCTGGTGGGCGTGCTCACGATCGCAATTTTCGTCGGAATCTTCATGTACTACGTCAACAAGACGATGAAGGGCTCGATCGAGGTGCCGATGAGCGAGTATAAGCCCGCCGTCTCCACGGAGATGTACTATGACAAGAACGCCGGAACCGGGGAGAAAGAGGACTGGTACATGTACCAGACGCTCTATTATGAGCAGAACCGCATCTGGGTCGACCTCGGCCAGATCCCCGATTACCTGCAGCAGGCGGCCATTGCCATCGAGGACAAGCGCTTCGAGAGCCACCACGGCGTGGACTGGTACGGTACCATGCGCGCCATTGTCCGCACTCTGACCGGCGGCAGCATGCAGGGCGGCTCGACCATCACGCAGCAGACCATCAAGAACATCACCGGCGACAATCAGGACAACGTCAAGCGTAAGATCATGGAGATCTACCGGGCGCTCGCTCTTGAAAAGGAGTACAGCAAGGACGACATCCTCGAGGTCTATCTCAACACGATCTACCTCGGCGAGATGTGCTACGGCGTGCAGACCGCGTCGCAGGCGTATTTCGGCAAGGACGCCGCCGACCTGACGCTCGCCGAGAGCGCGTGCCTGATCGGCATCACGAATAACCCCTCCATGTATGACCCCCTGCTCAGCGACTGGACGCGCGAGAACAACCGCGATCGCCAGCTGACGATCCTCAAGGCCATGCTCGATCAGAACAAGATCAGCAGCGAGGAGTACGAGGCCGCGAAAAACGAGGAGGTCGTCTTTACCAACGGCTATACCTGTCTCGGCAACTATGTCGAGGATCACCCCGAGGCGCTCAGCCCCGAGGAGCAGGAGAAGGTCAGCACCGCCAACAACTCCTTCTATACCGATCAGGTGATCGAGGACGTGGCGGATGCGTTTGTCGAGCTGTATAACCTGCAGGACGACCCCGCCGATCAGGAGAACGGCCGCTCGGCGCACTCCAAGGCCGTCAGCATGATCTACAGCGGCGGCTATAAGATCTATACCGCGCAGAATATCACGCTTCAGCAGAAGGTGGAGGCGATCTATGAGGATTCCTCGAACCTTCCCTATACCCGCACCACGAACGGCGAGACGGAGCAGCTGCAGTCCGGCGTGACGATCGTCGATCCCAAGACCGGCTGCGTCGCGGCGATGGTCGGCGGCATCGGGCCGAAGAAGGTCGACCGCGGCTGGAACTGGGCCACGGCCACGCGGCAGTGCGGCTCGGCCATCAAGCCCATCGCCGTCTATGCGCCCGCGCTCGACGACGGCACCATCACCGCCGCCAGCGCGCTCGACGACTATCCGGCGATGCTGCTCAACGGCTCGCCCTATCCGAAGAACTCCCACGCGGGCTTCTATGGCCTGACGAGCGTGCAGACGGCGCTGACGGAGTCGCTCAATACCTGCGCCGTGGACGTCGCGATGCAGTACGGCGTGAACAAGTCCTACCGCTTCATGACCGACAAGCTCGGCTTTTCCACGCTGACGCAGACGGACGGCAGCCAGGTCGGCGCCATGGCGCTCGGCGGTCTGGAGCAGGGCGTCACAACCGAGGAGATGGCCGCGGCCTATGCCGCATTTGCAAACGAGGGCGTCTATACCGAGCCGCGCACGTTTGTCCGCGTGGAGGACTCCGACGGCAAGGTCGTGCTCGAAAACAGCGCCAAGTCCCACGTCGCCATGAAGGAGTCGACCGCCTACATCATGAACGGCCTGCTTGAGCAGGTCATCCAGAGCGGTACCGGCTCCGGTGCGTATTTCTCCGGTATGACCATCGCCGGTAAGACCGGTTCGACCGACGACTGGCGCGACCGGTACTTCGTCGGCTATTCCCCGTATTACAGCTGCGCGGTCTGGACGGGCTACAAGAGCAACGCCAACATCGACACCAGCCGCGGCAACCCCGCCGCCAAGCTCTGGAAGCTCGTGATGCAGAGCGTCCACGAGGGGCTGGAGAACAAGGACTTCGCGTCCGCCTCCGGCCTGACGACCGTGACGGTCTGTGCCGACAGCGGACTGCTGGCGACGGATGCGTGTACGCATGACGTGCGCGGCAGCCGCGCGCGTACCGTGACCGTCGCGGCGGATACCGCTCCGACGGCCTTCTGCGGCCGCCATACGATGGTGAGCTACTGCACGGAGGGCAAGCACATTGCAACATCCGGCTGCCCGGCGTCCTCCGTGATTGACGTGGCGCTCGTCGACTACTCGCGCGAGGCCTACGGCATCGCGGCGGATGACGACGCGTATCTGCTGAAAAACGCGAGCGAGGGCGAGTGCCCCGTCCACGGCGGCGGAGCCGTCGACCCATCCGGCGGAGATGACGATGACGATGACGATGACGGCAAGACCCCATCCAACCCGCTCGAGGGAATCTGGGGAAGATTTAAGCGAGACTAAGGCAAACTGTGAAAAGGCTGTCCCTCCGGGGACAGCCTTTTCTGTTTGTCAGATTTGCGTAAAACAATGGATTACTACAACAACCGCAGGATCAAGGCAAAACTGAAGGGCTTGCCGCCTGCAATTCACAGACAGCAAGCCCTTTTGGCTGCTTGAACAATTTTTACTTCAAAATATTGTCTAACTTTTGAGGGTCACTTCAAATCCTGCGCGGCCTGCATATTTACTCCGTAAAATGAACGTGCGAAAAGATATGATCCTGACAGAAGCAGTGATACCCCACGCACTTGCTGCAGTAGCGGAACTGCAGATCGGGATAGTCTGTGTCTGTGCGGCCGCAGACGGCGCACTTGTGGTGATAGCCCACGTTCTCCTGCCGCTGCTGCTGGTGGACGGCCTGGCGGAACTGCGTGGCCTGACGCGAGTTGCGGTAGCGGCGGTTGCTGTTCAGACGCTGGATCTCCGGCCAGATGAACACGATGAAGTTCAGCATCGCCACGATCGGCAGCACCACGCCGACAACGCTGCCGCGCACGAGCGACTGGATGATCCCGAGAACAAAGACGGCGCCGTCGATATACGCGAGCCACTTCATCTTCACCGGGATGATGAAAAACAGCAGCACCTGCACGTCCGGAAACAGCACAGCGAAGGCGAGGAACATCGACAGGTTCACATAGCCCGTGCCGTAGATCGTGAGGTAGTGGTTGCCGGTGATCAGGCTCACGATCACCACGCCCAGCACCGTCAGCAGCGCGCCGCTGAGGTAGTAGAGCGTGAAGCGCGCCGTGCCCCACTCGCGCTCGAGCGAGGAGCCGATCCAGTAGTAGAAATACAGCGCGACGATCAGCCAGAACGGGCGCATGTCGCCGGGGACGAAGATGAATGTGACGATGCGCCAGATCTCCCCGTGCAGCAGGCCGTTGAGATTGAAGGACAGGAAGCTCAGAGCGTTTGCGTCGTTATTGCGCGTGAGCACCATAAGAATATAGACCGCCGCCGTTCCGATGACGATGTAGCGCATCAGGTTCGGGATGCCGAAGCGGGGGTGGCGGGCGCAGAAGCGATCCACCGCGTCATAGATTTTTTTCAAAAGGGGAACCTCCCATACAGATTCAGTAGCTCTGATTATACCCGATACGGCCGGAAAAGTCATGACTTTTTTTTAAACATTCCAAATAGGCGCGCAGACCGTAAAAACAGACAAAAAAGCAAAAACGGCGGTTGACAAAACCTGTGAATTGTGTCATACTATCAGCAGAATATTCAGCAGCCCCACAATTTCATACCTTATCGAGAGTGGTTGAGGGATCGGCCCGATGAAACCACGGCAACCTGCCCGAAAGCAAGGTGCCAAATCCGACGTATGCTGAGCGCGGAAGTGATAGTCCCGCGTTCGTCCTTCGACAGATGAGGAGCAATTTACAAGCACGATCCGTCGAACAGCGGAGCGTGTTTTTTGTTTGCTGCTCCGTATTTATCCGCGAGGTGCGCTGCATGTTCTGAAAATTTTCGCTGTAAAGGAGCAACAACACCATGGCAAGACGACTGTTTACTTCCGAATCCGTGACCGAGGGGCATCCCGACAAGATCTGCGACCAGATCTCCGATGCCATCCTCGACGCCATCCTTGAAAACGACCCCAACGGCCGCGTGGCCTGCGAGACATGCGCGTCCACGGGATTGATCCACATCATGGGCGAGATCACGACGAGCTGCTACGTCGACATCCCGAAGATCGCGCGCCAGGTCGTGCTCGACATCGGCTATGACCGCGCGAAGTACGGCTTCGACGGCAACACCTGCGCCGTCATCACCAACATCGACGAGCAGTCCGGCGACATCGCAATGGGCGTCGACAAGAGCCTCGAGGCCAAGGAGTCCGGCGAGGCGGAGCTCGACAACGGCGCGGGTGACCAGGGCATGATGTTCGGCTACGCCTGCGACGAGACACCCGAGCTGATGCCGCTGGCGATTTCCCTCGCGCACAAGATGGCCAAGAAGCTCACCGACGTGCGCAAGGCCGGTCTGGTCGACTATCTGCGCCCCGACGGCAAGACCCAGATTACCGTGGAATATGACGAGAACGGCAAGCCCTCCCGCGTGGACACGGTGGTTCTCTCCACGCAGCACGCCCCTGAGGTGACGCTCGAGCAGATCCGCAAGGACATGATCGAGCTGGTCATCAAGCCCACGATTCCCGAGGGCCTGATGGACGATGAGACGAAGATCTACGTCAACCCCACCGGCCGCTTTGTTATCGGCGGCCCGCAGGGCGACAGCGGTCTGACCGGCCGCAAGATCATCGTCGATACCTACGGCGGCAGCGCGCCCCACGGCGGCGGCGCCTTCTCCGGCAAGGATCCGACGAAGGTCGACCGCAGCGCGGCCTACGCCGCCCGCTGGGTGGCCAAGAACGTCGTGGCCGCGGGCCTTGCGAGCAAGTGCCAGGTGCAGCTGGCCTACGCCATCGGAGTGGCGCGCCCGGTGAGCGTCCTCGTCGAGACGTTCGGCACCGGTGTCGTGTCCGACGACGCGCTGGAGCAGGCCGTGGAGAAGGTCTTTGACCTGCGCCCGACGGCGATCATCCGCGACCTCGACCTGCGCAAGCCCATCTACCGCCAGCTGGCGGCCTACGGTCACATGGGCCGCGAGGAGCTGGGCGTCAAGTGGGAGCAGACCGACCGCGTCGACGCGCTGAAGGCGGCTCTCGGCAAGTAAAACAAGAGACAAAGAAGGAGACGGCGTTTGCCGTCTCCTTCTTTTCACCGAAGAGATGTTTTTACATAGGAAGAGATGTGTTCATTGACTTTTCAAACGAAACAGGTATAATGATCATGCGGGAGTGTGCCCCGCGAAAAGGATACTGGATCCAGCGATGCGGTGCAGCCGCCGGCCGTAAAGACCCCCCGCGGGTCAGGCAGCGGTGCAGGAGAAAGGGGACAAGCCCCTGCGCGAACGGCACTGTGAGCGTGAGGATCCGCCGAGGCGGCGCGGCGCGCCGCTGGGACGAAAGTCCGCCATTGCAGCGGCGCTGTGAGAAGGCAGGCGGGATCCGCAGCCGGGAGACCCCGGCGCAGCGCGAGTCAGGAGACCTACACCGTGGAGGATCACACAGCGGCGGGCGAATTCTCCGCAGAGCAGACAGCGTATGTCATTTGCCGGCCGTTCCTGCGGGAGCGGCCGATTTTTTTGGCGCGCCCGCGCCGCACGGATTTTCATAGGAGAGGAGTTATACTATGAGTTTGTTTGAAGAGCCGCGTCCGGAGCCGCAGATGGAGCCGGAGAAGCCGAAGAGAAGCAAAAAGAAGCTGCTGTCGATCGGAATCGGCGCGGCGCTGGTTGTGGCGGTGCTCGTGACGTCGGTGCTGGTGGCGTCGTTCGGACAGGGAGGGAAGCCCTCCGACAACGTCGCGAATGACCCGCAGCAGAGCGAGATCGTCACCCCGGACGACACCGAAACGCCCACAGACGAGACGCCGGACGCCGAGACGCCTTCGGACGATCAGCAGACGCCCGCAGATAATGCGGAGACGCCGTCCTCGGGTACCACGGGCGGCAAGCAGGAGATCAACCCCTCGACGGGGAAGGACAAATACCAGACCGACCCCGTCCCGGAGGGTAAGCCCACACCCACGGAGCCGGAGGATACGACGGTTGACACGTCGAAGCAGCACACCTGCACCATTTCCATCACCTGCAAGACGATCCTCGACAATATGGACAAGGTGAAGGAGTCGAAAAAGAGCATCGTGCCGTCCAACGGCGTGATCCTCGGCACGACGACGGTGACGTTTTCCGAGGGCGAGAGCGTTTTTGACGTGCTGCAGCGCGTCTGCCGCGAGCGCGGCATCCACATGGATTCCAACTTTACGCCGATGTATAACAGCGCCTACGTCAAGGGCATCGCGAACCTCTATGAGTTTGACGTCGGATCCCAGTCCGGCTGGATGTACAAGGTCAACGGCTGGTTCCCGAACTACGGCTGCTCGCGCTACACGGTGCAGCAGGGTGACGAGATCTGCTGGATGTATACCTGCGTGGGCTACGGCGAGGACATCGGCGGCGGCTACGCCATGGGCGGCTGACCGCGCAATTTGATGAACTGATTGATGAAAGGAGAGAGCACATGAACCGGCGCGACGCCTTTTCCGACTGCCACCCGGCGGTGAATTTTCTATACTATGCGCTGGTGCTCGTGCTCTCGATGAGCCTGATGCAGCCGGTGTGTCTCGCGATCTCGCTGCTGTGCGCATCGTGGTATCTCCTGCGCCTGCAGGGGTGGGACGCGCTGTGGCAGAAGCTGCGCTGGCTGCTGCCGGTCATGGCGCTCGCGGCGGTGATGAACCCGGCCTTCACGCACCAGGGCATGACGATCCTGACGTATCTGCCGAGCGGCAACCCGCTCACGCTCGAGAGCATCCTCTACGGGCTCGCGGCGGCGGGGCTGCTCGCAAGCGTCATTTTGTGGTTTTCGAGCTTCAGCGAGGTCATGACCTCCGATAAGTTCATCTACCTGTTCGGGCGCGTGGCGCCGGCGCTGTCGCTGGTGCTGTCGATGACGCTGCGGTTCGTGCCGCAGTTCCGCGCCCAGCTCCACACGATCAGCGAGGCGCAGCGCACACTCGGGCGCGACGTCTCAAGCGGCAGCGTTCTCACGCGCCTGCGCATCGCCCTGCGCACGTTCTCCATCCTGATTACATGGAGTCTGGAGACGGCGATCGAGACGGCGGACAGCATGAAAAGCCGCGGCTACGGCCTGCGCGGGCGGACGAGCTTTTCGATCTTTCGCTTTGACGAGCGCGACCGCATGCTCACGCTCTGGCTGTGTATCAGCGGGGGGTATGTCATCGCGGGCTGGATCGCGGGCGGACTTTATTGGCAGTATTACCCGATGCTGCTCGGCGCGCCCGTGCGGCCGATCACCGTCAGCTTTCAGGCGGTGTATCTGCTGCTGTGCCTGACGCCGGTGCTGCTGGATCTGGCGGCCGACCGGCGCTGGACGAACATGACGAAACGAGAGGAGCGAGAGACGGCATGAGTGAACTGCTGCGTATGGAGCACTATACCTTCCGCTACCCCCAGCAGCGCCGCGCGGCGCTCGACGATGTGTCGCTGCGGGTGGAGCAGGGGGCGTTCATGGTGCTCTGCGGCCCGTCAGGCTGCGGTAAATCGACGCTGCTGCGCCAGCTCAAGACCGTGCTCGCGCCGCACGGCGCGCGCGAGGGCGCGATTTTCTTCGACGGCCGCCCGCTCGCGGATGTCTCCGAGCGCGAGCAGGCGAGCGGCATCGGCTTCGTGCAGCAGTCCGTGGACAAGCAGACCGTGACCGACAAGGTCTGGCACGAGCTGGCCTTCGGGCTGGAGAGCCTTGGGCTGGACACGCCGACCATCCGCCGCCGCGTGGCGGAGATGGCGAGCTTTTTCGGCATTCAGGACTGGTTTTACCGCGAGGTGGCGAGCCTTTCCGGCGGACAGAAGCAGCTTTTGAGCCTTGCCTCCGTCATGGTCATGCAGCCGAAGCTCCTCATTCTCGACGAGCCGACGAGCCAGCTCGACCCCATCGCGGCGTCGGATTTTCTGGCCGTTCTGGGACGCATCAACCGCGAGCTGGGCACGACGATCCTTCTGACGGAGCACCGGCTGGAGGAGGCGTTCCCACTGGCGACGAGCGTGGCCGTCATGGACGGCGGCCGCCTGCTCGGCGTGGGGACGCCCGCCGAGGTCGGGCAGATGCTGCGCGGCCGGGGGCACGGGATGTTCCTCGCGATGCCCGCGGCGATGCGCGTGTGGGCCTCGGTCGAGAGCGACTATCCCTGTCCGGTGACGGTGCGCGAGGGACGCGATTTTCTCGAAAAGCGGGCGGCGGCGCAGCCGCTGCTGCCCATCCCGGCGGAGGATATTCCGGGTCACGGCGAGTGCGTCCTGCGTGCCGAGGGACTCTGGTATAAGTACGAAAAGGACAGCCCCGACGTTGTGAAGGGCTTTTCCGTCGAGGTCGGGCGAGGCGAGTTCGTCGCCCTCCTAGGCGGCAACGGCGCGGGCAAGAGCACGAGCCTGCGCCTGCTCGCGGGCGGGCTCAAGCCCTACCGCGGGAGCGTGTCGCACACGGGGCGCATCGGCGTACTGCCGCAGAATCCGCAGGCGCTGTTCGTGAAGAAGACCGTCCGCGAAGACCTGTTCGAGGTGTTCGACGGGCAGAAGCTGCCCAAGCAGGCACAGCAGCAGCGCGTGGAGCAGATCGTGGCGCTCTGCCGCCTGACGGAGCTGCTCGACCGGCACCCGTATGACCTCTCCGGCGGCGAGCAGCAGCGCGCGGCACTGGCGAAGGTGCTGCTGCTGCAGCCGGACATCCTGCTCATGGACGAGCCGACAAAGGGGCTCGACGCGGAGTTCAAGCAGGCGTTTGCCGCCATCGTGCAGTCGCTCCTCGCGGGCGGCGTGACGGTTCTGATGGTGAGCCACGACGTGGAGTTCTGCGCCCGCTGGGCGCACCGCTGCGCGCTGTTTTTCGACGGGAGCATCGTCGCCGACGCCGCGCCGCGTGCCTTCTTCTCCGGCAACAGCTTCTATACGACCTCCGCCAACCGCATGGTGCGCGGGCTGGAGGCGCAGGCTGTGACGCCCGAGGACGTGATGGCCGTCATCGGCGGCGAGCTGCCGCCCGCGCCCGAGGTCGCGCACCGCTATGCGCCGCTGCCGGAGCCGGCGGAGGAGAGCACGGCCTGGAAGCCGAAAAAGCTCCCGTGGTGGCGCAGGGCCATTGCCGCCGTCGCGGCGGCTGTGGCACTCGCCATTTTCTGGAAGGCCACGCAGGATACCGACCTCTCCGCTCTCGTTGGCGGCGGCACGCTGACGCAGGAGGGCCTGCAGACGGCGGGGCTTTACGGCGTGTTCCTGCTGAGCCTGTTCGTGCTGATTGCCGCTGTCGGGCGGCGCTCGCCGCCGCTCGTACAGGTGCAGACGGCGGTGGAAAAGCGGAAGCTCTCGCGTCGGACGGTCGCGGCGGCAGTGATGATCCTGCTGCTCATTCCGGTGACGCTGTTTGTCTCCGTGTACTATCTCGACAACAAGAAGTATATCTTCACGGCGCTGCTCGTCATGCTCGAGTGCATGCTGCCGTTCTTCATGGTCTTCGAGGGGCGAAAGCCGCAGCCGCGTGAGCTGGTGCTCATCGCGGTGCTCTGCGCGCTCGGCGTGGCGGGGCGCGCAGCGTTTTTCATGCTCCCGCAGTTCAAGCCTGTCATGGCTCTCACGATCATCTCCGGTGTCGCGCTCGGCGGCGAGACGGGCTTCCTCGTGGGCGCGGTGACGATGCTCGTGAGCAACATCCTGTTTTCACAGGGCGCGTGGACACCGTTCCAGATGTTCTGCATGGGCATCATCGGCTTCCTCGCGGGCGTGCTGTTCCGCAAGGGGCTGCTGCGGCGCAGCCGGGGGGCGCTGTGTACCTTCGGCGCGCTCTGCGCGCTCATCATCTACGGCGGGCTGATGAACCCCGTCGCGGCACTGCTTGCGCGGCAGGAGCTCAACTGGCAGACGCTCGTGGCGTACTATATCACGGGCTTCCCCGTGGACTGCGTCCACGCGGTGGCGACGTGCTTCTTCCTGCTGGTCCTCGCCGAGCCGATGCTCGAAAAGCTCGATCGTATCAAGGTGAAATACGGCATCGTGGAGTAACTGCATCTTGACAAGCGCCGCCGGACATAGTACGATAGAAAAAATAAATGGACTGAGTGTCCGCGCCGCCGTCCGGGCCGCGCGGGAGAATAGACAATACGGGTGCAATTCCCGGACGGTACCGCCGCTGTGAGCGCGGAGACCGCCGCAGCATGGTGAAAGCCGGTCATTGGGAAACCGAGAAGACCGCCTGCGGCCGTTGACGAGGCGCGAGTCAGAAGACCTGCTCAGACCGGAAAGACCCGCATCCCCGCGCGCATCGGGGACGGGATGCATTTGCGCGGAAACACGGCCGCGGCGATGGACAGACGCATCGCCGCGGCCGTTTTTATTTTGTCAGCCGAGACGGCTCTGCCGTCAGCTTTCCATGAGACGGGAGGGGTCCAGCCAGACCCCTCCCCCTATAAAAAACCGAGAGAGGAGCGAACTGCAATGCATGTGAGCTGGTTTAAAAACGAGGAGCATCTGGTCTATATCAACGGGGAGACGGAGCTCCCGGCGCTGGAGAAGGCGCTGAAGTTCCCGGGTCTGACGGCGGCGGCCGCGCAGCTGCGCGACCACCCGACGGCAGAGGGGCTGACCGTCAAGGGGCCCAAGCGCACGAGCGCTCGCCTGTTCGTGCCGGATCTCGTCTTTGACGAGCACATCGAGATGGGCGAGAACATCTTCTTCTATATGGGCGAGCTTTCGGAGTGCTACGTCATCTATTGGCCGGACAGGCCCGTGGCGGAGGTGCGGCATGGATAAGTGCGAGGCGCTCTCCACCAAGCCCGAGGAGTGCCGTTACTCCTTTATGCAGCACACGGCGTGCGAGTTCTTCCCCTGCCACAAGACGGCGCATCCGGAGGACTTCAACTGCCTGTTCTGCTACTGTCCGCTCTATACGCTCGGGGATCAGTGCGGCGGTAACTTCGCCTATATCGGCGACGGGATCAAGGACTGCAGCAACTGTCTCCTGCCGCACGGGCGCGGCAGCTACAGCTATGTGACGGGCAAATTCGGCGAGCTCGCGGAGCTGGCGAAGAAAAACCGGAAACAGCAATAAACAAGATTAAGGGCGGCTGGATCAGCCGCCCTTATCTTCACCAAAAGAGCAGAGCTCCTTGTAAAAAAGCATGCTGGAAATTTCCGGGAGAATCGTGTATACTGGGAGCATTGAGAAAGCGAGGAAAAACCCGATGGAGCGACGGACGCTGAAGAAAAAAATATATCTCTCCGGGATCGACGGCCGCGCCGCGCAGCTTGCGCGCGAAAATGGGCTGGGCTATGAGATCGCGGACTTCTGCTATGCGCCGGTGCTGGAGGATCCGGTGCGGCGGGCGGAGGTGCGCGCGCAGATGGCGGGCATCGACCGCTTCTGGCTGCATGCGCCGTTTGCGGAGCTGGCGCCCTGTGCCATTGACCCGCTCGTGCGGGAGGTCACGCGCACGCGCTACCGCCAGACCGTCCGTCTGGCGCGCGAACTGGGTGTGAACCGGCTCGTCATCCACGGCGGGTTCGTGCCGCAGGTGTATTTTCCCGAGTGGTACATCGAGCAGTCGGTGCAGTTCTGGCGGGAGTTCCTGCGGGAGCTGCCGGACGGGATGACCGTCGCGCTCGAAAATGTGATGGAGCCGGAGCCGTCGCTGCTGGCGGAGATCGCGCGGCAGGTGGACGATGCGCGTCTGGGGCTCTGCCTCGACGTGGGGCACGCGAACACGTTCGTGAGCCATGTGCCGCCGTTGGAGTGGATCGCGCCGATGGCCCCATGGCTGCGGCACGTCCACATCCACGACAACGCCGGGCAGATGGATCTGCACGACCCGCTCGGAAAGGGCGTGATCCAGATGGAGCGGGTGCTCGACGAGATCGTGCGCCTTGCCCCGGCGGCGACGTTTACCATCGAAAATCAGGACTGCGCGCCATCGATCGACTGGCTGCGGCAGAAGGGCTATCTGGGAGATGGATAGTGTGAAAGTGAGTACCTGACCAGCGCAGAGGAAAGAAGGCGCACGAAAACAT
>ERZ773242.2957-NODE-2957-length-13003-cov-59.749228_pt1 | contig 13003 bp, 4 predicted proteins | sample MGYA00511077_ERZ773242 | MGnify/ENA primary metagenome ERZ773242 (study PRJEB29015, sample SAMEA2737754) | human gut metagenome | biome: human gut; feature: human-associated habitat; material: faeces | place: China | collected 2012 ... | reverse complement strand
CAACTGTCCGGCGGCGAACAACAGCGTGTATCCATCGCCCGCGCGATTGCCAAAAAGCCGAAGCTGCTGTTGTGCGACGAACCGACCGGTGCGCTCGATTACGAGACCGGCAAGGAAGTGCTGCAGTTGCTGCAGGATATTTGCCAAACACAAGGCATGACCGTAATGATCATCACGCATAATTCCGCGCTTGCGCCGATGGCTCATAAAGTGATTCGCTTCCGCTCCGGCAAGGTGACCAGCGAGGAGGTCAACGCAACGCCGCAGCCCATCGCCGATATCGAATGGTAGGTGATTGGCGATGCTCGCTGCAAGACACTCTGTGAAACGTCCCGTGAAACAAGCGAGGCGATCCGTGAAACAGTCTGTGAAACGGCCGAACCTCGACGATAACGGCGGTCGAGGAGCGGGCGTTTCTGCGGTATTTGCCAAAGACACGTTGCGGTGCTGGCTGCGCAGCTGGAAGCGGTTCGTCTCGATCGCCGTCATTACGCTGCTTGGCGTGGCTGTGCTGACCGGTATCTACGCCGGATGCCGCGATGCTTTTCTGGCGGCTGGTCGTTTTTACGATCAGCAGGGACTGCATGACCTGCAGGTGCTATCCACATACGGCCTGACCGATGATGATGCGGCGGCACTGCGCCGAATCGACGGTGTGCAAACCGTGCAGCCCGAACGTTCTCAGACGGTGACCACGTTGGTGGACGGCACCAAGAAAACCGTGACCATGCAGGAAATCGGTACCGAAGGGCTTGATCAGCCGTACCTGCAACAAGGCAAACTGCCGAACAAGGCCGGCGAAGTGGCGGTGACTCAGCGGTTCCTGAACGATAGCGGACTCAAGATTGGCGGCACCATTACTGTAACGCCACAAGACACCTCTTCATCCGTCATATCGGTAGCTGCCACGGAGACTGACGATTCCAAAAATGACGATTCCAGAAATGACGATTCCAATAATGCCGATACGGTAGGTGTCGCCGCCAATGCCTCGGCATCCGATGCGAAGTCCGCCGCCAATACGGACGCCGACGCCGAGCAATCCCCGCAGTTCCCCACGAAACTCACCATCACCGGCGTCGTACTTGACCCGCGCGACCTCAACAATCCAGACGGCTATTCGGGCATGACCTCCTTCCGGTCCACCTCATCCGAGGACTATACGTTCTTTGCACCCAGCGACGGCGTGACCGGCAATATATACACTGCGATATCGGTTGCCGTCACTGGTGCGTCCGATTTTGACACGTTTTCCGATGCCTACGATGAAGCCGTCAAAACCGTGGCCGACCGTATCGAACATCAGATACAGACCACACGCCAGAAAGCCCGTCGTCAACAGATCGTCTCCAGCGCGCAGCGCAAACTGGACGATGCCCAAGACGAGGCCAACGAGCAGCTGGACGAAGCCCAGAAGCAGATCGACGACAACTGGGCCGAGCTGGAAGCCAACGAAACGACATTGCAAGATAGCCGTACCGAATTGGAGAACAACAGGACAACCATTACCGATGGCGAACGGCAGCTCGCCGATGGACGTGCGCAGATTGCAACGGCCCGTCAACAGATCGCGCAAGGTCGCCAGCAGATAGCCGAAGCGCGCACCCAGCTCGAATCAGGCAAAACGCAGCTCACCTCGGCTCGCAAACAGCTCGATGCGGCGCAAACGGAACTGACCGCCAATCGCACGAAAATCGAACAGGGCATTACCCAAATCGACCAAGGCATGGCGCAAATTGATCAGATGCTGCCCATGATTCAACAGGCCAACAATCTACTGGCGCAACTTGACCCGAATATCGACTTCAACTCACCCACATGGCAGGCCATCAAGCAACTGCTCGCGCGCCTTGGCATTACCCTGCCTGAAGTGCCGTCAATCAGTGAGCTGCGGCAACAGCTGGCCGCCAAGCAAACGGAACTGCAAACGCAGCGAGACAGTCTGACCCAGCAGAAAGCCGATTTGCAGCGCACATTAAACGAAACCATTGCCCCCGCACAATCCACCTTGGACCAGCAGAACGCGCAACTGACCGCCAAGGAACAGGAAGCGGCTGCAGGAGAGGCACAGCTCAATACCAAATCCGCGGAACTCGAAGCGAATGCCGCAACCCTCGAAACCCAGTCGGCGCAACTTGAAGCGCAGGCCGCCCAACTGGCCAGCGGCAAGCGGCAGCTTGAAGAAGGCGAGCGGCAGCTGAAAGAAGGCGAACAACAGCTCGCGGACGGCAAGGCGAAACTGGATGATGCGCAGTCTGCACTCGATGCGATGCGAAGCGAAGCGGAAAGCGAATTCGCCAAGCAGCAACGGCGCATCGACGATGTGGACAACGCACGTTGGTATGTGCAGACGCGCGCTTCGATCGACGGATTCAGCTCGCTCAAATCAGATGTCAGTTCCATCGAATCCATCGGCCGCGCATTCCCGATTGTGTTCCTGCTGGTCGCCGTGCTCATGAGCCTGACCACCATGACCCGCATGGTCGAGGAAGACCGCGGACTTATCGGCACCTACCTTGGACTCGGCTATGGCGGACTCGCCGTGTCCAGCCGGTATCTGCTGTTCGCGTTGCTCGCCTGCTTGGTCGGCGGCGGCATCGGTCTGCTGGTCGGATTCCTCGGCATCCCGGCATTCCTGATGGTGGTGATTGAGGGACTGTATATATTGCCCGGTGTGCGACTTGAATACGACTGGCTGTACGGCTCGGCCGGCATCGTGCTGTTCGTGGTCGGTGTGGGCGTGGTCACCGCGCTCGCCTGCCGCGAGGAGATACGGCACACGCCCGCCGCGCTGATGCGCCCGAAGGCGCCGAAGGCGGGCGCTCGCATATTGTTGGAGCGGATTCGCCCGGTATGGAGCCGGCTGAACTTCCTCGGCAAAGTCACTGCGCGCAATATCTTCCGATTCAAGTCGCGTTTGATTATGACCGTGGGCGGCGTGGCTGGTTGCACAGCGCTGATTATCTGCGGATTTGCGATTAACGACACCGTCGACACGACTGGCGTCAAGCAATATGAGCAGATCTACCAGTATGACTTGATGGTGGTGGCCAATGACGATGACGCCGCCGCGATGCGCAAGCAGGTGGCACAAGATGGCCGGGCCACCGAAACGCTGAATCTGCGCGTGGATAGCGGCGAGATGAGCAATGCGGCGCAGGAAAGCGAAACCGTGCAGCTGATGACGGTGCCCAACAATTCGTTGAACAAACTGAACGACATGGTCACGCTGGAAGAGGCCGGTGACGATGGGTGGTTCGAGCTGCCCAATATCTTCGGCAAAGCGGGTGGCGGCACTGTAGCGCTGGACGATAGTGGTGTGATTGTGGCGAAGTCCGCAGCCAATTCGTTGGATATTCATGCGGGCGACACCGTCACGTTGAGCAATGGCGGCAGCGGGCGGGCCAAGGTGAAGGTTGCGGCGGTGACGCGCAACCTCATCGGCTCTGATGTGTACATCAGTGAGCGACTGTACGACCAGAAGTTTGCGGCCGACGGTGTGACGTCTTCGGCTTCGGGAGATGGCACTGCCTCGACCTTGACGTGGAACGCGATGCTCGCCAAGCTGAAAGGTTCCGAGACCGAACAGGCCGAATATGCGGATCGGTTGGGCGAGGAATCGTCGGTGCTCAAGGCCGTGAGCTGTGCGCATCTGGCCGCCACGTTTAAGTTCGATTTGATGGGTGCCGTGGTGGCGCTGATTGTGGGGCTCGCCGGCGGCCTGGCGCTGGTGGTGCTGTTTACGTTGGCCAATACGAACGTGTCCGAACGCATCCGCGAGATGGCCACACTGAAGGTGCTGGGCTTCTATGACCGCGAGGTGCACAACTACGTGAACCGCGAGATGATGATATTGACCGGTATGGGTGTGGTGGTTGGTCTGCCGCTTGGCAGGTGGATAGGCGGATTACTGACTGCTGCGTTGAATATGCCGTCGCTGTATTTCGAAGTGGAAGTGCACTGGTACAGCTATGCGATTGCCGTGGTGGCGACGCTGGCGTTCGCGCTGCTGGTGCAGCTGTTCACCAACCCAGTGCTCGATCGCGTAGACCCGGTCAGCTCGCTCAAGTCCGTGGAATAGAGGTAGAAGTTCAATTTGGTGTTGATGAATTGAACTTTTTGGCGGAATATTTACAGTATCATCGCATGTATTCTTGAGCTGAGCGGTTTTCGTGACATATTTCGGTGATACAGTTTGAACTTGTTTTGAACGAGTATCGCGTCTGGTGCGTAACAATCGGGCGGCAGAGAAGAGAAATGAAATCAGTATGGCCGATACGAATGTGAATGGTGGTACACAGCAGGCTACGGGCAAACTCAAGTCTGTCGAAAGCCTGGACCAGACCAACGAGATGGAGCGTGGCCTGAGCAATCGCCACGTACAGTTCATCGCCATTGGCGGCACCATCGGCACCGGCCTGTTCCTGGGCTCGGGCAAGTCAATCTCGCTAACCGGCCCCTCGATCATCTTCGTGTACATTCTGGTCGGTGTCATCATGTTCTTCCTGATGCGCGCCATCGGCGAAATGATGTACCGTGACCCCAGCCAGCACACCTTCATCAATTTCATCATCCGTTACCTTGGCAACGGGTGGGGGCATTTCGCCGGCTGGACGTATTGGGCCGCGCTCGTGCTGCTGGGCATGACCGAGATCACGGCCGTCTCCACGTACTTCATCACCTTCTTCGACACGTTCGGCATCGACCTGACCCATTGGAAATGGCTGATCGAGCTGTGTTTCCTGGTGTCGCTGGTCTCCATCAACCTGATTGCCGTCAAGGTGTTCGGCGAGGTGGAATTCTGGTTCTCGATGATCAAGATCACGCTGATTTGCGCGATGATCGCCACCGCCGTGGTCATGATCGTGATCGGCTACCATTACCCAGCCGTGCAGATTCACGGCGTGGACCACGTGAGCCCGGCCGGCCACGCCGGATTCGACAACCTGTTCGCCAACTTCTCGTTCGCGCCGAACGGTTGGATGGCCTTCCTCATGAGCTTCCAGATGGTGTTCTTCGCCTACGAGATGATTGAATTCGTGGGCGTCACCGTCTCCGAGACCAAGAATCCGCGCAAGGTGCTGCCCAAGGCCATCAACGAGATTATCGTGCGCGTGCTCATCTTCTATGTGGGCGCACTGGTGGCCATCATGTGCATCGTGCCGTGGACCTCGTTCAAGCCGAACGAGGACGGCTCCTTTGCCTCCCCGTTCATTATGGTGTTCCAGTACGCCGGGCTGAATTGGGCGTCCGCGCTGGTGTTCTTCGTGGTGATCACCGCCGCATCTTCCGCGCTGAACTCGCTGCTGTACTCGGCTGGCCGCCACCTGTACCAGCTGTCCGAGGTGTCGCCGAACCCGATGCTGAACAAGCTCGGCAAGGTGTCCGATCGCAAGGTGCCGGCCCGCGCCATCCTGGTGTCCGCGGCGCTGATACTGCTGTCGCCGATCGTCAACGCCATCCCCGGTGTGTCCGGAGCGTTCGTGCTGTTCTCGTCCGCCAGCTCCGCGGTGTTCCTGTTCATCTACATCCTGACGCTGCTGGCGCATCGCAGGTACCGCCGTTCCGCTGATTTCATTCCGGACGGGTTCGTCATGCCCGCGTGGAAGGTGCTCAATACGGTGGCAATCGTGTTCTTCGTGTTCATCTACCTGACGTTGTTCCTTGCGGACGATACGCGCAATTCCGCGATTGCCGGCCTGGTGTGGCTTGTGGGCTTCGGTGGATTCTCTATGCTGCGCGAACGCTACCGTAGCCGCGATTTGAAGGCCGCACTGGAACACAAGGAGTGATTGGACGGGCTGATTGGCTGGCGGCTATTGGTTGGGTGGCTGTTGGCTGTTGGCGGCTGACTGGCTAGCGGCCGATAGCCAATGACTGGGCTGATCGTCAGCCAATCGGCTGCCTATAGGTCTCATTGATACATTCGGTCATCCGATTAGTGCATTTGTGCGGACAATTAGTGCATTCGATCATCGGATTAGTACATCAGTGTGCAATTATTAGTACAATTAGCCGCCTAATTAGTACATTAGGACATAAAACAATGTCCTAATGTACTAATTAGATGCTAAAATACGATAAGTGCCATGTCCTAATGTATGAATTATCGCTATGAAGGGCGGAATGCGATGACGCAGGATGAACTTATGCAAGTGCTGCAGGCCGGTGAATCATCTATGGTCGAGTTCAAGCGCTGCAGCGAATTGCCTCATACGGATACTTTTGAGACTGTATGCTCATTCGCCAATCGTTCTGGTGGCAGCATTTATCTTGGCGTTGACGATGACGGTCAAGTGCTCGGCGTCGATTCTAAGCGCGTTAGTGAGATAGAGCGCAACGTTGTCAACGTAGTGTCTAATCGTAAGATGTTCGAACCGGCTCCAATGGTGGAAACGGAACATATCGAGTACGACGAACGGATTATTGTTCGTATTTGGGTAGCTCCGAGTTCTTCGGTTGTGCGGTTCAAGGGCGCAGTGTTTGATCGCATTGCTGATGTGGATACACACATCGAAAGCGATATCCAGATTAGTCAAATGTATATTCGCAAGCAGAACTACTATTCCGAACGGCGAATTTTCCGTTACGTGACTCCGTTTGATTTGCGTCCTGAGCTGATTGCGCGAATGCGGCAGCTGGCGGTCGCTCAGCGAGCTGGGCACCCTTGGGGAACTATGTCTGACGAAGAACTGTTCCGCAGCGCCAAGCTATACGATCGTGATTACACGACCGGCGAAGAGGGCTTTAATCTTGCTGCAGTGCTGCTCTTGGGCAAGGATGAAGTCATTTCCTCGGTTTGCCCAGCGTATATTACTGATGCCGTGGTTCGGCGAGACAATATTGACCGATACGATGACCGACTTATGGTGCGGACCAACTTGTTCGATTCGTACGAGCAACTCCGTGAATTTACTGAGCGGAATCTGCCTGACCGCTTTGTGTTAAAGGGCGATAAGCGAGTGAGCCCGCGTACGATGATCGCCCGTGAATTGGTGGCAAACAGCCTCATGCATCGGGAGTATTCCAGTCCGGTGGTGGCGCGTGTCACCATTGATAATGAATCCATCCGGACGGTTAATGCTTCGCGCTCATTCTTTGAAGGTCGAATGAAGCTGGGCGAGTTCACGCCAATGCCAAAGAATCCGATTATCGCTAATGTGTTTGTGCAGACCGGCATAGCCGAGCAGCTGGGTAGCGGACTGCGGAATCTGATAAGAGCGTCCCGGCAATATACTGAGCGAGAGCCTGAGTTCCGCGATGGTGACATATTCGAGGCGACGATTCCTATTGTTCCTGCGCTGAAGACCGTGGATGGTTCTGGTTTTGCTAGCGTGAGATCTGTAGTTGAGAAAGATGCCGAAGAGGGTGCGAGGCTCATTGGCGGGGAACGTGTGGATGGTAAGAAAGCAGATGCAACCGCATCGGGTGAAATTGATTCGCGGGCAGCGATGCTGTCGGCGATGAATCGACGCTTGACAGAGGTTGACTATGTGACTGTACCTGAACTCGCCAAGATAACAGAGCTCGATAACAGAACAGTCCGCAAATTCCTAAACGGTTTAGTTGCGCAAGGAAAGCTGATTGCTGAAGGCAACACGCGTGGTCGGCGTTATCGGAAGGGATAGCGGGCGCGATATCTCGATGCAGTGGGATTCACTTAAGGGCTACGGCAAATATGATTCGTAGCGATTGGGCCAGCGCAATTCGAATGGCTCATGACTTTGTGCGTCGTTTGTGGTCTCTGAAGTTGTTTGCTGGGTGACGGTTTTGTGATAAAATCGCTCATATCAAAATGTTTGCGTAAACATTTTGGCTGCGCCGAAAGAAGGAGTCGACGTAGGTCATGTATCAGGCAAAGAGGCCGGCTCAGTGAAGCAAAGGCCGATTTTTCCGGTATAAGGCGGACAGCAGGAACACTAAGGAGACCAATGAGGGTACTGAGCAAATCGCTTGCTGCAATGGTTGCGGCGGCAACACTAGTGGGAGGAGGGGCGTTTGCGGTTGCCGGCACTGCGTATGCGGCTGATAACGATGCCATTACCGTGACCCCGAACCCGTGGTATGCCAACAGTTTCGATGGCTGGGGCACCTCACTGGCTTGGTTCGCCAACGCCACCGGCAGCCTCGGCGAGGAATCGGCCATCACCACCAATCTCGGCGATGACGCTTCCAAGGCTAAGGCTGTGGAATACGGCAAACAGCTGCGCGAACAGTTCTACCAGTCCATCTTCGGTGATGAAGGACTGGACCTGAACATGGCCCGCTACAACGTGGGCGGCGGCAATGCCTCCGATGTTGCCTACGGCTACCCATTCATGCGCCAAGGCGCTGCCGTGCCTGGCACGTGGAAAGATGACGCCACCGGCTCCGGCACGTATGGCAATGGCGTAACCACCAAGCAGGCCGACAAAGACAAGCTGGCTGCGGCATTCGACCCGACTGACGACAACCAGTATGACTTCTCCAAGTCCGCCGCCCAAGACTGGTGGATTGAGCGCGGTGCCACCGGCGATAACCCTGACATCACCGACGTAGAGGCCTTCGCCAACTCCGCTCCGTGGTTCCTGACCAACAGCGGTTACGCCACTGGTGGACGCAACTCCGGTAGCAATAATCTTGCAAACCCTGAGAAATTCGCTCAGTACATGGCCAAGAACGTCGAGCACCTCGAAAGCCTTGGCGCAAACGTTGACACGGTCGAGCCGTTCAACGAGTCCGAGACCAGTTACTGGGGCACTCCGGGCGACATGGCTTCGAAGTACACCGATGAGAGCGATGACAACACCAAGCTCATTAACAACTACTGGGATAAGTACTACTCCGACAAAGATAGGTCCGTCACCCCATACTCCAACGCGCTGAAGAAGCCGCAGGAGGGTATGCATGTCAGCAACGCCCAGCAGCAGCAGACGATTACCGCACTCGCTGAGGCGCTCAAGGACAATGATGACACCATCATCGCAGCCACCGATGCCACGAACTCCGCCGACTTCGTCAAGTCGTACAACCAGTACCCGCAGGCGATCAAGGACCTTATCGGCCAGTACAACGTTCACGCCTACTCCGACAGCAACCAGATGCAGTCGCGCGATATCGCTCAGGCAGACGGCAAGAAGCTGTCGATGAGCGAGGTGGACGGCTCCTGGCAGTCTGGCTCCTACAACCCGTACGGTTTCGACAACGCGCTGGGCATGATGAGCAAGATCAGCTCCAACGTCACCCGCCTGCAGTCCAAGGACTTCACCTTCTGGCAGGTGGTCGAGGACCTCTACAACATGCAGATGGGCTCGAATGTGAATCCGGCCGGTGAGAACACCAACTGGGGCACCGTGCTCATCGACTTCGACTGCACCGTGGCTGGCATGGACGGCAAGCTCTACTCCGAGCGCCGCGTGAACAACAACGGCGGTACCACCGATGGACTTGAACCGTGCACGGTTATTGCAAACGCCAAGTACAACGGCGTCAAGGCCATCACCCACTTCATCCACGCGGGCGACAAGGTCATCGCCAACAACGATGAGGACAACAACATGACTGCCACCTCCGACGATGGCAAGACACAGACCGTCATCCACCGCAACTCCGGCACCTCTGACCAGACCTTCGTCATCGACCTGTCGAAGTACGGCGAGATTGCCGACAACGCTTACGGTGAGCTCTACCTGACCACCGAAACCTCTGCCGAAGACAAGAACGCGGGTGTCGATTCCGCCACTCCGGAAGTCTTCGCCAAGACCAGCAACGTCAAGCAAGCTGAAGGCTCTGTGATGATTGACAAGGCTGCCAAGACCGCTACGGTCACTGTGCCCGCCCGTTCTATCGCCTCCATCCAGCTCACTGGCGTGACCGGCTACGCTAAGGATGCTGCCGTCGAGACCGGCGACACTTACCAGCTCGTTGGTAAGCAGTCCGGCAAGGCCGTGGCTGATACCACTTCTGGTGATTCCGCGCTGTCCCTGGCCAACGTCGCTTCCGATGCCGAGAACGCCAAGAAGCAGACTTGGACCTTTACCCAGATCGAGCAGCCCGCCGACTCCGAGCGCCCTGATCTCAAGGCTTATGTGATTACTAACGCCGAAGGCAAGGTGCTGGTGTCCAAGGATGGCACGAACGCGCTTTCCAACGAAACGGTTGAGGCCGCTAAGTCCGACCCGGCTGCCAAGTGGATTCTCAACACTTCCGATGGTTCGACCTACCAGCTGCTCAATGCCGCGACTAAGACGAACCTCGATGTGGATAACTCTGGTACCACAGTCGGCACGAAGGTTGGCTTGTGGCAGTCACCGAGCGGCACTTCGCCGTCCGCCAACCAGACATGGACTCTACGCAATGTAACGCCGACCAGCCAGAAGACCGTGAACGTGCAGACCGCCGTTAACGAGAAGGCCGCGCTGCCGACCGAAGTCACGCTCTACTACACCTGGGGCGAAGGCAAGGGCACGGTTGCCAACTGGGATACTTCCAAGGTCGATGTGGCCAAGGAAGGCACCTACGAAGCCACCGCTACCGCCACCGATGTGTACGGCAACGAGTTCAATGTCGCCGCTACGGTCTACGTTGGCGCGCTCACCGTTTCCGATCCGGTATCGGCTACAGTGCTGGCCGGCACCAGTGCGAGCGAGGCGAAGGCCGCGCTTGAGGCTGCGCCGGTGTATCTGCACGTCAAGGCATCGCCTGCATTCGAGGGCGATGCGGCTAAGGTTACGTGGAACTTCGATGGGCTTGATACCAAGCTCGCCGATGCCAAGGCTGGCGACAACATTGCCGTGACCGGTACTTACCAGCTGGACGACGCGACCACGATTGCGCTGAAGGGCGCGATCTATGTCACCGCCGCCACGCCTGAGAATGTGGCCGACACTGCTTCCAGCCTGACCGTGACCAACCAGCAGACGGAATACAGCAAGGGCGATCAGTGGAAGAAGCTCACCGATGGTGACACGTCAGCTGAAGCCTGGGTGACGTGGAACTCTGCTGGTGACTATTCCGCCAGCCCGACCGCCACGATTGACTTCGGCTCTGAGTGTGAGCTTAGCAGAGTGACCATTACGTATGGTGACAAGGCTCCGGCTTCCGCCAAGGCCGAGTACACCACTGATGGCGAGACGTGGATGCAATTCGGTAGCGATGTTAAGCCTGCCGCAGGCCAGACGGTGACGTTCAAGGCCGATAAGGGCACAGTGAATGCCACGAAGGTGCGCATTGTGAACACCGTGAACAACGACTACATGAACGCCACCGAAATTCAGGCATTCGTGACGCCGGTTCAGGGTGCTGCGAAGAACATCGCCGCGGCCTCTGGCACGAACTTCTCGGTGAACTTCCAGGAGGGTGCCTCCGCTTCCAAGGCCATCGATGGTGACACTACGTCAAAGGGTTGGTCCACTTGGGCTTCCACAGCCTCGACGGTGGACCCGGTCGCCACGTTCACCTTCGACGAAGCTCAGACCATCACCGAAGTGAAGACCTTCTTCTACTACGATGGTCGTGCGTCTTGGCCGAAGAGCCAGACGCTGGAATACCAGGATGAGGCTGGCGAATGGCATGGAGTCGGTACCAAGGATGGCTGGAAGATACAGGCCGGCGATGCCGGCTCTGGCTCCGACGGCATCACCGCCGCCGACACCCCGACCGTTGACTTCGTGCTCGGCACCCCGGTAAAGGCCAAGGCCATCCGCCTGACTAACACATTGCAGGACACCAAGGTGTACATCAACGTGGCTGAGATCCAGGTGTTCGCACAAGACAGCACGGTACTCACCCCGCAGCCAGCATCCGATGCCACGCTGGGCGACCTGCGTCTTGACGGCGAAACCGTTGAAGGCTTCGACCCGTCCAAGACCGACTACACGGTTGATCTGCCGGTCGACGCCGAGGCAAACCCGGTGCTGCAGGCCTTCGCCACCGACAATGCCGCCGCCGTCAAGGTGACTGGCGACGCGGTTGAGAACGGCAAGCTTGGCGGCAAGGCCGCCATTACGGTGACCTCAGCCGACGAGTCTGAGACGAAGACCTACACGGTGACCTTCAACGCCTTCACTTTGGCTTCGCTCAAGGTGATCGGACCCACGAAGACCGAGTACGCCATCGGCGACAAGCTCGATACCGCCGGTCTGAAGGTGACTGCCGTCTACCAGAGTGGCGACAAGACCAAGGAAGTGCCGGTCGCTCTTGACGACCCGCAGCTTGCGATTGGCTCGTTCGACTCCACCACCGCAGGCAAGAAGGCGATTACCGTCTCCTACCGTGGTGTGACCGCGACCTTCAACGTCACGGTCAAGGCCAACGCAGTCGCCCCTGGCCCTGAAGAACAGAAGCCCGGCAACACCAACAAGCCCGGTGCCACCGGCAACGGCAACAAGAACACGGTGGCCAACACCGGTTCCAGTGTTGCCGCCATCGCTGGCGCTGTCGCTCTGCTGGCCGCTGCCGCGGGTGCACTGTTCATGCTGCGCAAGCGTGCATAGTACCCTCGCGCAGTAATGGGTGAAGGAACAAGCCGGCAATATTGACTATTGCCGGCCGGTTCCTCCGCTCTTTGACCATAATTGGTCCGACAAGTTGAATACTGAATTTTCAGTATCGGTATATTGATTTGTCGAACCTTTTCTGGCTTCGCGGATAGCGACATAACTGTTTGTTCAAAAAACCGTTATCATCAATCAAGGAACCAAATCAATGAAGATAAACGATAAGGGCAAGGGCGCTCTTATCGCGGCAATTACCGCCGCGGCAACGCTATTGTCATGCGGGCTGGCCGCTGCAAGTGCCAGTGCGGCAGGTGTGGATTACCTGCCTACCATCGGCCAAGTGCCGACATACACCAAGTTCCAGCCCACAGCCGATCCGGGCAAGAACGCTAGCGATTACTTCCAGCCATATTGGTATGCCAAGAACGCCAATGATAATGGCGGCACACACATCCAAGCGCACGGTGGCCAAGTGGTCAAGGTCGGCGACGCCTACTACTGGTATGGCGAAGACCGTTCTAACGGTT
>ERZ773242.2956-NODE-2956-length-13006-cov-15.736777_pt1 | contig 13006 bp, 10 predicted proteins | sample MGYA00511077_ERZ773242 | MGnify/ENA primary metagenome ERZ773242 (study PRJEB29015, sample SAMEA2737754) | human gut metagenome | biome: human gut; feature: human-associated habitat; material: faeces | place: China | collected 2012 ... | reverse complement strand
CAGCTGCCGGAGCGGTGCTTAAGCCGCAAGGCGGGAATTGTGCGGTGTTGCCCTATCCTCACTCCCCTTTTGGTGAGCGGCTAGCCTGCAATTCGACGTATTATTGAGGTTACCATTTCTATCCACACTCTCCTTGCGGAGAGCGATACGTTGGGGGGCAACCAAGGCCGATGCGGCATTTCTATCCACACCCTCTCACAGGGAATGACTGGCATTTATTCATGGCTCTGGTAATGTTACACAAACTTTTACCGATGTTTGTGAACAGAAAAACAATTGTACTGGGCACTGGCATGGCATTTTTGCTGGCTCAAACACTCGTGCATTTATTTCATGTTCTGCTTCTGCTATTTTGTGCAGGCAATGCTTATTTCATCAGTTTCTGCAGCGTTTTCAGCAGCTCATCCACAACTTCGTCATTCCCGGCACGGATATCATCCGCCACACAGGTGCGGATATGGTTTGCCAGCAGCTCACGGTTGAACGCGTTCATCGCCGCCGTTACCGCCGCCGACTGCACCAGAATATCCGGACAATACACTTCGTTTTCCACCATCCCACGGATGCCCCGAATCTGCCCTTCGATCCGGTTCAGTCTGTGGACCAGGCTTTTATACTCTTCTTCACTGCGATGCTTTGTTTTGTGTGCACAGCAGCAACACGGTTCCTTCTCTTCGTTTTCCTGCATTATGTACCCTCCCATCACATGCAAGGTACCCCGGCGGGGTATATTTACTGTATACCCCGCCAGGGTACCTTGTCAAGTAGATAATATAATATTTTTATATTATTTTATGCGAGAGTTTTTTACTATAGCAATTTTTAAAATTAAAGCGGATATCCGCATGAACAAAACCACCCTGAACAGTCAGAAAGAGAAACATTCCATAGCCAATTTCTATCCACGCTCTCCTTGCGGAGAGCGACCCTACACTTTGAGTTTACCGCGCCGGCGCAAAAGTGATTTCTATCCACGCTCTCCTTGCGGAGAGCGACTGCATATCGGCCGGGGTTGTGTTATGATACATAGAATTTCTATCCACGCCCTCCTTGCGGAGAGCGACACGACTAAAGTCGCGGGTCTCCTTGCCCTGATTTATATTTCTATCCACGCCCTCCTTGCGGAGAGCGACGGTTCGTCCGCGGTATTCTCCGGCTGCTGCACCGGGATTTCTATCCACGCTCTCCTTGCGGAGAGCGACGCTGACCGCATTGGTTATGCTGTGCGGCTGCTCTATTTCTATCCACGCTCTCCTTGCGGAGAGCGACCCCAGGAAGTGAGCGTGCGCCGCGGTGTGGCACTATTTCTATCCACGCTCTCCTTGCGGAGAGCGACCTCTTCGCAAAGGCTTTCTGCTTTGCAGCTTTTTCAATTTCTATCCACGCTCTCCTTGCGGAGAGCGACGCATGTGCGTAATACTCTGCAATATTGCGGTAATTATTTCTATCCACGCTCTCCTTGCGGAGAGCGACGGTATCTAATCGCAGTGAGCCATCCTCATGGCGCCATTTCTATCCACGCTCTCCTTGCGGAGAGCGACCTACCACTTTTAACGGTGATTTTAAGGCTGGTCAATTTCTATCCACGCTCTCCTTGCGGAGAGCGACCGCCATTGGCAGATGGGGCACAGGCGCGCGCGACATTTCTATCCACGCTCTCCTTGCGGAGAGCGACCCGCCATTGGCAGACGGGACAGAGCCGGACGCGACATTTCTATCCACGCTCTCCTTGCGGAGAGCGACCTCCTGGGCCGTGATGATGATATGACCCAGCTGGAATTTCTATCCACGCTCTCCTTGCGGAGAGCGACCGGTTGTCGATGTCCGCCGCGCCACTGGCACGGCGGATTTCTATCCACGCTCTCCTTGCGGAGAGCGACCCCCGAAAGGCAGTGACAACACGGGGAAATCACAGGTATTTCTATCCACGCTCTCCTTGCGGAGAGCGACTATTGAGGAGGTTTCCAAATATGTCGTTAAGGATTATTTCTATCCACGCTCTCCTTGCGGAGAGCGACGGTGGTCGATGTCCGCCGCGCCACCGGCACGGCCGATTTCTATCCACGCTCTCCTTGCGGAGAGCGACCATCGGCGGTGAAGTCCTTATAGGCTTTACCGATTTTTCTATCCACGCTCTCCTTGCGGAGAGCGACGGCATTGCGCCGACACTCTATGGTTTCGGCGCCACTTTTCTATCCACGCTCTCCTTGCGGAGAGCGACTCCGCCGCGCCACTGGCACGGCGGGGTCACTGGCCTTTTCTATCCACGCTCTCCTTGCGGAGAGCGACGCCATTGGCAGACGGGACAGAGCCGGACGCGACATTTTCTATCCACGCTCTCCTTGCGGAGAGCGACTTGGAACTGATTGTGCAGGAGTGCCAGCAGCAGGTTTTCTATCCACGCTCTCCTTGCGGAGAGCGACGATTTCATCCGGTGTATCTCCCCCGGTAGAGCTGTTTTTCTATCCACGCTCTCCTTGCGGAGAGCGACGGATGAGGGCAACCTCATCTATTGGGTGCTGACTTTTCTATCCACGCTCTCCTTGCGGAGAGCGACCGCATGGCGGGCAGCATCCATAATATCTTCATCTTTTCTATCCACGCTCTCCTTGCGGAGAGCGACCCACGACTTTTCCCAAGCTCTGTACTAATATGCGTTTTTCTATCCACGCTCTCCTTGCGGAGAGCGACCGCAAGTTCTGAACACTCTTCTGCAAGCTGTTCAATTTTCTATCCACGCTCTCCTTGCGGAGAGCGACTCAAGGGCATTTTGGCAATTGCTGGGCTTGATGATTTTTCTATCCACGCTCTCCTTGCGGAGAGCGACAAGCGATATTGTCACCATCAAGCAGGAAGCAATATTTTCTATCCACGCTCTCCTTGCGGAGAGCGACACTGCTCTTGAGATACCTTGATATTACGGGTGATTTTTCTATCCACGCTCTCCTTGCGGAGAGCGACCACCTCCCGCAGCGTAATAGCGGCCCACCCGCCCAGTTTTCTATCCACGCTCTCCTTGCGGAGAGCGACAGCAAAAGTGCACAAAACAGTGGGGCACTTTTGCGCATATGAAACAAATTTTATGGGGATTGCATCTTCATGCTGACAGGCAAGGCTGTATTTTACCCTTTCTGCCCCTGTTTTTCCCATATTTTCTGGTGCGAAGGAACCGGGAATTTTATGATTGCCTTCCCCTCGCACTAAGCAAACAAGATTCCATCCTGATCAAAATCCGGGTGCAGACCCACATGCTCGACTTTGCTTTTGTAATGGTTTCCCAGTTGATAAAAGCGCAGGCTGTCCGATTCCGAATCGATCAGTTCGGTCAATTTTGCTTTGAACATCGTGTATTGCGCGGCATCCAGCAGGCACTCAAATACGGAGTTTTGCACCCGCTGGCCGTAGTCTACACAGACTTTTGCTACTTTGCGCAGCCTGCGACGACCGGCGGCTGTTTCGGTGTTGACATCATAGGTTACAAGCACCAACATAACGGCACCTCACTTCCAGAAAAACGGTGGGTACACTTCCAGGTCGCCGCGCAGAGCACGGGCCAGCAAAAGCGCCTGAACATAGGGCACCAGCCCCCAGGGCAGTTTTTCTTTCAAAAACGGATGGGTGATCTCTTCCTTCTTTTTGTTCTGCCATGCGGTCAGGAAAGCTTTACGGCCATCATCCGTCAGCAGTACGGCACCATTTTCCTGTTTTTGCAGGTGTTTTGCCGTGATGATCTTTTGATTGATGCAGCTGATGACCAGCCGGTCTGCATAAACCGCCCGCAGTTCTTCCATCAGGTCAAGTGCCAGACTTTTGCGGCCGGGGCGCGGGCGGTGCATAAAGCCAACATAAGGGTCCAGGCCCACAGCGGTCAAGGCGGATGCACACTCCCGCGCCAGCATACTGTAGGCAAACGAAAGCAGCGCATTCACATTGTCCAGCGGTGGACGGCGGCTGCGGCCCTCAAACACAAAATCCTGCTTTTGCTGCAGAATCAGGTCATTCAGGCAGTCAAAGTAGCGCTGGGCTGCCTCGCCTTCCAGGCCGCGCAGCTGTTCCGGATCATCGCTGGTCTGTATCAGCGGCAGCGCGGCGGCCAGCTGGGTGGAGGTGCGTTTCAGTTTTTCGACCGGGACACGCTGAGAATGATCGCGGGTTGCGCGTTCCAGCACCCAGCGTGCGTTATACACTTTACCAAGGATAAAGCTCCGGGCATAGCGACAGCTCTGGGCCGGGTCATCCGACACGCGGTACTGCGTCTGACGCAGCAGCACATTGCCGCGTTCTTCCCCCACGGTGCGGGCCTGAAATCTGCCATACGGGTCAAAAAAGCAAAGGTCAATGCCCCGCCGGGCACAAGCTCCCATCAAAGCGGGGCTGGCACCCGCGTAAGTAAAGCAGACGATGCCTTCCAGCGTATGCAGGGCATAGCGGTGGGTTTCCTGCTTATTGCGGGTAACAACAAGGTTTTCGCCATCCAACGTCAGGTAAGCGTCCTCATTGATGACAAACAGGGTGTTGAGCAGCTTTCTCATGGCGCGCCCTCCTCCATATGCTCCCGCAGATACGCAGCCGGGTCTGCCTGCTGATACAGCGCCGGCAGGCAAAGCTCTTTCAGTGAGCAGGCATTGCAATGCTTGCCGGGTTTGCTTTTTGGGGTATAGCCGCGCGCAAACAGGCGGTTCATCTCATCCGCCATGGTCTGCGCGGTGCTGCGCAGTTCCGGTGTCAGGGAAACATGTTCCCGCTGCCGGGTTTCTTCATAAAAGATTTCCCCTTCCGGCACCTCGCACACCAGCATTTCTTCCAGCGCCATGGCCTGTGCGCAGAGCTGCAAACGGTCGGCATCGTTTACCTTGCTGCGGCCATGCTTATATTCCACGGGCATGGGCTGCCACAGGCCGCGGCGGCCCTGCAATGACACGCCGTTTGGATCCTTGTGAAACTCTACCACATCGCAGTCGCCGGTCAGTTTTAAGCGGTGGCTGACGACCCTCATACCGCGGGCGATCAGCAAATCGCCGCGTTTTTCCGTCAGGGTAACATCATGGCAGCGGGTATGCTGCAGGCGGCCTTCGGCGGTGCGTTGGTTTTCGGACCATTGTTGTTCCAGGTGTATGAGCGCCCACTGACGGCGGCAAAAGCTGAAATGCTGGATACCGGACATCAGCAGGTAATCATCTGGGGAAGCCATTACGACAGCCTCTCGCACGTTACCCCTGCGGGAAGATTTTCATCCACCGTTACCACATAGTCATGGTAACTGCGCGGGAAGGCTACCCCTTCGGCACGCGTGACATGCACTGCATCAAACAGTTTATAGGACGGCGCATTGCCCAGCTCCGAATCATGCTTGAACACGATCAGTTCCCGAACTGCCATTTTGCCGCGGGCTGCACTGTGGTCATTTTCAAACATATTCAGGATTGCCTGCCACAGCAGCTGCAGGTCATCCTCTGAGAATCCTGTAGTTTTGCGGGCAAGGTTGGCCGAAACATAACCCTCTGCACGGTACAAACCATACGGGATCACATACTTGCGGCCCATCTCGGTGCCTTTACGCTCTGCATCCGCTTCGGTCGTAATGGCAATACGGGTAATGGTCACTTCCTGCGGGAGAACAGGATCCACCGAGCGTGCAAAGCTCAACTGAACCGGGCCGCGCACCTGCCCACAATTCAGTGCACCTTTTACGAAAGTTGTCATAACGGCGCCAAAGGTACGGATATCATAAAAGTTCTGGCACATAAAGTCCCGGATTTTACGGTCCAACTCCGGGTCATCTTTCTTGGCGACTTTCAGGGCATCCTTGGCATCAGCATCAATGCCCAAGTATTCGAGTGCTTTTTTATCGCTGCGGTTCAGGGGAACCTGATCTTTAATGTAAATCTGGTATCCTGCTTCATCTTCTTTGGCCACTTCGACATAGTTGCGAATCTTACGCTTCAAGCAGACATCTGTAACAATTCCATATCCCGTTTCCGGGTCGACACGCGGCATGTTGCCTGCATCCGGATCACCGTTCGGATTTCCATTTTCAACGTCAAACAGAATTACAAAATCATACCGGTTTTTGATTGCCTGTGCCATTGTTATTCCTCCACTTTCTTTGTATAGCGTTCCTGTGTCTGATGGTAATAGCCAAGGATAAAAGCGCCTTGTTCCGGCAAGGTCAGCCGTGCGGGAAAGCTTCCTTCCAGTTTTCCGCCCGCCAGCGCAGCGATCTGCTTATCGTAATAAATCTTTTGTGGCTTGCTCATTTTTTGCATATGCTTTTGCGCCAGCATCAGAATTGTTGGGAACACAGTGGCCGGCGTGGAAGCCGCTGCATTAAAATACCTGTCCTTGATGGTTGTATTGATATCCGGGTTTACCGCCATCTGGATTGCTTCCAGCACAGCAAAAAGCTGACCCATAACATACGGTTGATAATTTGTTTCCTTGTTATTTTCCACAGTTAATACCTCCTTTGGGCAACGGGGATCTTCATTACGCAGGTAGTATGCTTTTATAATAGCGGCACGGCCGCGTGTTACTTTTTGCTCTGCGCGGATACGCATCATAACGCCATCCAGCAGGGTTGCCGGGTACCTTGTATTATTCAGGATTGCACGCAGAACATCGCCCGCCAGCTGCGGTGATGCCGATGGGCTGCGGGAATTGGTGTTGACGGTTTCCTGCAGTAGCCAGTACAGCCCCAGCCGCGGGAATTTATCATAAGCGGGGCGCACAATCTCTAAGCGGTCATAATGCTTCTGCACATTATCAAGCAGCGTTTGAAATGTATCCTGCCAGAAAAAGCGAACCGAGAGGCGCGCCGCATTAGGGGCCAAGCCAAGCACATAAAAGTGCCTTTGTGGGTCAAGTGTCACGTTCTGCCACTCTACACGCTGTCCATGGACCAGCTTGTCCACTGCATTTCGCACATCGCTTTCGCTGACAGGCGCATCCATGGCAAACAATGCATCCATTGCTACCTGCTGGTAGGCGGTCTCACCGCCTGCTGCCCAGCAGACAATGGTGGTATCGCCCACGCGCTGAACATGTTTCCTGTCTGCCAGCAGATAGTTTAATGCCTGTGCATAGGCAAAGGCCGCATAACTGCCAACCGGCGCATTGCCCCCCTGTTCATGTCCGTATGAGCAAAAAGCGTCCGCATTAAAAGAAACAATCGATGCGCCGGAAGACTGTGCCCCAGTCACGCCTTTAATCGCCGGGTGCAGGCGGGCAAGCGGTGCCTTTTGCCCTGTAACCAGGCATCGGATTTCCGGTGCATCCGTGTTCTTATCACACTGCCGCTGCCAGGCTTCCTGTATTTCCGGATCGTCCTGAACATAGTTTTCCCGAATCAGAAATACCAGATTGCCACCCTTGTAAAGTTCCTTGAGACTTTGTTCCAGCGCTGGATTCTGCTCCGCCGCCTTGGGGTCCCAGTTTATAAAAAAGTTCCGCACTGCCTGTGCCGCCTGACCGGGAACATTTTGTAAAATGGCAAGATGCAGCTCCTTTGCAGCGGCAAAGCACTGCATTGCACGCTCCGGTTTGCCTTTTCCGTCAATGCCGAGCATGTAAGCACTGTTATCACACAAAAAATTGGCTGCCACACCACTAGAGCGTTTAACCTGTTCCGGAACTTGCAGCTGACATGGAGCAAGCACTGTTTTTTTACCGCGCTTTTCCTCTTGCTGCAAGGGGTGCAATGCCATCAGTTGGCCGTTTTCATCCAGTTCCAAAGCCCAACTGACTTTTGCGCTTGTCCAACCGGGGCGCGTGATTTTGCCATTGGCCAGCAAATCTTCATAGTATTGTACCAAAGCCTGTAAAATCATCGGTACACCTCGCAGTCTGCCACATTCAACACACCATGTTCCAATTTTGCATGGAAATACATCGGGGTTATGTTCTGCGGGTCAGTGTAGTTAAAGTCATATAGCATGAATCCCAAATCCCGTGTTTCCTCAATGGTCGGGATTGGCCCGCCGGGCCATGCGCGGAATGCGGCAGGAAATTCACGGCACCCAAAATAAGGGGTATGAAAACACTGGCCTCTGGACATGCGCCGGGTAACAATATCCTGGAACTTTCCCGGATTGTCGCTCGGTGCCGCACGGTCAGTCATCTCAAATTCTGCCTCAATCACATAATGAACGTCCTGCAACACCATGGCTGCACGCTGAACGATCTGCTGGGGCGTGGCAAGGTAAAGCTCTTTCCCTGTTCCCTGCATCGCGCTGCGTACATCGGAACAAAGAATTTTGCTTTTTACTTCGTTCCGACGGATGTTGGTAAAGCGGATTGGGTTCATAACATAGATTTTCCGGATTTTCCACCGTAAGCCGGGGTGGTAATAGATTGCTTCTACTATGCCGCGTGCCGCGGAAGGGGTGAGGACTTCATATGAAACCCTTTCGACTTTTAGCTCAGGCCTCGAGAGCAAAGCATAATTCCCCCATACTTCCAGCTGGATCATCTGCATCAACTCCTTTGCATTTCTATTTTCAGTTGTTTTTAATTTAAATTTTTGCTATAGTTTCAATATACGCTACTTGGCACCAAATGTCAATCCTTTTATCATGTATACTTTTTGTTTGCTTTTCATTCGGTTTTCTTTTATAATAAGTTGTGTCGGCAGCTTATGCCGTGGATAGAAATAGTTGATTTTACTTTATCGCACAAGAACGGCAGGGCAGGCTCCCTGCCGCTTTTGCTTTATGCAAACCAGGCTGCTCCCGTTTCAGCTTCCATAGCAAGGCCCGTGTTGTTATCGTAAAGGCTTCCGTCCGTTAATTCCCATATGCCTTCACTGATTTGGCAAACCGCCCCGGCATTCTCCAGCGTTTTCAGATGATCCGGGTAAACCGGAACACCATATTGCCCCAGTTGACGGAACAAAGTTTTGCTTACCTCTCCTGCACGCAATCGTGCAAGCAAATGTTCCCCTTTTCCTTGGGGAATGTATACGGTCACGGCAGGTGTTTCAATTAAGCGGAACCTCTCTGCCGCTGTTGCAAAGGGGAAAATGCGCCCTTCCATATCCTGCTCGAACCCTTGCAGAATTTGCTGTTCATCCAGTCTTTTATCTCCTTTTAAGGTACGGTAAAACAGAAAGTATGTTTCGATTGCTTCCAGAGATGCCAGATCTGCATATTTTTTCAGGACGCTTTGCGTTGCGGATACATTCTGTTCCAGCATGCGCGGTACATGCTGCCCTTCCAATGTGAAAATCTGTACCAAGCTCTGCTCCGCCGGGCGTCTTCCCTCTCGATTGCAGCGCCCCGCCGCCTGCAAAATGGAATCCAAACCTGCTTCCTCGCGGTACACAGCCGGGAAATCCACATCAACACCCGCTTCGATCAAAGAAGTTGATATCACACGGCAGGGCAGCCCATCTTTTAAGCGTTCCCGGATTTCCTGCAATAACTGTTTGCGATGGGCTGGGTATAGCAATGTTGTCAGGCAGTAGCTGCCCTCTTTGGGCAGGTTATTGTATAATTCCTGTGCTGTTTTTCTCCGGTTTACAATGCACAGCACTTGTTCCTGCGCTGCCAGTTCTGCACCAAGCTGGCTTTGTTCCAACTCTCCGCGCATTTTTAGCGTTGTACGCCGGAATGCCTGATATTGCTCTTTGGGATGTGGGCAAAGTTCCGTCATCTGCAGCCCAGGCGCCAGTTCATCAAACAAGGGCTGCAAAGCTGGTTGTGTGGCCGTGCACAGTACCGCTGCTGCGCGGTAATGCTGTACCAGCTGCGCGATTGCCGCAACGCAGGGGCGCAAATAAGGAACCGGCAAGTTTTGTGCTTCGTCAAAAATGACCACGCTATTTGCAATGTTATGTAATTTACGGCATTGTGACGCATGGTTGCCGTAAAGTGATTCAAAGAATTGCACGGATGTGGTAACCACCACCGGAGCATCCCAGTTTTCCGCCGCCAATGCTTTGCGGTAGGCTGCCGGCTCATCATCTTCCTTGGCAGAGTAGTCCACCCCTGAATGGTGTTCCAAAACATTTTCTGCTCCTAATATTTCCGAAAACGTATCCGCGGTCTGGTCAATAATGGATGTATAAGGGATCACATAAATAACCCGATCCATATGGTTCTTTACCGCTAGCGAAAGCGCAAATGCCAATGACGCTACCGTTTTTCCCCCGCCTGTAGGAACGGTCAAGGAATAAAGGCCGCGCCGCCCTGTTTGCCCTGCCGTTGTACAGGCACTCAAAATTGAACTGCGGCGCTGATTCAAGGTTCCCTGGGGATGGCTCCATTTTGCGGTATATTGGTTCAACCTTTTCAGCAGTTCATCCATTGTCTGGCCTTGTCCGCGCGGTTTAGGGCTGCTCATAAAGTTTTCCGTATCCAGATAGTCCGCATCGACCAGGCAGGAATACAACATCCGGGTATAAAATGCCTGTGTAAAACGATTTTCCTTCATCATTTCCGGCTGGGGCGGTATGGACGGCAGTTTGATCTCATTCGTCCATTGGGTATAGGGTTCAACGCTCTTTTTCAATCGCCCAAACATTGTCGCATCCTGCGCGGTATCGCTTCGGCCTCCTCCATCCGGCAGGCCGCTATGGTGTCCCGCAATAGCAAAAGCCAGTTGGATTTGACCATATCGGGCAGCCACCTGTGCACCAGCCGTTGAGTGATCCACTTTCTCTCCACCTTGCAGGCGCTTTTGAAACTTTGTACTATATTTACCAATATCATGCAGTAATCCAAGCCAAGTCCCCTGTTGCTGGGCATCAAAGGCTGCTGCAAATTGCCCACATAGGACTGCCGTTCCCTGCAAATGGTCCGCTACCGTTTGGACGCGGGTTCCGTCTTCACTGATATGAGCCAGCATCTTTTTCTCCTGGTGCATAATCAAACTCCCTTCTGTTTTGCTTTTCTCTATTATAGCAGATCACTCATCCCATAATTCGGACTTTCACTCCAGTTCTGCAATCTTTGTCATACTATCCAAATTTATCCATGTAGAATTGTTAGCTATTCCCGTTAGCAGATATTTTTGATAAAATAAGATATTATAGGGTTTATGAATTCACTTTCTTATATTACTTCTTCATCTTACCGAAAAATCATTTACGCAAGGAGTGAAAAGCCATGAAAAGGAAGTTATTCTCATTTTTCGCCAGTGTTATCACCGCAATCATGCTTACCGCTTGTGCTGCAGCGCCAGAAAATAAACCTGCTTCCTCCGCTGCTCTTTCCCCGACCATTGAAGCTGTTGCCACAGCTATACCATCCACTAGCAATGCCAACTGGAAGTTACCGCCGCAATATGATTTTGACGAGATGATTCCTCTCTTCTCCCGCGAAACCCACACTGCCGGTTACGCCGCTGCCCGAAATCTGTACGCTGTGCGCAAGGGCGAACGCTGGAGCCTGTTTAATGCTGCCAACTGTAATGCTTTTCTGGAAGATTTGTCAGAAAGCATCCCGTACCTGTATGGTGAGCAGGAGCTCTCCATTGGGGTAGATGATACATACGATTACCAGAAGCTGAATGCCCTGGAAGAACAGATTAACCAGGAGCTGGTTGCCCAACAAATGCCTTTTACAACCATGCTGGGCGGGCACGGCGGGTATGGCATCCAGTGGATTTTAGGTGACAGCCAGATTTACCGTTCTGCTATTGGTGTCTATACATTTAGTGGCACGCCCATCGAACAGGTGTATGCTCCTGATTTGGTTGGCATCCAGCAAGGCATTTGGGATGATGAATATGCCGGTTATCTTGTTGACAATTCTGCACTTTTTGCCGTTGCGGATAAAAACGGTACAATTTTAACCGATTTCGACTACCAGGATGCCTGCATGGCCGGTGAATCTTTAATCGCGGTAAAGGATGCAGCCGGTAACTGGGGATATTGCGACCAAAGCGGTGCTTTAGTAATCCCCTGCATTTATCAGCCGCAGATGAGTTTGTCCATCATGAACGAAACTGTTGAATATCCTTACGCAGACTTATCTGGCATGGTAGTTGTGAAAAATCAATCCGGACAAAAGCTAGTTCTGGATGTTTACGGCAATGAGATAATTTCCGCTGGGCAATATGAAGATTTAGCCCCCGCGCGCGATGGCTGCGTATGGGCAAAACAGAATGGCCTTTGGGGCTTGCTGCAAGTACAGGATTATACCGAAAACAATGCCGACATTATTCTGCCGGATGGATGCATTGCACCAGATGTAACGCTTAGCCGAATTGATAGCCTTTGTACCTACACCACTGCTGATCATGGGCTGGTTATGCGTAAAGGTCCCGGTACAAATTATGAAAAAATGGATAATATCCCCTACGGTATCATCGTATGGGAATGCGGCTATAGCAGCAATGTGCCTGACTGGGTTGTTGTATATTACAATGGGATTTATGGTTGGGTCAGTGATGAATACTTGGCTACCACTATTTATTCCAGCAGTAAATAATAAATAAAAAAGCAGGTGTTCATGTAGAAACGATATCGTCCTCCACGTGAATACCTGCTTTTTATAGCTTCTTTTATTATATCTGTTCTGTGCCGCTATTTGTCTCTGTATGAAATAAATAGCCGCTATATGCATTTGAATGAAGTGCACTGTTTGTTTGCTTTTTTACCTAAAAGAATCGAGTAGGAGGCTCTCTTAACTAAAGAGCCGACCTCTCACACCACCGTGCGTACCGACCGGTACACGGCGGTTCAACCGCATAAGTGTAAGGACTCGTAGTAGCGCGCCTGAGGATACTAAAATATCCTGCTTCTGCGAGTCTTTCGTTTGCAATGGAACCTTTTAATACAGGACTACCGGCGATACGCCAATAACCCAGTCTGGAATTGTCCCACTGGTACTTTTCCAAAATTTTTCGTTTGAGTTTCATTACTCATCAATATAATCTTTATCGAACCACTCGCCTAGCGAGTGGTTTTAGACATACAAAAAAGCACCTTAGCTTACGCTATGGTGCTATTCCTGGTGACCCGTGCGGGAATCGAACCCACGTTAACGGCGTGAGAGGCCGCTGTCTT
>ERZ773242.2954-NODE-2954-length-13010-cov-13.577846_pt1 | contig 13010 bp, 16 predicted proteins | sample MGYA00511077_ERZ773242 | MGnify/ENA primary metagenome ERZ773242 (study PRJEB29015, sample SAMEA2737754) | human gut metagenome | biome: human gut; feature: human-associated habitat; material: faeces | place: China | collected 2012 ... | reverse complement strand
GTTTCGTGTTGTGCCTTTCGGCTGGGATCGGGTCGCTTTACGGTGCGGCCCGTCAAGGTGTCCGGCGCTGGGATCAATCGAGTAGAGCGGAGGCGGCAGCCTGCCACGTCGGAAAGCTCCAAAATTCGCTCTTGTCGTGGTTCGTGTTCAAGCCGTCCAGGCGGGCGACGGTGCAAAGGCTGGTGGTGTGGTTCCATCCATCGACCGTGTAGCCTGCGGCCTCTAGGCGGTGAATGGCGGCGAGTTCTGCGCGCTGGCACTGGCGGATTTTTTCGGGAATAATTGTAACGGCTCCTTTTCGTTTTCGTGTGGCCCGTGTGGGCTGGGGCGGGGCCGCTTTCGTGCGGTGCGGCCCTGCTGGGGTGTCCGCTTTATACTGCCGTTCCGATTGCTTCCAGCGGGGCGGCCAGCTTTTCGCGCTCCATTGCGTCAAGGTTGATCTTTGCGAGTGTTTCCGGGTCGAACTTTTTCCAAAGCCAGTCGGCACACTCTGCTTTCGAGTGCATCATAGTTGCAACGGATCGACCGCTGCGGGACTCGACGATATTCCAGCGGCGAACCTTGCACTTTTGGGCTATGCTCTGCGGGATGATCTCACGGGTGACAAAGAACGTATAGCCGCAACGCTCAACGCGGAACCCCTCGACCGTGTGACGGTGGCGGCTGCGATCCGGGTAAGTCAAGACGGTTTCAAAAAATTCCGGCTTGCTGGGGATCTTCACGGGGTTCTTCTCGACCTTGCAAGCGCCCAGGGCGGCAAGGTTTTTTGTGCAAGCCTCGCGGGTCTTGCTGTCCGACAATGCGCCGATCCGCTTTAATGCGTCGATGATGGCGGCGGTGTTTTCGTCGGCGTGGGCCGCGTCCGCCTGCACCAACTTCATAAGCTGGTTGAGTCTGGCAGCGGAGCAGGGGAAAAACTGGGGAAGAATGATCTCCATGATGCTGTTCGGGTCGTTGTGGAGAACGATCTGGATCGCGTCGGGGTTCCGGGGCTTGCTGCTCTTCTTGGCGGCAGGCTGGGGAGCCTCTACGAGTTCGGGCAGCTCGTGGTGCTCTTCCACGGCCACGACGACGTGGGCGGCTGCCTGCTGTGCTGCCTGCCGTGCCTCTGTTGTAACGTCCTGGGCGATTGCCTCCGCGGCGGTTTTGATGGCGGCGGATACTCTCGCGGCGCGCCGCTGCTCTGCCAGCATCTTGTTATAGGCCTTGATCTCGTCGATGCTCTTAAAGCGGCCAGCGGGGGCGGGCTTACTACTTTCAACCTGTAAGCAGCTGAACATATACGACGTGGTGGGGTAGTAATGGACAGCGGGCTGCACCTCTTTGCCTGCGGCCTCCGCCGCCTTGATCTGGGCATTGCTTGGCTTGTCGGTGTACTTCCACAGCGGGCAGGTGAAAAGGGCTTTTTCTCCCCTCTTCACGCTCTTGCCGTTGTCTTTCCACCATGCAAAAGTGTGGACTTGAGAGGCGGCCAGCTCGTCGAGGCCGTCCGGGATATGCTCGACGGCGTGGGCGATCTGCTCCGGGGTGTACGCCGCGGCGGCGATCTCGTGCCGCTGGGCGGGGGTCAAGTGCGCTTGCACGCTCTTCAAAATGATCTCTTCGTTGGTCATGGTGTAAACCTCCTGCGTTTTAGTTGTGGTTCATCCCGGCGGAGCCGGGTAGATGGGGCGGGGCTGCTTTGCGGTGCAACCCTGCTAGAGTATCCGGCGACGGTTAGTCGTCCACGTCGTCGCAGTCGTGGCAATAAAGCGCGTCAATAACGCGATCGTCGGTGTAGTCGTCCGGGGTGTCGCTGTCCTCTACAACGAGTTGCACGCGGTCATAAATCCGCAGGTCGGTTTTTGCATCGACGGTAAAAAACCAGTCGCAGCCGTCGCCCAGGTCGGTGCACCAGACTTGCACGCCGTCGCCGTCGGCGTACATCCCCAGCACTTGAGCGGGGACAATGTAGCGGCCCAGGGGGCCGGGGGTGTAGGGGCAGGCGGCAGCGGTGCGGGGCGCACCTGCCAGCATTGCGGCGGCCAGAGCCGCGGCGGTGATGATCTTTTTCAGTTTGCGCATTGTAAAACCTCCTGTGCTGTGGTTGATGTTCGACTTTCTCCCGGCTGTTGCCGGGGTGGTGGGCCTGGGCTGCTTTGTGCGGTGCAACCCTGGCAGAGTATCCGCGCCGGGTGTTACTCTTCCGGCTCCCCGAAAACCTCGATGTATTCATCTGCGGTGGCGTTCCGCTCCATCCACTCGCGGGCCTGCTGTTCGGTCATCGGGGTAATATCGCAACCACCGCACCACTCATTTTGCCCACAGGAGCGAGAATACTTGCTTGCGGGGCCGCCCTCACCGTACAAGAAGAACTCACCCGTTTTCTTCTGGTAGAGTTCTTCTTCCCAGTGGGAGAAGTCGCGGCAACTGCCGCCATTGTCTGCACTGCACAGCCGCTTTGCCGTGTCGGTGTTGTACATCCGGCCATTGATGATTTTTTTCATGCGTTTTCTTTCTGCCCTTTGCCCTGGGCGGCGGGTGTTGTGTGCCTTGCGGCTGGGATCGGGTCGCTTTGCGGTGCGGCCCGTCAAGGTGTCCGGCCTGGGGTTCATGCCTGCTTTGCCTGCCAGCGGGCCAGCAGGGCGGCCCAGATGATCCGACGAGTGCGGGGCGAGAGTTCAAAAAAATGCTTGTTCATGTGCGTTTCTCCTGTTCACTGTTGTTTTGCTTGCGACCCTGTACCGTGCCGCTTGCTGTGGCTACACTGTACCACGACACCCGGCAAAATGTCAAGCCCTGTACCGTGCAATCTACTTTTTGCACAAAACCTGTACCGTGCTTTTGTGCAATTTGGCACTGTACAGGGCGGCGGCTGGGGTGATATTATATATTTATAAAATAAAAGCAGGGGTAAAATTATGGCTATATCTGCAAAAAAACGACTAACAAACGACAAATACAACGCAAAATGCACGCAAATAAATATAAAGCCTCTCTCTCAAGAGGCGGCGGCAATCAAGGCAGCGGCAGCCGCCAGCGGCCAGAGCTTGCAGGGGTATATTTTGCAAGCCGTGCGCGCCAGGATGCAGGCAGAGGGGCAGCCGCTCACCGTGGGCGATCCGTCCGGCCCGGAATCCGTGAACGGCCAAAACTGTGGGGAAGAAGGGGGATTATAGGGGGTTACTGGGGAGGCTATAACTCACTAAGTTCTAGCCCTACACCTAGAGCACTACCCGGTAAAGTGGAGAATCTGACCCCTCCGGCAAGCGGCAAAATGGCCCCGCCGTGACCCTGCCGGATCAGCAGCAGACCAGCACCGACGACACAAGCCCAGAGCGACACGCGCACCACCTGCGCCGCCACCCTGGGCTTTTTCTTTTCGCCTTGGTCGCGCTCAACGTGGGCGGCCTGCCAGATGAGGCCGCACCGCCTGCGCGCCCTGCGCCACCTGCACCGCCCCGACGATGACCACGACGGCCAGCAGCAGACCAGCACCACGCGCCGCCCAGATGATGCCGCCGCCCTGCACCACCTGCACCACCTGCACCACCTGCACCAGATCACCACGCCAGCAGACCGCACCACCTGCGCCCCATCTGCCCCGCCGCATACAGCAGCAGGCGGCGCGGCCTGCTGCCTGCGCCTTGCACCACCTGCGCCGCCCCGATGATGACCGCGACGGCCAGCAGATCAGCGCCGCCGCGGCCTTGCAATGGCCCGCCGCCGGAGGGGTCAGATTCTCAACCTAACGGGATATAGCTTTGCCAGTAGGGGTAAGGCTAAGAGGCTATATACTGCCCTATCTATCCCCCAACCCCCTTTCTTCCCCGGCCTCGCCCTGGGCTGCCCACCTCGACGACGACGCGCCGCCAAGGCCCCGCCCACCGTCGGCGGCCTGCCCGATGAGGCCGACGGGCCGCCCGCCCCCCCCTTTAGGTACTGCCGGAGGCGTTTTTCGGCGGTGCGGGTCCGAAAGCGCGAAATTTTTCTAGGTATGAGGGGATTTTTGGGCTTCCTCGAAGGGGGTCTGGAAAAAGTAAGGAGGGTGTTTTTTGAAGAAATTTTTGAAATGATGTTTTGTGATGCACTTTTTCTGATATAATTAGTACAGTGATAAGTAAGCAAAGCTCCACGGCGCAAGTCGTGGGGCTTTTTCTTTTGCGCAGATTTTGGAAACGAGGTGCGGGTGATGTTGGATGCCAGCGCGGAACAGCCAGCGTGACACCGCCAAGGCCGAGTACATCAAACGACGGCGGGCGGGCGAAAAAATAAATCTCAAAGAGTTTGCGGATTGGGTGGGCGTACCCTATGGGACGGTGCGAAACTGGAAGCGTATTGACCAATGGGACGAGTCACTAGAGCGCAAGCGCGGCGGCCAGCCCGGAAACAGAAACAGCAAGGGAAAGAAAAATGCCAAGGGCAACCACGGCGGCGCGCCGCGGGAAAATAAGAACGCAGAAAAAGACGGCGCATATAGTGCCGTCTTTTTTGATAAGTTGTCCGACGAAGAAAAGGAGTGGCTTGACAATCTGCCGACCGGGGCAAAAGAAAACACTCTGCTTGAGTTGCGAGTCCTGCGGTATAGGCAGAAAAAGATTCTGGCCGCACTCGAAAAATATTCGGAGTGCGCAGACGATGATCTTTACATTGCGACACTGACGGATATGCGCCGCCCCGGAAAGTCCGAGGGCGGAAAGCGCACCGACGGCGCAGAGCAGAAGATGGGCCTGTACAACAAGGACAGCGCGTTCACCCGGCGGGAGAAACTGCAAGAGGCGCTGTACAAAGTATCTGGCAGAATCGCAACGCTGATAGGCCAACTGCGGCAGGGTGAAGAGTTCGAGAAACGGTACGATCTTGAAGTACAACGCCTGGATATTGCCAAGATCAGAGCAACGGGGGTGGCTGACATGGACGGCCCGGATGCCGAGGGGGTGAATGCCGATGAAACTTTACACGGTAAAGGTGATGGCGAATTGCCTTGACCTTTCGGAACGCCGGGTGCGGCAGCTCCGGGAAGAGGGCATTTTGATAGAAGCCGCCCCTGGCCTGTATGAACTGTGGCCCAATGTACGGCGATATATCAACTTCCTGCGGGGCAACGCAGACGGCAAAGCCGACCTGAACGAAGAGAGGGCAAAGCTGACGCGCGAAAAGCGCATTGCAGCGGAACAGGAAAACAAAGTCAAGAGCGGCGAACTGTACAGGAAACAGGACATCATGCTGGGCTTGAGCACCATGTTAATGAACCTGCGTTCCCGCATGATGGCTCTTCCGAACAAACTTGCTCCCAGTATTGCGAAGCTGGGCGGCAACGAGGACGAGATACAGGACGTGTTGCGGGACACGTTCTATGAAATTCTGGACGAGTTTTCGCATTACGAAACGGCGTTGGAATCGCCAAAGGAAGATGAAGATGCAGACGACGGAACCTAAACCGGGCAAACCGTGGCGCAAGTGCAGGCATTGCCCGTGGGGTAAAAGACTCCACCAGAAGCTCATTATCTGTATGTTCCCGGAGTGCGTAAGGCGGGGTGAACAAAGTGCCGAAGAAAAAGAACATCATCGTAAAGATGGAGCCGCAGACGGTTAAGCTGTTTGCGGTCGTTCTGCAAAAGCTGAAACCGCCACCGCCGCTGACAATCAGCCAGTGGGCGGACAAGTACCGGGTACTGTCCTCCGAGTCCAGCGCAGAACCGGGCAGATGGCACACGGACAAGGCTCCGTACCAGCGGGCCATTATGGATGCCATCGGTGATCCGCACGTCCGGGAAGTAGTGGTAATGTCGGCGGCACAGATCGGGAAAACCGATGCGTTCATTTTGAACGTGCTGGCCTACTACATGGACTACGCCCCGGCCCCCATCATGTGTATGCAACCTACCCTCGATATGGGCCAGACGCTTTCCAAAGATAGAATTTCCCCGATGCTTCGGGACACGCCGCGCCTCAAAGGGCTGGTTGATGTCAAAAGCAGATTCGCCGGAAACACCGTGATGAAGAAGAACTTCATCGGCGGCCACATAACCATCGTTGGAGCAAACTCCCCGTCGAGCCTTGCCAGCCGTCCTATCAAAGTTCTGCTGGCTGACGAGATAGACCGCTATCCAAAAAGTGCAGGAACAGAGGGCGATCCTCTGAATCTGGCGAAGAAACGCCAAACGACTTTCTGGGACTGCAAAACCGTCATGGTTTCCACGCCGACCATAAAAGGCGACAGCCGAATTGAGGATGCGTTCAATCTCTCGACGCAAGAAGAGTGGAACATCCCTTGCCCGGAGTGCGGCGCATACCAGCCGCTCGTTTGGGAAAACGTGAAGTTCGACCCGGACAATCTGGAAAAGGGCATCGACTATGTTTGCCGTGAGTGCGGATGCGTGGCAAATGAATACCGCTGGAAAGCACAGGAGATCAAAGGCAAGTACGTTGCGGCCAATCCGGGCGCAGCGACAAGAGGATTCCACCTCAACACCCTTGCCTCTACGTTTGTCGGATGGGACGAAGTGGTGCGGAAGTTCTTGGAAGCAAAAGAAGCTCTCGACCACGGAAACCCGGAGGAAATGAAAGTCTGGGTAAACACTGAACTTGGGCAGACCTGGGAAGAGCGCGGAATCCAGTTGGAGGACACCGAGCTGTACAACCGCCGCGAAATCTACCCGGCGGAAGTGCCGGACGATGTGCTGTTCCTCACCGCTGGCGTTGACGTTCAGGATGATCGTTTCGAGGTGGAAGTGGTCGGCTGGGGCGAGGGCGCGGAATGCTGGGGCATCCGCTACCAGAAAATCTTTGGCGATATGCTGTCGGATCAGGTGTGGCAGGACTTGGACGACTTTCTTCTCCGTTCCTGGCGCAAGGCGGATGGAACAGAGTACACATTGCTGGCTACCTGCATCGACTCTGGCGGCCATCACACGGACGAGGTTTACCGCTTTGCGAAAGACAGGCTGAATCGCCGTATCTTTGCCATCAAGGGCATGGGTGGCGCGGGCGTTCCGTACATCCGCAACCCATCGAAGAACAATCGTGTGAAAACGAACCTGTTTATCATCGGTGTGGATGCGGGCAAAACCTCTATCTATCAAAGGCTGGAAGTGAAAACGCCTGGCCCGAATTACTGCCACTTCCCAAGCAACCAGGAGGCTGGCTACGACGAAAACTACTTTAAGGGCCTGACAGCCGAGAAGAAAGTGGTGCGCTTCGTCAAGGGACACCTCAAAGAGTATTGGGAAATCAAAGACAAAGAACACAAGAGAAATGAGCCGCTAGACTTGCGCAATTACGCACTGGCGGCTCTTTCCATTACACGGCCTGTGTTGAAAAAGCAGGCCCCGGACGTGACGACACCTACCCCGGCGGCAAACCGCGGGCGAGGCCGTCGCCAAATTTCGGGAGGTATCTAACCAATGGCGGGAATCACACTGGAAACTGCACAATCGCAGCTTGACGCATGGCTGGAAGCGGAACGCAAGGTTACGCACGGCCAAAGCTACCAGATTGGAAACCGAATGCTGACCTACGCCGATGTAACCCAAATCGGGAAACGCATTGAGTATTGGTCGAACAAAGTTGAAGAACTTTCGAGAAAAAAGGCGGGGCGCAACAGGATGTACCATTTTGTTCCCCGCGACCTGTAAAGGGAGGGAGTAGCCGATGGGATTTATGGATCACCTGCTTGCCACCCTTTCCCCGGAACGGGCAGTCAAGACAGCAGCGGCGCGCATGGCAATCCAGACGCTCAACTCTGGCTACGGCAACTACGGCGCAAACCTGCACAAGAAGTCCATGCGGGGCTGGATGTGGCACGGCGGCGACTCGAAAAGGGACATCGAAGATAATCTCCGAGTCCTGCGAGAAAGAAGCCGCGACGCTTACATGGGCGTTCCGCTTGCAACGGGAGCCATCAAAACGATGCGAACCAACGTAATTTGCGGTGGGCTTACGCCGACACCGCAGATTGATAACGAGTTCCTGGGCATTTCCGACGAGGAAGCGCAGAAAGTGAACGCGCAGATTATGCGCGAATTTTCTTTGTGGGCAGACAAACCGACCTGTGACGCTGACAGAATCGACAACTTCTATATGTTGCAGCAGTTGGCGTTTACAGGATTTCTTATGAACGGCGACGCGCTGGCGGTGCTCCAAAACAAACGGACACCCAATGTTCCGTATGATCTGCGGGTGCGGATTGTGGAAGCTGACCGTCTGTGTTCGCCTGCATTCACGGACATTGACTCCCAGCGAGAAATCGACGGGCGACTTGTCCAGAGGATTACGCAGGGCGTGGAAACGGATGCAGACGGAATGGTGGTGGCCTACTGGATTTGCGACCGTCACCCGCTGGCCTCTGCCACGACTGCGACGCTGACGGCGGATCACTGGACGAGGGTTGAGGCATACGGAAAAAAGACCGGGCGGCAAAACGTCCTACTCCTGTTGCAGCGGGAGCGGGCGGGGCAACTGCGCGGCGTTCCGTTGCTTGCCCCGGTGCTGGAAAGCCTAAAGCAACTCGGACGGTTCACAGACGCGGAACTGACCGCAGCGGTGATCTCCGCCATGTTCACAGTGTTTATCACCAAAGAGGATCAGTCCAGCGAAATTCCGCTGGGCGAAATGCTGCCGCAGGAAGTGCAAGTGGATACGCCGGACAAAACCAGCGTGGAACTGGCTCCGGGCGCGTTCATCGACCTTAACCCTGGCGAAAAAGTGGAGTTCGCAGACCCGAAGCACCCGGCGACGGGCTTTGAGGCTTTTATGAACGCCATTGTTAAACAGATGGCCGCCGCCCTGGAAATTCCGAGCGAAGTATTGTACAAGCAGTTCTCGACCAGCTACTCCGCCGCCCGCGGCGCGCTAAACGAATACTGGCGCACTTGCGGAATGCACCGTGACTGGTTTGCAGATAACTTCTGCCGACCAATTTATGAGGCGTGGTTTTGCGAGGCAGTACAGCGTGGGCGAATAAAAGCACCCGGATTCTTGGAAAACCCGGCCATTGCCGCAGCTTATATGCAGTGCGCATGGAACGGCCCCGCAAGAACGAACCTGAACCCCAAGGATGAAGTCGAGGCGGCGAAGATGCGCGTTGACTGCGGGTTTAGCACAGCTGAACAGGAAACGGCGCAAATGACGGGCGGCAGCTATGCGGCCAACATGAGGTTACGCAAAGGCGAAGCCGCAATGAAAAAGGAGGTAGACGACATTGCAGGAACGCAAACACAAAACCCTGCTGCTCAACGGGCCGTCGGCGGTTCCAGTGAAAACAGGTGAAAAGTTCTGGCAGATTCGCAATTCGGCGGAAACGGGAGGCCATGCGGAACTGGTGCTGTACGGCGACATTAGCCGGACAAGCTGGTGGGGCGACGAGATCACCCCACAGAAATTTGCCGCAGACCTTGCCGCAATCCCGGCGGAAGATGATCTGACCGTCCGCATCTGTTCCGGCGGCGGCGACGTATGGGCTGCGCAGGCCATTGGTGGCCAGCTCGAAAGCCGCGCTGGCACGGTGACGGCACAGATAGAGGGCTTGTGCGCAAGTGCGGCAACGATCATTGCCTGTCATTGCAAGGTCGTCAAGGCCACGCCGGACAGCAGCTACATGATTCATCCTGTGAAAGCCAAGAGCGATAACTTCATGGGCGTGGAGGAATTGCAGCAACTCATTGATTCCATTACGGTTATGCGCTCTACGATTCTCGGACAGTACGAGAAAAAGACCGGGAAAAGCAATGAAGAACTGGCCGCATGGATGGACAAGACGACGTGGTGGACTGCGGAGCAGGCCAAGGAAAACGGTTTCATTGACGAGATCGTGGAGGGAAACCAGACCGCCAAAATCGAAAACAGGAACGGCGTGCTGTTCGTAAACAGCGTGGCCGTCCCAGGCACTTTTGATAGCGCACCTGAATTTGTGCGAAACCGCGCCGTGGTCGTACCTGACAACGACGACGGTTTTGTAAATAACAACGACCCGGCGGAACCGTCGGGAGAAAACAACGGAGGGAACGACATGGAGTTCAAGAACGTGGACGAACTGCGCAATGGCTGCCCCGACCTCGTGAAAGAGATCGTGGACAGTGAGCGCGCAGCCGCACAGAAAGCCGAGCGTGAACGCCTTGCCGCCATTGACGAGATCGCAGAAACGATTCCGGCAAACATGGTGGCGGAGGCAAAGTACGGCGAGAACGCCTGCTCTGCGGAGCAGCTTGCGTACCGTGCGGCAGTTGACGCAAAGAAGAATCACCGCAAGCTGCTGGAAGATACCGCAGATGATGCAAACACCAGCGGCGCAAACAGCGTTGGCGGCGCAGCCCCCGACGGCGTGGCTGGCACTGGCACTAAGAACAAGAACCAGACCGATGCCGAGAAGCGGGCAATGGTGAAGAACCTGCTGCACCCCAAGAAGGAGGGCTAAGTTATGGCTGAAAAGATGCTGAACGAGAAGCTGGGCGAGGTTGAGTACGACGGCCTGATCGTTGGTCTCAACCCGAAGAAGCGCGTCGGCCCCGGCGTAATCGCCAAAGGCGCGGCAGAGACAACCTATGTTCGCGGCACTGTGTTTGCCAAGAGCGCAAAGGACGGCAAGCTGTACATCCTGGGCAGCACTGCTACTTCTGGCGATACGCTGACCGCAGACTGCATTCTGGTGCAGGACGTGACTGTGGGTACTACCGACGATGAAACTGTCGTGGTCTACCTGGCAGGCTGCTTCAACCCGGAAAAGCTGACCGTAAAGGACAGCTACACCATGACCGAGGCGGACAAGGACGCTCTGCGTATGCGCGACATTGCGCTCCTGCCCATCATCGAAATGTAACAGGAGGACGTTTACTATGGCAATTCTGCTGAACTTCTTTGATAACGTCATTCTTCAGGCCATCACGGAAGAGATCGTGCCGAAGCGTGGCTTCTTCAAAGACCGCTATTTCCCCACCGGGGCAGGCGATATTTTCAAGGCCGACGAGGTGCTGACCGAGTACCGCAAGGGAGACCGTAAGCTGGCCGCTTTCGTTGCCCCCGACGTACATGACATTCCCATTGCGCGCCGCGGCTATGAGGTTCATTCCTACCAGCCTGCGTACATTGCGCCGTCCCGCGTGCTGACCATGGACGAGCTGAAAAAGCGTGGCTTTGGTGAGGCTCTGTATCCGGGCATGGACGAAGCACAGCGCGCCGCTCGTCTGCTGGCGGATGACATGAACGACATGGAAAACCGCATTGCAGGCACCGAGGAATGGATGGCTGCACAGACCATGATCTCCAACGGCTGCACTATGCAGGAAATGATCGACGGCAAGACCAAGGGCGACAAGAAGATCGTGCGCTTCTACGACAACAAGAGCGACCATACCTACACTGTTGCAAAGAAGTGGAACGCCACTGGCGGCGACTTCTGGGCAGACATTAAGGCTATGTGCCGGATGCTCTCTTATCGCGGCCTGCCTGCAAAAGACCTGATTCTGGGTACTGACGCTGCCGACTACATCCTGGCCGACGAAAAGACCCGCCAGCTTCTCGACAAGAACAGCGGCATTATCGTTGGCGAGATTCGCCAGCAGCTCACCCAGTACGACGGTGTGGTGTTCATGGGCGTTCTGAACTTCGGCGGCTTCATGCTGAACGTGTTCTCTGTGGACGAAACCTACGAGGACGAGAACGGCCAGGTCGCCAGCTTCTTCCCCAAGACCGCAGCTATGGTTACTGCTCCCGACTGCGGTCACATGATGTACGGCTCCATCACCCAGATGGACTACGGCCAGACCGACTACACCACCTATGCCGCAAAGCGCGTGGCAAAGCTGGTCGTGGACCAGGCCGAGGACAGCCGCAAACTCCGTCTGGGATGCCGCCCGCTGGCCGCACCCAAGAGCTACTGCCCCTACATCTACGCAGCAGATGTTGTGCAGTAAGTGAGAAAGGAGCAACGGCATGAAAACTGTTCAGATCACGTCCGGCGGCTACGGCTACCGTGAAAAGGCAGGCTCCCCCACCCGGTTGATTCGGGCGGGGGAATTTGTTTGCCTGCCGGATGATGAAGCTGACCGTCTGGCCGCTCTGGGCGTTGCGGTCTGTCAGCCGGAAGCACAGCCGGAGATCGAGCCGCAGAAAAACGCCCCGGCGGCAAAGCGCACCAGAAAGAGCAAAGCGGCCACCGCGTAAAGAAAGGCGGTGGAGCGCATGACGGATTTTCTGGAAGAAGCCCTTGCAGACATTGACTCTGTGTTCTTTCAGGAGTTTGTGGAGCAGCACAAAATCGACGGGAAACCGTTTGACGTTGTGCCGTATGAAATGACCCTCAAGGAACGCAAGGCGCACTGGGAAGCAGGAGCAAAGCAGAACTTTGACCAGGGACTTTACCTGTCCACAAAGCAGTTCTTCATTCGCAAGGAAGATTACGGCACGGCCCCAAAGGTTGGAAAGCTGATGGAGTACGACGGAATCTGCTACACGATCAGAAGTTGCCAGACGGAGCACGGGTTGTACCTGGTGGAACTTGAGAGGGTGCGGCAGTAATGGCGAAGGCAATCTATGACGTATCTGTGCCGAACATCTACGAAGTAGAAAAGGCACTGGGCGACGCAAAGGACAAGGCTCCTAGAGCCATGAAAAACGCGGTGAACCAAACGGCGACCCGCGCAAAAAACATGATGATCCGGCAAGCGAAACTCCGATACGCCGTAAGCACGGCGGGCCGCCGCCACCTAAACCAACTGAAACTCCGAAACCGCGCAACGATACAGAATCCGACCGCAGAAATTTTCATCAAAAGTCGAAGAAACGATCTGGCGGATTTCAAGACAAACCCAACCGAACCACACATGGGCGGAAACTGGGTACACTCGCCTGAATTTCATACAGGCAAGGTTTTGAAAAAATCGCCAATGGATAACCTGACAGGCGGACAAACACTTATCGGGCCGGGAAGCAAGGGCTTCTTGGTGCGGTTCGAGAGCGGACACGTTGGCATGGTGCAAAGAATTATCGGCAAGCCTGCAAAGAATCCGAAGCCGACACGGTGGAAGAGCAAAAAC
>ERZ773242.2949-NODE-2949-length-13022-cov-8.834657_pt1 | contig 13022 bp, 8 predicted proteins | sample MGYA00511077_ERZ773242 | MGnify/ENA primary metagenome ERZ773242 (study PRJEB29015, sample SAMEA2737754) | human gut metagenome | biome: human gut; feature: human-associated habitat; material: faeces | place: China | collected 2012 ... | reverse complement strand
CGCTAAAGGTAAACGCCGGATACTGCGCCAGCAGGCTGTAGAAGCCGCGCTCCGGATGGACCATCGCTTCCTCGGCAAATGCCGCGCCGCCGTGGATGATTTCATACAGCGCGCTATTGCCGAACACCGAGAGCCATAACAGCGTGAAGGTAAACGGAATAATCAACGTGCCCAGCACGAACTGGCGAATGGTACGCCCACGCGAGATACGCGCCAGGAACAAGCCGACAAACGGCGACCATGCCACCCACCATGCCCAGAAGAAGAGCGTCCAGTTATTCATCCACTCAACTGGACGGTCGAAGGCAAAACTGTTGAGCGTCATGCCCATAAAGCGATTCACATAGTCGCCAACATTCAGCACCAGCGCATTAAGCAGGAACGAGGTGTCGCCCATAAACAATACGAACAGGATCAATCCCAGCGCCAGCGCAACGTTAAGTTCCGATAACACACGAATCCCCTTATCGACACCGGAGGTGACAGAGATCGTGGCGATTATCACCGACAAGGCGATCAGTGCCGCTTTTGCCGCCATCGAATCGGGAATATCAAACAGTACGCTCAAGCCATAGTTAAGCTGCACCACACCGATACCGAGCGTAGTGGCAATACCGAAGATGGTGCCGATCACCGCTGCAATATCCACTGAGTGCCCTATCGGCCCGTTAATCCGTTTACCGAAGATCGGGTACAGCGCCGAGCGGATGGTGAGCGGCAAATTATAACGATAGCTAAAGTATCCGAGCGCCATGCCCATCAGCGCATACATCGACCAGCCGGTTAAGCCGTAGTGAAACAGCGTCCAGACCATCGCCTGACGCGCGGCCTCAATCGTCTGTCCCGCGCCTTCCGGCGGCTGCATATACTGCGTTACCGGTTCGGCTACGGAGAAGAACATCAGGTCGATACCGATCCCGGCAGCAAACAGCATCGCCGCCCAACTCAGCAGGCTGAATTCCGGTTTGGATTGTTCTGGCCCGAGCTTCACCGAACCAAAACGCGAACAAGCGATACAGACCACAAAGACAATATAGAGCGTTGCCGCCAGTAGATAGTACCAACCGAAGGTTTTAGAAACCCAGTCCAGCGTGCGGCCAATCCACAGGGCCGAGAAGTCGCGAAACAGGATCGTTGTCAGGGAAAACAACAAAATCAGTCCGGCGGAGGTGTAAAACACCACCGGATTGATTTTGTCCTTTTCCCTGCTGTGTGAAAGGTCTGTCATCCAGTATCCCCACTGTTATTGTTACCATTTAAAATCAAATTCGTAACAATTAAGACACATTTTATATTGAACGTCCAATCAATAACCGCTTTAATAGATAAACAACGCTGATGAATGGAGTGGCGAAAATGCCCAAATTGGGGATGCAGTCGATCCGGCGCAGACAACTGATCGACGCCACACTGGAAGCAATAAATGAAGTGGGCATGCACGATGCAACGATCGCGCAGATCGCCCGCCGTGCAGGCGTTTCTACGGGGATCATCAGCCACTATTTCAGGGACAAAAATGGTCTGCTGGAAGCAACCATGCGCGATATCACCAGTCAGCTGCGTGACGCGGTTTTGAATCGATTACATGCACTTCCGCAGGGCAGTGCAGAGCAGCGATTACAGGCGATTGTTGGCGGAAACTTCGATGAAACGCAGGTGAGCAGTGCGGCGATGAAAGCCTGGCTGGCGTTCTGGGCCAGCAGTATGCATCAGCCGATGCTCTATCGTTTACAGCAGGTCAGCAGCCGCCGCTTGCTGTCGAATCTGGTGAGCGAGTTTCGCCGCGAATTGCCGCGCGAACAGGCACAGGAAGCGGGCTACGGCCTTGCCGCGCTGATTGACGGATTATGGCTGCGCGCGGCACTGAGCGGCAAACCGCTGGATAAACCTCTCGCACACTCGCTGACCCGTCACTTTATTACTCAGCATTTACCCACCGATTAACCGAGGAGACGTGATGTCCCGAATGGCAGAACAGCAGCTTTATATACATGGTGGTTATACCTCCGCCACCAGCGGTCGCACCTTCGAGACCATTAACCCGGCCAACGGTAACGTGCTGGCGACCGTGCAGGCCGCCGGGCGCGAGGATGTCGATCGCGCCGTGAAGAGTGCCCAACAGGGGCAAAAAATCTGGGCGGCGATGACCGCTATGGAACGCTCGCGTATTCTGCGTCGGGCCGTTGATATTCTGCGTGAACGCAATGACGAACTCGCAAAACTTGAAACCCTCGACACCGGAAAAGCATATTCGGAAACCTCAACCGTCGATATCGTTACCGGTGCGGACGTGCTGGAGTACTACGCCGGGCTGATCCCGGCTCTGGAAGGCAGCCAGATCCCGTTGCGTGAGACGTTATTTGTTTATACCCGCCGCGAACCTCTGGGTGTGGTGGCGGGGATTGGCGCATGGAACTACCCGATTCAGATTGCCCTGTGGAAATCCGCCCCGGCGCTGGCGGCAGGCAACGCAATGATTTTCAAACCGAGCGAAGTCACCCCGCTTACCGCGTTAAAGCTGGCTGAAATTTACAGCGAAGCGGGCCTGCCGGACGGCGTATTTAACGTGTTGCCGGGGGTGGGCGCGGAGACCGGGCAATATCTGACCGAGCATCCGGGCATTGCCAAAGTGTCATTTACCGGCGGTGTCGCCAGCGGCAAAAAAGTGATGGCTAACTCGGCGGCCTCTTCCCTGAAAGAAGTGACCATGGAACTGGGCGGTAAATCACCGCTGATCGTTTTCGATGATGCGGATCTCGATCTCGCCGCCGATATCGCCATGATGGCAAACTTCTTCAGCTCCGGTCAGGTGTGTACCAATGGCACCCGCGTCTTCGTTCCGGCGAAATGCAAAGCCGCATTTGAGCAGAAAATTCTGGCGCGCGTTGAGCGCATTCGCGCGGGCGACGTTTTCGATCCGCAAACTAACTTCGGCCCGCTGGTCAGCTTCCCGCATCGCGATAACGTGCTGCGCTATATCGCCAAAGGCAAAGAGGAAGGCGCGCGCGTACTGTGCGGCGGCGATGTACTGAAAGGCGATGGCTTCGATAACGGCGCATGGGTTGCACCGACCGTGTTCACCGATTGCCGCGACGAAATGACCATCGTGCGCGAAGAGATCTTCGGTCCGGTGATGTCGCTTCTCACTTATGAATCTGAGGACGAAGTGATTCGCCGCGCCAATGATACCGACTACGGTCTGGCGGCGGGTATCGTGACGGCGGACCTGAACCGCGCGCATCGCGTCATTCATCAGCTGGAAGCGGGTATTTGCTGGATCAATACCTGGGGTGAATCCCCGGCAGAGATGCCCGTTGGCGGCTACAAACACTCCGGCATTGGTCGCGAGAACGGCGTGATGACGCTCCAGAGTTACACCCAGGTGAAGTCCATCCAGGTTGAGATGGCTAAATTCCAGTCCATATTCTAACCAGGAGGTTTATTTGCAATTTGACTACATCATTATTGGTGCCGGCTCAGCCGGCAACGTTCTCGCTACCCGTCTGACTGAAGATCCGAATACCTCCGTGCTGCTGCTTGAAGCGGGCGGCCCGGACTATCGCTTTGACTTCCGCACCCAGATGCCCGCAGCGCTGGCGTTCCCACTACAGGGCAAACGCTACAACTGGGCCTATGAAACAGAGCCTGAACCGTTTATGAATAACCGCCGCATGGAGTGCGGACGCGGTAAAGGCCTGGGTGGATCGTCGCTGATCAACGGCATGTGCTACATCCGTGGCAATGCGCTGGATCTCGATAACTGGGCGCAAGAACCCGGTCTGGAGAACTGGAGTTATCTCGACTGCCTGCCCTACTACCGCAAGGCCGAGACTCGCGATGTGGGCGAGAACGACTACCACGGTGGCGATGGCCCGGTGAGCGTCACCACCTCCAAACCCGGCGTCAATCCGCTGTTTGAAGCGATGATTGAAGCGGGCGTGCAGGCAGGCTACCCGCGCACGGACGATCTCAACGGCTATCAGCAGGAAGGTTTTGGCCCGATGGATCGCACCGTCACGCCGCAGGGCCGTCGCGCCAGTACCGCGCGCGGTTATCTCGATCAGGCCAAATCGCGCCCTAACCTGACCATTCGTACTCACGCTATGACCGATCACATCATTTTTGACGGCAAACGCGCGGTGGGCGTCGAATGGCTGGAAGGCGACAGCACCATCCCAACCCGCGCAACGGCCAACAAAGAAGTGCTGTTATGTGCAGGCGCGATTGCCTCACCGCAGATCCTGCAACGCTCCGGCGTCGGCAACGCTGAACTGCTGGCGGAGTTTGATATTCCGCTGGTGCATGAATTACCCGGCGTCGGCGAAAATCTTCAGGATCATCTGGAGATGTATCTGCAATATGAGTGCAAAGAACCGGTTTCCCTCTACCCTGCCCTGCAGTGGTGGAACCAACCGAAAATCGGTGCGGAGTGGCTGTTTGGCGGCACTGGCGTTGGTGCCAGCAACCACTTTGAAGCAGGTGGATTTATTCGCAGCCGTGAGGAATTTGCGTGGCCGAATATTCAGTACCATTTCCTGCCAGTAGCGATTAACTATAACGGCTCGAATGCAGTGAAAGAGCACGGTTTCCAGTGCCACGTCGGCTCAATGCGCTCGCCAAGCCGTGGGCATGTGCGGATTAAATCCCGCGACCCGCACCAGCATCCGGCGATTCTGTTTAACTACATGTCGCACGAGCAGGACTGGCAGGAGTTCCGCGACGCAATTCGCATCACCCGCGAGATCATGCATCAACCCGCGCTGGATCAGTATCGTGGCCGCGAAATCAGCCCCGGCACGGAATGTCAGACGGATGAACAGCTCGATGAGTTCGTGCGTAACCACGCCGAAACCGCCTTCCATCCGTGCGGTACCTGCAAAATGGGTTACGACGAGATGTCCGTGGTTGACGGCGAAGGCCGCGTACACGGGTTAGAAGGCCTGCGTGTGGTGGATGCGTCGATTATGCCGCAGATTATCACCGGGAATTTGAACGCCACGACAATTATGATTGGCGAGAAAATAGCGGATATGATTCGTGGACAGGAAGCGCTGCCGAGGAGCACGGCGGGATATTTTGTGGCAAATGGGATGCCGGTGAGAGCGAAAAAATGAGTCGTGATGTGAACTAACGCAGGAACCGATCAGATTGAGAGTTACCGTTCCAGAGAGGGGGACCGAATCCTTATATAAACACTGAGGTAACTCTCATGCTTCATATCCAGTATTCATGATGCTGGCTTTTTGCTGATATTTAACCCGAACATTCCTGATACAGACTATTAATACAACCTTATCTGCGACAGATTTTATTTTCTGGATATATTATGCGTGAACAAATCAAACAGGATATAGATCTGATTGAGATTTTATTTTATCTGAAGAAAAAGGTTCGTGTTATCCTTTTTATTATAGCTATCTGTATGGCAATGATGCTGTTGTTTCTGTATATCAATAAAGATAATATAAAAGTGAGTTACAGCCTAAAAATAAACCAGACAACACCAGGCATACTTGTTAACTGTGATAGCAATAATAACTTTGCCTGTCAGACCGCAATGACTGAAGATGTTATACAGCGAATTACTACATTTTTTCACACCAGCCCAGATGTCAAGAACAGAGAAATAAAGCTGGAATGGTCATGAGATAAGAGAGATTTACCAACTGCTGAAGCGGAAATATCTCGCGTGCAGGCGTCTATTATCAAATGGTATGCGTCAGAATACCATAATGGCAGGCAAGTTCTCGATGAGATACAAATACCTTCAGCAATTAACAGTGAGCTTTATACAAAAATGATATACCTGACCAGGAACTGGTCATTGTATCCGAACGGTGATGGCTGTGTAACTATAAGCTCACCAGAAATAAAAAATAAATACCCTGCTGCCATTTGCCTGGCTCTGGGATTTTTTCTAAGCATTGTAATTTCTGTAATGTTTTGCCTTGTCAAAAAAATGGTAGATGAATACCAACAAAACTCTGGGCAGTAATACACAGCATTCTGATAGAGAGTGCCTGTATAAAGCTGAAGTGACAATGACCGGGAAGGGAACCCGTTTTCAGGAATGGATGCCTGTCTTTTTCACTGTAAATATCCTGGCATTACTAATGCCAGGATATTTACAGAAGAGCAGCATAACCATGACGGAACGGGGTTAAGTCAGGTTGTCCTTAACGCTATTTTCAACCTCGTATGCCTTCTTCAGGTTTATGTTCAGATCTCATATCTCTCTCAGCAATCCTCAATAATCAGATACACCGCTTTCACCGGGCCATGAACCCCGACGACTTTGATAAGCTCAATATCCGCCGTTGAACTAGGGCCGCTAATGATGTTAATGCAGGACGGCATTCGTTCACCGGCCTGCGCTTTCTGATGCAATTTTTCTGCGAGTTGCGCTACACGCGGCAGGATTGTGCTTTTACGCAGGATAAAAAGAGAAGATTCCGGGAGCAGGCTCAATGAACGCCCGCGCCCGGCGGCGGAAAAAAGAACCACGCCTCCCGATTCGGTTAAACCATATTCAGCATACACGACACCCACTTTAGCCTGCTCGGCCTGCGAGATATTCTCGGCACCTTTCGCCGGATCCCAAACAACGGCATTGCATTCCTGCTGCAAACGTTCACTAATCCCCAATTCCTCCAGCCTCGTGTCACCGCTAATCACGACCGACTGATCTCCCAGCTCTTTACACAGACGTATTGCAGCTTCTGCCGCCTTCGCCTCGCTGGTCAGCTCACAGCGCGTCAACATAACATCGCTGGCAAACTGAATAAACGCGTCACAGCGCTGCTGTTGGTTAAGTTGGGTAAGCCGCTCGTTAGCATAGTTGTTAAGCGGCGCATCTTCTGCTTGCGGTTCAAGTCGCAGCGGGCGACCCAGTGCCTGAGCAACGTTATTCAAAAATTCGCCTCGATTATCCATTCTTTTTCTCCTGCGCCTGATGTTTCTTAAACCAACTACGGAAACTCTCTCCGTCAGCTTCAGGAAGATCGCGTGCTTCCATCCAGTCGCTAATCGCGCCAAATTTGAGTGGTGTTTTGCCGCCATTGATAAACCAGCTTGCCGCATGAGCGCCGGCCATCATCCCGACTTTCCACAATCCTGGATGACTATTGGCATAAGCGAACATTTTTATCGCCCGTTGCTCTGCTTTTGCGGTGATCCCTTTTTCAGCCATCACCCGACGATGACGCAAAATCAGTTTTGACAGCGGAATACGCACCGGACACACGCTGTCACAAGCAGTGCATAAAGAGCAGGCGTAGGGTAAATCTTTAAAATCTTTATAGCCGCCAAGTAGCGGAGAAATCACCGCACCAATTGGCCCTGGATAAATAGAGCCATATCCATGACCGCCAATATGGCGATATGCCGGACAAGTATTCATACAAGCCCCGCAGCGAATACAGCGCAGCACATCCCGAAATTCAGAGGCCAGCACCTCAGAACGCCCGTTATCGACAATAACCAGATGAAACTCTTCAGGACCATCAACGTGCCCCGCTTCGCGCGGTCCTGTCAGCCAGGTGTTGTATCCCGTCAAACGTGCACCAACGGCACTGCGCGCCAGCATGGTGATCAATACATCTACCTCGGCAAACGTGGGGGCAATACGCTCCATTCCCATCACTGCAATATGCGTTTTAGGCAGCGTGGTACACATTCGCGCATTACCTTCATTGGTCACCAGGCATACCGAACCTGTCTCTGCCACCGCGAAATTACAGCCGGTAATACCTATTTCAGCACTGAGGAAATCTTCGCGGATTTTTTGCCGGATGAATAAGGTCATCGCTTCAGGCGTTTCCGGCCCCTCATAGCCCAGACGTTCGTGTAGCACTCGACGGATCTGATGGCGATCTTTATGAATTGCCGGGACCACAACATGAGATGGCGGATCTTGATCCAGCTGGAGAATGTATTCACCCAGATCGGTTTCAATCACCTGAATGCCAGCATCCTGCAACACATGATTGACACCAATCTCTTCGGTCACCATCGATTTAGATTTCACCACCTTCCGGGCATTTTTGCGTTGGGCAACCTGTAAAATGTAGCGAGTGGCGTCTTCTTTAGTTTTTGCAAAATAGACGTGACCGCCGTTTTGCGTCACTTTTTCTGAGAGCTGGTACAGATAAGCGTCGAGATTACTTAGAACATGATCACGTATCTGGGCGGCCCGATCGCGCCACTCCTCCCAGTGCCGCAATTCATCGACCATTTTTTGCCGATTTGCCCCAATACGCTGCTGCGCGTTTGCCACCGCTTTGCGCATGATCGGATCTTCAATTTGCTGACGGATGCGTGTCTTAAAATCTGTATTACTGGTTTTGATCGACATCTTTATATCCTCAGCGGCTCATCAACACTTCAGCAATATGCATCACTTTGACTTTCTGCCCTTCCCGTTGTAATCGCCCACTGATGTTCAGCAGGCAACTCACGTCAGCACCAATTAAATACTCAGGGCGGACTTCCATCAGGTGCACAACCTTTTCTTTCACCATCTCGCCGGATATTTCGGCCATTTTGACCGAGAACGTGCCGCCAAATCCGCAGCAGGTATCCTGTTCAGCAAAGGTCAACAGCTCCAGTCCACGCACATTTTTCAGCAGCGTAAGTGGCTCGTCCTTCACTCCCAGCTTACGGGCCAGGCTACAAGATGGGTGATACACAGCTCTCCCTTGCAAACTGGCACCTACATCGACTACCCCTAATTTATTAACAATAAAAGAGGTGAGATCCTGCATACGCGCGGCAACCTTTTCGGCACGTGATGCCCATTCAGGTTCATCCGCCAGATACGTCGGGTAACTTTTTACGGCATAGGTGCAAGAGCCAGCCGGTGAAATAATGGGATCGTCGTTATCCTCCAGTGCGGCGATCAGATTTTTCATCCCTGGAATCGCTTCTTTGATATAACCGCTATTGATCGCAGGCTGACCGCAGCATCCCTGTTTCTCCGGGAAGTTTACGCGACAGCCGAGTTTTTCCAGTAGCAGCACGGAGTCTCGTGCCATTCTTGATTTCAGGGCGTCACCAATACAGGTGACAAAGAAATTGACATTCACAACTAATACTCCATTACTTCATGCCCATTTATGCCCGATGTTTCCCCCCACCGGGGGATCAATCATCAATAAATATGGCGTTCTTTTTTAATTGGCTAGCAACATACCACCCCTCATTTGTATGACAAATGATAATCTTTCATCCAAACTTCAAATGCAATAACTAATTTTATTTCTTTCGGCATCGCTCACATTTTATGGGGAAATCGACGTTCATTTTTGGCATAAGAAATCCATTTAAAAAGGCTACATCCCTTATACCTATTCAGAGCTACTTATTCAGGGGTTATTGAGATATACACTGATGGTGTACAAAAAAATCACCGACAATAATCACGTATCAAGTAATAGTCGGGGTTTTATTTAATTGAAGCAATTTAGTTTGCATTTTTATTTAAAAACTGAGCTAGAGTCCATCAGAAAAAAATATATAAAGCCCAAACCACCGTTGGAAATAGAAATAGTTGAAAGGCTCACAACTCCCGGAATGCGGATTATCTTTGCCCTGATTTCTGGCGGTTTTATTCAGGGTGCAAGCTGTCTGACCCTTTCCCGATATTCTCCCGGGGTACAACCAAACTCGCGGACAAACGCCTTGTGAAAAGATGATTCACTGGCATAGCCTACTGACTCAGCGATCACCACAACAGGGAGCGTTTCCCGGGAAAACATCTGGGCCGCTATTTGTAGACGCAACTTTGTTAATACAGTCAGCGGCGTGGTTCCGGAAACATCACGGAAAAGCTGGGCAAAACTTGCCCGGGACATGTGGGCGATGCTGGCCAGCGATTCGACGGTCCAGGCGTGTCCTGGCATTTCCAGCATTTGCTGTATTACCGCACCAAGACGTGGATGCAGAAGCAAACTGAGAATGTTTTTCTCAGTATTAACCTGTGCAATCCACTCACGCACCGCGAGGGTAAAGAATGTAGCGCAGATCTGGCTACACAGTGCATCCACTCCCGGCATCGCCGATCTGGATTCCTGTTGTAAAAACGGGATCGCCTCCCTCAGCCAGTTATATTCCACGCTGTGGTTAACTGGTGCTAAAAACAGCGTTTCCGGCAAAGACGTTAAAAAATAACGCGCCGAATGTTGCAGCCGAAGAGTGCCACAGACAATACAGGTCGATTCATTATCGACATGACTCAGGCGATGAGCTGAATTTTGTGGTAGCAGGACCACATTTCCCGGGCGTAATGTAAAAATCTCTCCCGTCGGCATTTCCAGCTTCGCCGCTCCTTGCGTTAACGCATGCCAACGAATAACCGATAATTCCCCGGCACCATGTGGAAGCTGCCAGTCACTTCCTAACACGCAATTCTTATCGATCGTTCCTTGTGGAGCGTTAAGCATCAACAAACGGCTAAGGGCATCCATATCAGACTCCTGAGTGGTTTTTGATTACAAACACCAACAATCTTAGTAAATAATTAATGTAATACCATCAAATAGTTAATCATGATTTTTGTTTTGTGATTCTGATTAAGAAAAAGAAAATACCAGACGATAAGACAAAATATCAAGCGTTGTGAAGAAATGTTATTTGCTCTTTTGCGTCTATAGTCATGATGTCAAATGAACGCGTTTCGACAGGAAATCATCATGAATAAATATCAGGCAGTTATTATTGGTTTTGGCAAGGCTGGAAAAACATTAGCCGTCACGCTGGCAAAAGCAGGTTGGCGAGTGGCTCTCATCGAACAATCAAATGCAATGTATGGCGGGACCTGTATTAATATCGGCTGTATCCCAACCAAAACATTGGTTCATGACGCACAGCAGCACACAGATTTTGTCCGTGCCATACAGCGTAAAAATGAAGTGGTTAATTTTTTACGTAATAAGAATTTTCATAATCTTGCGGATATGCCCAATATCGACGTGATCGACGGCCAGGCGGAGTTTATCAATAATCATAGCCTGCGTGTTCATCGGCCTGGGGGAAATCTGGAGATTCATGGCGAGAAAATTTTTATTAATACCGGTGCACAAGCCGTGGTTCCGCCAATTCCTGGAATTACCACCACGTCTGGTGTATATGACAGCACCGGATTACTTAATCTAAAAGAATTGCCTGGGCATTTAGGTATTTTGGGCGGCGGATATATTGGCGTTGAGTTCGCCTCTATGTTCGCTAATTTTGGCAGCAAGGTAACCATTTTAGAAGCAGCTTCGCTGTTTTTGCCTCGGGAAGATCGGGATATTGCTGATAATATCGCGACGATTTTACGCGATCAGGGCGTCGATATTATCCTCAATGCCCATGTGGAGCGAATCAGTCACCATGAAAATCAAGTGCAAGTGCATAGCGAGCACGCCCAACTGGCGGTGGATGCACTGTTAATAGCTTCCGGTCGTCAACCGGCTACCGCTTCGTTACATCCAGAAAATGCCGGTATCGCAGTAAACGAGCGCGGGGCAATTGTCGTTGACAAGCGATTACATACCACCGCAGACAATATTTGGGCGATGGGAGATGTTACCGGCGGGCTGCAATTTACTTATATATCACTGGATGATTACCGCATTGTACGTGATGAGTTACTGGGTGAAGGCAAACGTAGTACTGATGATCGGAAAAATGTGCCTTATTCCGTATTTATGACACCGCCCCTGTCCAGGGTTGGTATGACAGAAGAACAAGCCAGAGAGAGTGGTGCTGATATTCAGGTGGTGACATTGCCTGTAGCTACAATTCCGCGTGCCAGAGTGATGAACGATACCCGTGGGGTATTAAAAGCGATTGTTGATAATAAAACCCAACGTATATTAGGGGCATCACTGCTGTGTGTTGACTCCCACGAGATGATTAATATAGTGAAAATGGTGATGGATGCCGGGCTGCCTTATAGCATATTACGCGATCAGATATTTACTCATCCGTCGATGAGCGAATCACTCAATGATCTATTTTCATTAGTCAAATAAACTCAAAATCAGACGCCAGAACAAATATTCTGGCGTCTCAGAGAAAAGAATCTTATTAATTCCCTGTTACTCTATAACTTCTTAATCACTTCATTGATGGTATTTTATATGTTCAAAAAATCTGTTTTATTTGCAACACTATTATCTGGCGTTATGGCATTTTCCACCAATGCAGATGATAAAATAATTCTGAAACATATCAGCGTCTCGTCAGTATCAGCATCACCGACAGTTCTGGAGGATGCCATTGCTGATATAGCCAGAAAATATAATGCTTCATCCTGGAAAGTCACATCGATGCGAATTGATAATAATTCAACCGCAACAGCAGTATTGTATAAATAAGGATGTTTACAATGGAGAAATACCTGCACATGTTAAGTCGGGGAGATAAAATTGGCCTGACATTGATTCGTCTGAGTATTGCGATTGTTTTTATGTGGATTGGGTTATTAAAGTTTGTCCCTTACGAGGCAGACAGCATTACACCATTCGTCGCAAACAGTCCACTAATGTCGTTCTTTTATGAACACCCGGAAGACTATAAACAGTATCTGACTCACGAAGGCGAATACAAACCAGAAGCAAGGGCATGGCAATCGGCCAATAATACCTATGGTTTTTCCAACGGTCTTGGCGTCGTGGAGGTGATTATTGCTCTGCTGGTTTTGGCTAATCCTGTCAATCGCTGGTTAGGTTTATTGGGAGGGCTGATGGCATTTACCACACCGTTGGTAACACTCTCATTTTTAATCACCACCCCGGAGGCATGGGTACCCGCATTGGGTGACGCTCATCATGGTTTCCCTTATTTATCCGGTGCTGGTCGCCTGGTATTGAAAGATACTCTGATGCTGGCAGGTGCTGTCATGATAATGGCAGATTCGGCGCGGGAAATTCTTAAACAACGCAGTTGTAGATTCAATTGGTCAACGCAACAGTTATGTGAAAACATGGGGTTGCGGAGGTTTTTTGAATGAGACGAACATTTACAGCAGAGGAAAAAGC
>ERZ773242.2946-NODE-2946-length-13027-cov-2.677613_pt1 | contig 13027 bp, 10 predicted proteins | sample MGYA00511077_ERZ773242 | MGnify/ENA primary metagenome ERZ773242 (study PRJEB29015, sample SAMEA2737754) | human gut metagenome | biome: human gut; feature: human-associated habitat; material: faeces | place: China | collected 2012 ... | reverse complement strand
GGCGTTCACTGTCGTAGTCGAGCTGCACGAGCGAGGCATAGCGCTCGGGATGAGCGTAGACCTCGTCCTCCATCAGACTGCCGATCTCCATCAGCGCGTTATCCTCGCACTCGTTGATGGCGTATTCGAGGAAGATCCGGTGGAGATGCGCGGTAAAGAGGGCGATACCGGCCGCCAGCGTCAGTGCGAGCAGCAGCACCGCCCAGCGGTTTGCACGTTTTCTCCTGCGCCGCATCCTATCCCCTCCTCAGGAGAGCCTATGCAGCAGACGCAGCTTTATGCCGCCACTCCCAAAGCAAAAAAGAAGCACCCGTACAGATGTACAGGTGCCTCCTTGCATTTGCGATTTGGGAAGAGAGGATTAGTCCTCGTAGTCCTCGCCGTCCTCGAGCAGAGCACGGATGGACAGAGATACCTTCTTCTTCTCGTCGTTGATGTCGATGATCTTAGCCTCGACAACCTGGCCAACCTCCAGCTCGTCCTCCGGCTTTGCGATGCGGTGATCAGCGATCTGAGAAATGTGGATCAGGCCGTCAACGCCCGGTACGATCTCAGCGAATGCGCCGAACGGCATGAACTTGAGGATCTTAACCTCAGCAACAGAGCCGATGTCGTACTTGGACTTGAATACGTTCCACGGATTGTCCTCCTCGCGCTTGTAGCCGAGGGAGATCTTCTTGTTTTCCTTATCCAGACCGATAACGAATACCTTTACCTTGTCGCCAACAGAAACGACCTCGGACGGGTGCTTGATGCGGCCCCAGGACAGCTCGGAGATGTGAACCATGCCGTCCACGCCGCCGATGTCTACGAATGCGCCGTAGGAAGTCAGGGACTTAACGGTGCCGTCGTACTCGTTGCCGATCTCGATGGTGTTCCAGATCTGCTCAGCAGCAGCCTTGCGAGCCTCTCTCTGGATCTCACGGATAGAACCAACAACGCGCTTGCGCTGACGGTTGATCTCGGTGATATAGAAGGACTGCTTGGTCTTAACCAGCTGGCTCATCGGCTGATCCTTCGGTACGCCGGTCTGGGATGCCGGGATGAATACGCGAACGCCGTGTGCAGTTGCAACAACACCGCCGCGGTTCTCCTCAACGATAACACCCTCAACAACGGTGTGCTCCTCGTAAGCCTTCTCAACGGTCTCCCAGCCCTTCAGCTGATCAACGCGCTTCTTGGACAGAGTGATGGTGCCCTCGCCGTCGTTTACGCGAACAACAACAGCCTCGATCTCGTCGCCAACGTGGATGTTAGCTGCAACATCGTAGTTCGGGTCGTCGGACAGCTCGCTCAGCGGGATATACGCAGTGTGCTTAACGCCCAGATCTACCTGTACGTCGTTATTGGAAATACCTACAACGGTGCCGGTTACCTTTTCTCCATTATTTAAAGTCTTGAAGGACTCCTCCAGCATTGCTGCAAAGTCCTCACCAGTTTCAATCTTGGTTTCTTCGCTCATCATGTTACTGACCTCCTTAATTATCCATGCCGGTGTGGATGCTCCCGCCGTGATCCCGATGTGCTGGTGCTGCCCGAGCTCCTGCGTAGTAAGCTCTGCCGCGTCTTCGATGTAGCGCACATCCGAGCACAGCGACCGGCTGATCTCATACAGCCGTTTGGTGTTGGAGCTTTTCTTATCTCCGATCACGATCATTTGATCCGATACACCGGCAAGCAGACGAGCCTCCGACTGGCGCTCATCCGTCGCTTTACATATTGTATCAAAAATTTTGAGGTTTGTACACCTTTTTTTTATAAGTCCTACGGAAATATTCCAAATTGACCGGTTAACAGTGGTCTGTGCAACCAGAGAAATGGGTTTATTTCCCATTTCAGGCCGTTCCGAGAAGGCTCTCGCCTGCTCCTCGCCCTCGAGCACGACCGACTCGCCGCACCAGCCCTGAATGCCCACAACCTCCGGATGTCCGGCGCTTCCGAGAATGACGATCAGCCGTCCGTCCGCGCTCTCTTTGTCCGCTATTTTGTGTATTTTCCGCACAAAAGGGCAGGTTGCATCAAAGATTTCGCACTTTTTTGCTTGAAGCAGCGTGTATACATTCCGTGGTACACCGTGCGCCCGAATGAGCACGCCGGCACCGTCCGGAATGTCCTCAAGCGCATACGCGGTGTACACACCGAGTTTCTCCAGCCGCTCGATTTCGTGCATGTTGTGAATGATTTCACCATAGGCATAAATTTTTCCGTTTTTTTTCGCCTGCTGCTCGGCGAGGTCCACTGCACGGCGTACGCCGAAGCAGAATCCGGCGGTTTTGGCTACCGTTACGCTCATACCTGCTCCTTCAGCGCGTAGATGCGGCGCAGGATATCATCCGCGATCAGGCCGTAGTCCTTCTGCTTCGGATCCGGCGTGAACGGCTTGCCGATCACGACCGTGGCTCTGCAGCGGAAACGCTTGCCCTCGGTGATATACATCGGCAGGATCGGCGCCCGGGTCTTGACCGCCAGCATGGCCGCACCTTTCTTGGTTTCGCCCTCGGCGGCGTGGCGTGTGCCCTGCGGGAAGATGATGAGCTTCTGACCGGCACGAACCGAGCCGAGCGCGGTCTTGATGGCGGTGATGTCCGCGCCCTCACGGTCGACCGGGAACGCGCCGAGCGCCGCGATCAGCCATGCGAACAGCTTATTGCCCTGGAACAGCTCCTTTTTCGCCATCAGGCGCAGCGGCGTCCTGTGACTGAGCGCGACCGCCGCAAACGGCGGGTCGGACAGCTGCACATGGTTCGGACAGACAACGCAGCCGCCCTCCGGGATGTTTTCGCGTCCGATTACGCGGTAGCCAAAAAAAATATGGAATGCCAGCGCTACCAGCGGCACAACCAGAGCCTGGAACCAGCGGTGGTACTTGAATTTCATGCCTTTTCCTCCGTTTTTTCACGAATAATATGCAGAACGGCCGCTATGCTCTCCTCGAGCGTCAGGCTGCTCGTGTCCAGCAGAACCGCATCGTCCGCCTGTTTGAGCGGCGCAACGGCTCTCGTCATGTCCTGCCTGTCGCGCTCGTTGATATCGTGCAGGATGCCGTCCATCGTCACCTGCTGGCCCTTCTCAATCAGCTCTTTATAGCGGCGCTCCGCGCGGGACTGTGCAGACGCGGTCAGGAAAATCTTGACTGGCGCATCCGGCAGGATGACCGTGCCGATGTCGCGGCCGTCCATCAGGATATTGCCGTTTTTCGCCATATTGCGCTGGGTTTCCAGCAGAAACCGGCGTACTTCCGGCACCGCGGATACCTTGGACGCGTAGTACGAAATCTCCGGTGTACGGATGGCTTCGGAGACATCCTCGCCGTTCAGGAGAACGTGCTGTGCGCCGTCCTGATAGGTCAGCTGAATGGAAATCTCCGGCAGGGTTGCGATAATGCCTGCCGTATCCTCTCCGGCAATGCCCCTGCGGCACACCGCCAGACCGATGGAACGGTACATCGCACCCGTATCCACATATACATAGCCGAGTTTTGCCGCGGCAGCACGCGCCACGGTGGATTTTCCGGCCCCGGACGGGCCGTCAATGGCAACCGAAATATACTTCATCATGATTCCTCCTCCGCAGCCGACAGACCCGCCAGACGGCCCGTGGACCACGCAATCTGCAGGTTGAAGCCGCCCGTGTAGGCGTCCACATCGAGCACCTCACCTGCGAAATACAGGTGCGGCAGCTTTTTGGACTCCATGGTTTTCGGGCTGACCTCGCGGACGGACACGCCGCCCGTGGTGATAATCGCCTCGGCGATCGGACGCTTGCCGGAAATCTCGACCGGGAACGCCTTGAGTACGCGCAGCAGCGCGGCACGCTGTGCCTTGGTGATGGAATTGACCTTCTCGCGCGGGTCGATGCCGCTCTTTTCGATCACCACCGGAATCAGCTTCTTCGGGAGCAGCTCACCGAGCGCGTTGATAAAATCGCTGTTCTTGTGCTTGTCAAAGTCCGCGAGCAGACGCTTGTCGAGCGTCTTTTCGTCCAGCGCAGGCTTGAGATCAATCTCTACACGGTACTTTTTGCTGCCGAAATGGCGCATATGCGCACTCGCGGACAGCACCAGCGGACCGGACAGACCGAAGTGCGTGAACAGCATTTCACCGAAGTCCGAGTAGAGCTTCTTCTCGTTTTCATACACGGTCAGCTGCACGTTGCGCAGGCTGAGACCCATCAGCTTTTGACAGGTGTCACCGTCCTCGACCAACGGCACGAGCGACGGATTTGCGGGCACAACCGTGTGTCCCGCCTGCCTGGCGAAGCGATAGCCGTCACCGGTCGAGCCGGTCAGCGGATAGGACGCGCCGCCGGTCGCCACGATAATGCGATCCGCCTTGTACGCCTTGTGACCGGCACGAACGCCTGTGAGCACACCGTCCTCGATGAGCAGCTCGTCTGCGGTCGTATGTACGATGGTCACACCCGCCCTTTTCACCCACAGGAACAGCGCATCGATGATGTCGGCTGCCTTGTCCGACTGCGGGAACACGCGGTTGCCGCGCTCAGTCTTGAGCGGCACGCGCTGAGACTCGAAGAAATTCATTGTATCTGCGGGCATGAAACGCGAAAACGCGCTGTAAAGAAATCTGCCGTTGACCGGCACAGCCGAGATAAGGGCGTTGAGATCTGCGCAGTCATTTGTGACATTGCATCTTCCCTTTCCCGTTATCATTATTTTGCGGCCGACTTTTTCGTTGCGTTCAAGCAGAACGACTTTGCCGCCGTTTTTTGCTGCGGTGACGGCCGCCATAAGTCCCGCAGCTCCGCCGCCTATTACAAGCACTTCAGGCATAATTTACCTCTTTTTGAAAAATTTACTCGTCCTCGTGGGTCTGGTATATCTGATACTCGTCCCATATATTTTCGAGCGAGCTGAGATTGCTGTAGACCTCGCCGCTCTTTTCGCTCGCCGCCGCCGCTATCAGCGCGTTGATAAGGCTCAGCGGAGCAACGAGGGAATCGACGAACGAGACCATGCTGCTGCGCGCGAGGAGAAGATGGGTCGCAAACTGCGCTATCGGCGAATTTTCGCTGTCGGTGACGGAGATAACCGTCGCTCCCCTGTCGGATATAAAGCGCAGCATATTTATCGTCTGCTTTGAATATCTCGGGAAGCTTATCGCGATGCAGACATCGTCCTTGTTGATTCTGAACGCCTGGTCAAACGCCTCGCCCGTTCCGGCGGGTTCGATGAGGGTCACGCTGTCATAGACAAAATTGAGATAGAACGCCGCAAAGCTTGCAAGCGACGCCGCACTGCGCACGCCGAGGACATAGATATGCTTCGCGCGGTTTATCGCCTCGACGCTCGCGTTGAACGCCTCGCGCGAAATGCTCTCTCGGGTCGCCTTTATCGTATCGATATCGGAAGAAAACGCGTGTTCGAGCATATCTTCGCCGCCCGCCGCCTCCATGCGCTGGACGCTCGTCAGTCTGCTCTTGACTACCTCCTGCAGGGTCTTCTGAAGCTGAGGATAGCCCGAAAAGCCGAGCTCGAACGCGAATCTGACGACAGTCGATTCGCTCACGCCGACCGCGTCGCCGAGCTTCGCCGCGGTCATGAACGCCGCCTTGTCGTAGTTTTCGGTTATGTAGTCGGTTATCCGCTTATGTCCCTTGGACATGGAAGAGTAACAGCCCTCTATTTTTGAAAGCAGCTGTTTTGTCATATTGGATATTCACCTTATTCCGTTTACATATGTAACATGATTTTAGCATACAGTCACATAAAAATGCAAGACGGCAGAGCAAAAATTGCAGGGTTTCCTGCATTTTCTTAAAAGCATTGACTTAAAGCCCGATTTTTTCTATAATCTATTAGTCTATTACTTCTTAAATAAGGAGCTAAAAAATGAAGGATTCATCATTTCTTTGGTATGACAAGCCCGCCTCCGCCTGGACTCAGGCGCTGCCCATCGGCAACGGCACTTTGGGCGGCATGATATACGGCAAAGTAAAGGAAGAGACCGTCTCTTTAAACCACGACGAGCTTTGGACGGGACACCCGAAGAACACTATACGCCCCGGTTCGCTCGAGGCTTTTCAGAAGGCCCGCGCTCTCGCGCTTGACGGAAAGCTGCGCGAGTCGCAGGATATTATAGAATCCGACTTCATGAGCACATGGAGCCAGGCATATCTGCCCCTGGGCGACCTCGTTCTGACTTTCGACGGCTCCGACCGCAAGTCTGATTACATCCGCTCGCTCGATCTTGACACAGCGATCGCCTCGGTCAGCTATAGGCAGGGCAAGCGCATCATGCGCCGCGAGCTGTTTGCGTCGCATCCCGATAAAATTATCGCAGTCCGCCTCATCTGCGAAAACGGCAAGTTTGACGTCACAGCGAGCCTCAGATGCCAGCTTCATCACAAAGTCAAATCGCAGAGCGGCCTGCTCGTCATGAGCGGAGAAGCGCCGAGCGAGCACAACACGAACGGTCAGTCGGATAAGCAGAGCTATTCGAAAATCGACAGCGAGCGCGGTATGCTCTTCACCTGCGCCGTGAAAGCCGACACGGACGGCAAAAAGCATATAAGCGGCAAGGGAATAGAGATAACCGGCGCGACGGTCGTCACGCTCTATCTCACCGCAGAGACGAGCTTCAACGGCTGGCAGAACAACGCTTTCACAAACGGCAAGCCGCACCTTGAGCCCTGCATCGAGAGACTCTCGAAGAATTTCGATTACGAAGCGGTCAAATCCGCGCACATCGCCGACTACCGCGCGCTCTATTCGAGAGTTGAGCTCGACATAGGCTCGAACGGCAAAGACAACATACCGACCGGCAAGCGTCTGCGCAATTTCAAGAAAGACAAGAATGACATCGCTCTCTACACCCTGCTGTTCAACTTCGGACGCTATCTCGCGATATCCTCGTCGCGCCCCGGCTCGCAGCCATCGACGCTTCAGGGCATCTGGAACGAGAAGCTCTGCCCGCCGTGGCACTCAAACTACACTGTAAACATAAACACCGAGATGAACTACTGGCCCGTTCTCCCCTGCGATATGCCGGAGGTCAACGAGCCGCTGATAGAGATGGTGCGAGATCTGTCCGTCGCGGGCGAGCGCACGGCAAAAGAGATGTACGGCATGCACGGCTTTGTCGCGCATCACAATGTTGACATCTGGAGAATGACGACCCCCGTCGGCGGATGCGCCGTATGGGCATTCTGGCCGATGTCGCCCGGCTGGTTCTGCGAGCATATTTTTGCCCACTACGAATACACCATGGACGAAAAATATCTGCGCGAGACCGCCTATCCGATAATGAAAAAGAGCGCGGAATTCTACTGCGACTATCTCGTTGAGGACAAGGACGGCTATCTCATCGCCGCGCCCTCGACCTCGCCCGAGAATAACTTCGTCCTAAACGGCATCAACTGCGCCGTTTCGCAGACGACGACAATGACGATGAGCATAATTCGCGAGCTGTTTGAAAACTGCATCAAGGCTTCCGATATTCTCGGCGAGGACAAGGAGTTTGCAGAAATTCTCAAAGACAAGCTTAAAAATATGCTGCCGTTTAAAATCGGCAAAAAGGGTCAGCTTCTTGAGTGGTACAACGAAGAAAAAGAATCGGAGATACACCACCGCCACTGCTCGATGCTCTACGGTCTGCACCCCGCGCATCTGATAACTTCTGACGGCACGCCCGAACTTGCGGACGCTTGCAGACGCTCGCTCGAAATAAGAGGCGACGACGGCACGGGCTGGAGCCTCGGCTGGAAGATAAACTTCTGGGCGCGCCTGCGCGACGGCAACCACGCATTGAAGCTCTTCGATCAGCAGTTGAGATTCAAGGCTTCGACCGGCATGAACTACTCCCACGGCGGCGGCACATACGAGAATCTCTTCGACGCGCACCCGCCCTTCCAGATAGACGGAAACTTCGGCGCGGTCAGCGGAGTCTGCGAGATGCTGCTCGACTGTTTCGACGGAAAAATTTATCTTCTGCCCGCTCTCCCCGACAAGTGGAGTGATGGCAGCGTCCGCGGTCTGCTTGCAAAGGGCAACACAAAAGTCGACATGACCTGGAGCGGCGGCAAGCTGACTTCATATTCCCTCACCGGCAATGGCGAGGCGCACATTGTATACGGCGGCCAAGAGACAGTTCACAGACTCGACGGCGGCACGCTGACAGTTGAGCTTTAAGGAGTTACAAAATGAAATTCGACCTCTATGATTTTGACAAGACCGTTTTCCCCGTTGACTCGGAGAGCGTGTTCTATCTCTTCTGCCTTGTCCGGCACCCGTGGCTGATAGTCATTCTTCCCTATCAACTCGTCTGCCTCGCCTGCTTCTTTTTGAAGATAGGCGGCGACAAGATGAAGGGCAGATTCTTCTGCTTCCTGCGCTTTGTGAACACGGAAAAGATGGTCAAAAAGTTCTGGGAGAAGAACGAAAAGAGAATATATCCGTTCTTCCGCCCGGAGAACCGCGATCTCCCCGCAGTCGTCTGCTCGGCGTCGCCCGAGTTCCTGCTGCGCCCGATATGCGAAAAGTACAAGGTACACACGCTCATCGCCACGCGCCTTGACCCGCACACGGGCAGAATGACCGGGCTCAACTGCAAAGACGGTGAAAAGGTTATAAGAATAAACGAAGCGATGCCCGGCGCGGAATTTGAGAAAGTGTTTTCGGACTCTCTCAAAAGCGACGCGCCGATATTCGCGCTCGGAGAAATAAACTATCACGCAGTGAGGGGTAAACTGACGCGCATAAAATAAGTTTCAACACACTGGAGATGTAAAAATGATAATAGACAGCCACGCACATATATACCCGGACAAGCTCGCCAGAAAGGCGGCGCGCAGCATCGGCGATTTCTACGACATCGACATGAGCCTCGACGGCACGGTCGACATGCTTCTCAAGGTCGGCGACGAAGCGGGAGTTGACAAATTTCTTGTTCACTCGGTCGCGACGACACCGCACCAGGTGCGCTCAATAAATTCATTCATTGCAAAGAGCGTATCGGAGCACCCAGACCGATTCATCGGCTTTGCGACGCTCCACCCCGGATGTGGCGACGAGATACCGGAAATCGTTGACGAGGCGATAGAGCTCGGGCTCTCGGGAATAAAACTGCACCCCGATTTTCAGGAGTTCGACATAGACGCGCCTGAAGCGATGCGCATGTACGAAGTGCTCGAGGGCAGACTGCCGATACTCTTCCACACCGGCGACTACCGCACGCAATATTCAAAGCCGACGAAGATAATAAAAGTCCTCGAAAAGTTCCCGAAGCTCGACATAATCGCAGCGCATTTCGGCGCATGGTCGGAATGGGGCTACGGCTCAAAAGAGCTCTCGGAGGCGGGAGTATATGTTGACTCATCGAGCAGCTTCTACGCGATGAGCCCGGAGAGGATAATGGAGATGATTCACATCTTCGGCACGGACAAAATCTTCTTTGGCTCGGACTACCCGATGTGGAACGTCAAGAAGGAGCTTGAAACATTTATGTCCCTGCCGCTGAGCGACGAGGACAGGGAAAAGATACTCCACAAGAACCTCGAAGGATTGCTGGCGAAGTACAAGAAATAAAGCACGAGCAATAATATAAAAATCAGCCGCAAGTTTTTACGCTTGCGGCTGGTTTTTTTGATTGTTTTATTATTCGACGTAGTCCCTGAGCTTCTTGCTTCTCGTCGGGTGACGGAGCTTGCGCAGAGCCTTTGCCTCGATCTGGCGGATGCGCTCACGGGTGACGTTGAACTCTTTGCCGACTTCCTCAAGGGTGTGAGGATGGCCGTCGGTGAGTCCGAAGCGCATCGAGAGCACTCGCTCCTCACGGGGAGTGAGGGTCTTGAGCACATGGGCAAGCTCCTCCTTGAGCAGAGTCGCCGAAGCGGCGTCTGCCGGGGCGGGAGCGTCGTCATCGGGGATGAAGTCGCCGAGATGGCTGTCCTCCTCCTCGCCGATGGGGGTCTCAAGGGAGACGGGCTCCTGAGCCACGCGCATTATCTCGCGCACCTTGTCAACGGGCATATCGAGCACCTCGGCTATTTCCTCCGCCGTGGGGTCTCTGCCGTTCTTGTGCAGCAGCTGGCTGTTGGTCTTCTTGACCTTGTTTATGGTCTCGACCATGTGAACGGGGATTCTTATCGTCCTCGCCTGGTCGGCTATGGCGCGGGTTATCGCCTGCCTTATCCACCATGTGGCGTAGGTTGAGAATTTGAATCCCTTTGTGTAATCGAACTTGTCAACAGCCTTGATAAGTCCGAGGTTGCCCTCCTGAATAAGATCGAGGAACTGCATGCCCCTGCCGACATAGCGCTTTGCGATGCTGACGACGAGCCTGAGGTTCGCCTCGGTCAGTCTGCGCTTTGCGGCGGGGTCGTTGTCGCCGATTCTGATGGCGAGTTCGATCTCCTCCTCGGGGGTGAGCAGCGGAACCTTGCCTATCTCCTTGAGATAGACCTTGACGGGGTCGTCGATAGTGATGTTCTTGTCATCAGTGACCCCTGCGGTGTCAGCGGTCGGCTTGGGCGTCTCGCCCAGATCGAAGTTGACATCGTCCACATCCAGCATCGACAGGTCGTCGATTATCTCGATATTCTGCGCCTCGATAGACTCATAGAGCTTATCAAGATCCTCGATATCAAGATCCATGTCGACTATTACCGTGTCGATCTCCTGGGTGGTCAGTTTGCCTGCGGCTTTACCCTTTTCGATAAGGGCTTTCACCGCCGGTCTTTTTTCGATACCATCCATTACTTCTCTGTCTCCTTCTCTTTATGTTGCATATTGAGTCGGTCTTTTATGTCATGACCCAAAACAGAATATCAATCCTGTTTATCGGGTCTGAACAGCTTTGCGAAATCGTCGTCGCTCAGTTCGGAGGCTTTTATGCTCTCCGGCTTATTTTTTTCCTCTTTGAGTATTTTTATACAGTCGGCGCACTCTTCGACGGTGTTGCTCAGCTGAGCCGCAGAGCGGAATATGCGCTCGACCTCGTCCATCTCATCGGGAGTGAACTCGGACGAGAGGAAATACGGTTCGGTGTTGCCGCCCTCGTCAAGGCGCGAAAGGATGACCGAAAAGATGCGTCTGTTGAGCGCGGTAACAAAATAATCCGCAGACAGCTCGTCCTTGAGCTTGTTATAGAAATCCGGGTTCCGCATGAGCGAGGCTATCAGCGTCTCCTCCGCCTTTGCGGCGCGCAGATGCTGGGAGCGCTCCGGGTTCTTTGTGTTCTGTCCGTTTATCAGCAGGCGCTTCTGATCCTGCTCGCGCTGAGCCATGCGGCGTTTTCTGAGCCCCTCGCGCTTATATTTCACCTGCGATTCGATAGCGAGCTTGTCCACACCGAGCTCATTCGCAAGGCGCGAGGCATAGACATCGACTTCGACGGGGCTCGGTATCCCCGCGAGCACCTCCGTCGCCGCGGAAAGATATTTCACCTTTCCGTCGTCGGTGGACAGGTCTATCCCCTGACGCGCCCGAAGGAGTCTGTACTCAGTGTCGTTCGCCGCGCCGTTTATGATATCGCGGAAGCGCTGAGCGCCGTATTTTTTGATTATCTCGTCGGGATCCTTGCCGCCGGTCAGACGCAGAACTTTTATCTCCATGCCCGTGGTGCCGAATATTCCGAGCGCGCGGGCGGTAGCCTTCTGACCCGCCTCATCGGCGTCATACGAGAGGATTATCTCATCCGCATAGCGTGAGAGCAGATTCGCCTGCTCTTTTGTCAGCGCGGTACCGAGGCAGGCGACGGCATTTGTGAAGCCCGCCTGATGTAGGGCTATGACATCCATATAGCCCTCGGCGATAATGAGTTTGCCGTCGTTTCCGTTCTTTGCAAAATTCAGTGCAAAGACGCCGTTGCTCTTTTTATAAACGAGCGTGTCCGAAGTGTTTATGTATTTCGGCTTCGAGTCGTCGAGCACTCTGCCGCCGAACGCTATGACATTGCCGCGCGGGTCGATTATCGGAAACATCACGCGGTTGCGGAAGTTGTCGTAATAAGATACTTTTCCGTTTTTGTCGCTGCGGCGCAGGAGATTCGCACTCTCGAGCAAAATATCGTCAAAGCCCTGTTCGTTGAGGTGATTTTTAAGCGCGCGCCAATCGTCCGGGGCAAAGCCCAAGCCGAAGTGGCGGATAGTCTCCATAGTCAGCCCGCGGTCAAGGAAATAGTTGAGAGCATGTCTGCCTCTGTCGGTAAAGAGCTGAGAGTGAAAGAACTTCGCCGCCGCGCGGTTCGCCGCCAAAACGGCGGTGCGCTTCTTGGCGAGGGTATCGTCATAGCCGTCCTCCGGCAGAGCCATTCCCGCTCTGTCCGCAAGCTGCTTGACCGCCTCCATATAGTCGAGATTTTCCATTCGGCGCACGAAAGTTATCACATCACCGCCGACTCCGCAGCCGAAGCAATAGAAGCTACCGTTTTCGGGATAAACAGTAAACGACGGGGTCTTTTCGTTGTGGAACGGGCAGAGTCCGACAAGGTTCTTGCCCCTTCGGCGCAGGTTGACATAGGGAGAAATAACGCTCTCTATATCCGTATTTGCGCGCAGCTGTTCGAGAAAACCGTCGCTGAGTCTCATCCGTTCTCACCCCTTTCAATAATATATACGCAAAAAATCCTGTTTTCCCTACAAAGTTATCAAAAAATTTAAAAATTTTTGCGCTCGGCTTTGCATCAGATAAGTCGGCGTTAAACAAAGCGACGGCGAAAAGCGCCTTTGCACTCTCCGCCGCCGCTGCAATTTTCAATTCCTTTTTTTGAAAAGTTTACTTCGTTTTTCCGTCGTTCGTCTCGAGGAGCGTATTCTCCCTGAAAAACAGCGAGATGCACCAGATGCCTGCGAGCGCCACGAGCGTATATATGATCCTCGCGACTATCGATCCCTGGCCGCCGCATATCCACGCGACGATATCGAATTTGAACAGGCCTATGCTGCCCCAGTTGAGCGCGCCGATTATTACTAAAATAAGCGATATTCTGTCGATCATTTTTCTCACTCCTTTTGCGATTAGTATCGCCGGAGCGTCGGTTTTTATTCGCTCATAAACGAAATTTTGCAGTCC
>ERZ773242.2945-NODE-2945-length-13029-cov-16.003623_pt1 | contig 13029 bp, 9 predicted proteins | sample MGYA00511077_ERZ773242 | MGnify/ENA primary metagenome ERZ773242 (study PRJEB29015, sample SAMEA2737754) | human gut metagenome | biome: human gut; feature: human-associated habitat; material: faeces | place: China | collected 2012 ... | reverse complement strand
CCGCCGATGATGCCGGTGGGGATGGTGTTGATGACAGCCTCAAACTTGGGGCTGAAGCTCAGGATGATGGCCAGGACAGCCGCAATGCGGATGACCAGCGGATCGTAGATCTTGCTCAGAGCCAGCACACCGGTGTTCTCACCGTAGGTGGTATTGGCCGGGCCGCCCAGCAGGCCGGCCATGGTGGTTGCAAGGCCGTCGCCCAGCAGGGTGCGGTTCAGGCCGGGGTCGTTGATATAGTTGTGGCCCACGGTTGCGCTGATGGCGGCGATATCGCCCACATGCTCCATCATGGTTGCCAGTGCAATGGGGATGATGGTGAACAGTGCGCTGATGAACTCCGGGCTGCCGTCGATGGCAAACAGGCCCATGGCCTCCTTGTGCAGAGGGATGCCCACCCATGCAGCCTCAGAAATGCGCTGGAAGTCCACTGCACCGGTCACCAGTGCCACTGCATAGGACACCAGCACACCGATGAGGATGGGCAGGATCTTGACCATGCCCTTGCCCCAGATGTTGCACACGACCACGGTGCCCAGTGCCACAAAGGCCAGCAGCCAGTTTGCCTGACAGTTGGAGATGGCGGAGGGAGCCAGGATCAGGCCGATGGAGATGATGATGGGGCCAGTGACCACCGGCGGGAAGAACCGCATGATGCGGCGGATGCCGAAGGTGGAGATCAGCAGGCTGGCCACCAGATACACCAGACCGGAAAATGCGACGGCCGCACAGGCATAAGGCAGCATCTTGGTGTTGGCAACGGTCAGGTTGCCGTCTGCATCTGCCAGCATGGGGGCCACGATGGAGAAGCCGCCCAGATACGCAAAGGAGGAGCCGAGGAATGCAGGCACCTTCTTTTTGGTAATGAGGTGGAACAGCAGGGTGCCCAGACCTGCGCACAGCAGGGTGGTGGAAACGCTCAGGCCGGTGAGCAGCGGCACCAGCACCGTTGCGCCGAACATGGCAAACATGTGCTGCACGCCCAGAATGAACATGCGGCCTGCGCCCAGCTGGCGCGCGTCGTAAATGCCTTTGGAGTAATCGATCTTTTCGCTCATGAAGTTTTTCTGCCTCCTACAGAACTCGCAGCCCCAAAAAAAGAGGCACCGCCGTCAGCAAAACGGCAATGCCCCTGAAATTTGGGAACAATGATTCCGCCCGGAAATGAGAAGTGCAATGCAGCGCAGTCGATGATTCTTGTGCAGCATAGTGCGCTCCCCCTTTCATTCAGGCTCTTTCCAAACCGCCGCCAAAAGCCCCGCAAAAGGCCGCAGCGGGCAGTCCTTCAAGGAATTATAGCAGACTTTTTGCCGCCGTGCAACCATTTTGCACAATTCTCCTGTATTTCCAGCCCGGAAGTTTGCGCCGCTTCTCTTGCAATCCGGCCCAAAGCGCACTATAATATAACCTACCATTGTAATCTGTATTATAAGAGAATTATCAGGAGAGTTTATGATCTATCTGGATTATTCCGCCAATACCCCGGTAGACGAAGCGGTTTTACAGCGCTTTTGCGAGGTGGAGCGCAATTGCCCGGGCAATGCCAACTCCCGCCATGCAGCAGGCACTGCCGCAAAAGCCGCCATCGATGCCGCCACCCGGAGCATTGCCCGCAGTCTGAATGTGCAGCCCGCCGAGATCATCTATACATCCGGTGCCAGCGAGGCCAACAACTTTGCCATCAAGAGCATCGCCCGGCTGGAGCGCCACCATGGCAGACACATCATTTCCACCCCGCTGGAGCACTCCTCGGTGAGCGGCAGCCTGACCGCCCTGCAGGAGCAGGGCTACGAAATAGACCTTGTGGACATCCGGCAGGACGGCACGGTGGACCTTGCCCACCTAAAAGAACTGCTGCGCCCGGACACCATTCTGGTGGCCGTCACTGCCGTGGACAGTGAGCTGGGTGTGGTGCAGCCGGTGGCCGAGATCGCGGAAATGTTGAAGGCCTGCCCCCACTGCCACTTCCATGTGGATGCCACACAGGCCGTGGGCAAGCTGCCGGTCAGCTTTGCGGGCATCGACACCATGAGCCTGACCGCCCACAAGTTCTACGGGCTGAACGGCATCGGTGTGCTGGTCAAGCGGCGCGGCCTTGCGCTGGAGCCGCTCATCCATGGCGGCGAGAGCACCACCATCTACCGCAGCGGCACCCCTACAGTAGCGCTGGCCTGTTCGCTGGCGCTGGCGCTGGAAAAGGCAGTGAGCGAGCTGCCCGCCCGGGTGGAGCACATCCGCGCCCTGAACGCCCGCCTGCGCACCGGGCTTGCCCAATACCCCAAGGTGCGCATCAACAGCCCGGACACCGCCGTGCCGCAGATTTTAAACCTGAGCGTACAGAACGTGAAGGGCACCGTGTTCCAGCGGGAGCTGGATGCCAAGGGCGTATGCGTCTCGGTCAAATCGGCCTGCTCTTCGGACGGCCTGCCCTCCCGCGCCGTGTTTGCCGTGAGCCATGACCGGCGCAACGCGCTGTCCTCGTGGCGCATCAGCCTGAGTCACCTGACCACGGAACAGGAGATCACTGATTTTATGCAGGCGTTCGATGCCTGTTACAACGCCTTGACGCAATAAAAAGGAGTATTATGAAGCAAGATCCCCCCGCCGACCAGCAGCGAGGGGATCTTTTTTACTGTTTTTGAATGCCGAATAGTCTGCGCAGAATGCCGCGCAGCGCCTTGGGGCTTCGGATCACAACTACCTGCATATGCTCCCCGCCTTTCCGTTTTCTGGCCCATCCTATGCAGGCAGGGGCCGGAACGTTCCGGCAAGGGCAGCAGCGCTCAGTCTGCGATGGTCTCCACCACCACCAGCGCACCGCTGCGGGTGGAGATGGTGATGCAGTCCGACCCGGCAGCGTACTCGTTGCTGACGCCCAGCGGGTAGCTGGCGGTCAGCTCCGCATCGGTCAGCTCATAGTAGGAGCCGCGCTCGCACACGCCCTGCGCCCTGCCCTCCATCGGGAAGGCCGAGAAGAAGAAGTACTTCTCCTTCGGGTAGCGGCGGGTCTCGCCGGGCATCACGTAGGTGATGCGGCTGCGCTCATCCAGCAGGGTGGTGCGCACACCGCGCTGTTCCAGCCCAAGGCCGGTGCACAGGTTTGCAAGGGTGTGCTCCACCCGTCTGCCGCCAAGGCCGCCCAGCAGCAGCACCTCGTCAAAGCCCTTTTCCGAGACCAGCTTTGCGGCATACTCGGTGTCGGTATCGTCCTTCACATGGGGCAGGACGATGATATCGTCGTCCTGCTGTTCCGGGCAGGGGGCGGTGTCAAAGTCACCCACGATGATGTTGGGTCTACGCCCCAGAGGTGCGCAGTTGCGGTAGCCTGCATCACAGGCAATGATAAAGTCGTCCGGCCGCAGGGCCTCTGCCAGCTCCGGAGAAACCGGGCAGGCCGAAATGATCACACAGCGTGACATGAATCTCTTCCTTATCCTTTATACTTTCGGGCGCTGCCAATCCTTCACGTCCTTGACTTCCTCGTACATGGCGCAGTAGCTGTCGTACCGAGTCTGGGAGAGCCTGCCCTCGGCCAGTGCAGCGCGCACGGCACAGCCTTTTTCGCTGCGGTGGGAGCAGCCGGTGAACTGGCACTGGCCCAGATAAGGCCCGAACTCCGGGAACGCATGCTCCAGATTTTCCTTGGGGATGAACCCGGCGCGGTTCGCTTCCAGACTGGCAAAGCCCGGCGTATCCGCAATGCGCCCGCCAAAGGCTTCAAAGATCGTCACCTCACGGGTGGTGTGGCGGCCGCGGCCCAACTTCTGGCTGATGGCACTGGTCTCGCGCTCTGCTTCCGGCAGCAGATGGTTCAAAAGGGTGGATTTTCCCACGCCGGAGTTGCCGCAGAACGCACACAGCCTGCCGCTGATCCACTGCTTCACCTCGTCCAGCCCGCCGCCGGTCTTGTAATCGATGCGGATGAACGGCAGGGTCGATTTTTCGTAGGCCTTACGCAGGAATTCCGCCTCGGCCAAGTCGCCCTTGGTGCACACGATCACCGGCTGCACGCCCTTGTCCACCGCAATGGCGGCAAGCTTATCCAGCACCAGCGTGCTGGGCGTGGGCTGGGTGGTGCTGGCCACAAGGAACAGCACATCCAGATTTGCCACCGGAGGCCGCACGAACACATTTTTGCGCGGTGCGATCTCGGCAATGACGGCTGCACCGTTCTCGGTCTCCAGCGTCACCTCATCGCCCGCCACCGGCGTGATCTTCTGTTTGCGGAAAATGCCGCGGGGCTTGCACTCCACAATGCCCTCCGGCGTTTTTACATAGTAAAAGCCGCCGATGCCCTTTGTGATATATCCCTTCATGCACGCCTCCGTCAGCTCAGCAGCGAGGACCACCAGTCGGTCAGCGGTTTCTGCGAAGGCTCGCCGCTGCCCGCTGTGCCCTGTTCGGTGCCAGTCTCGGTGCTGGAAGAAGAGGAGCTGCTGCCAAACAGGCCGCTCCACCAGTCGCCGCCGGTGGTGCTGTCGCTGGGTGCTTCCGGTTCCGGTGCAGGCTCCGGCCCTGCGCTTACCACAATGTTCACGCGGCCGTTCAGCTTTGTGGTAGAGCCTGCCGCCGGGTTCTGACTGATGACAGTACCCACCGGCTGGTCGCTGTACTGCTCGGTCTGGCTGCCAAGGCCCAGATGGTTCTGCACCAGCAGGGTGCGGGCATCAGCGGTGCTCATGCCGGTCAGCGAGGGCACCTTGGTGGTGGTTGCCACCTGCGGGCGGCTGATATACATCACCACAGTGCTGCCTGCAGCCACCTGACTGCCCGCCGCCGGGTCGGTGCGGATCACCGCGCCGGATGCCACAGAGGTATCCACAGCCTGCGTTACCAGCACCGAGACACCCAGCTCCTTGAGCTGCTGCTCTGCATCGGCCTGCACATAGTTGGTCAGGTCCGGCACGGTAACGTACTGGGTGCCAAGGCTCACAGTCAGGGTCACATTCTGGCCCTCGCGCACCGTGCGGCCGGACACCGGCGACTGCTTATAGATATAGCCCGCCGCATAGTTACTGTTGTACTCCTGCTCCCAGGTAACGCTGATCTGGCCGGAGACCACCTGCTCGGTGGCAGCAGCCTCGTCCTGCGTCATACCGATATAATCGCCCAGCGTGATATCGGCCTTGTTGTTCATCAGGTTGGAGGAATCGTTCAGGATCATCCAGCACAGCGCAAGGCACGCCAGTGCAAATGCAATGGTAACGCCGAACAGTGCCGGCAGGAAGATGGTGCGCTTTTTCTTGCGCGGTGCGGCCTTTTTGCCGCGGGGCGCAGGCTTTTCGGCCTGACGGTTTGCACGGTTCTGGTTCATGGTACGTTTCACCACCTTTTCGGGAGCATCTTCTGTAATATACTTGTACTCGAACATCACGGAGGGGTTGTGCACGTAGGTGTCCAGCGCATCCAGCATTTCGCGGGCGGATGCGTAGCGGTTCTGCGGCAGCTTTGCCATGGCCTTTTCGGTGATCTCCACCAGTGCATTCGGCACCTCCGGCGCGATCTCGTGCAAAGACTTCGGCTGATCGGAGATCTGCTTGATGGCAACTTCCACCATGTCGTCTGCATCAAAGGGCAGATGACCGCTGAGCATCTCGTACATCATCACGCCCACCGAGTAGATATCGCTGGTGCAGTCGGTCTCATCGCCCTTGGCCTGCTCCGGGCTGATATAGTGCACGCTGCCCATGGCCTTGCCGCTCAGCAGCTGGTTCTCGGCACGGGAGATGCGCGCAATGCCAAAATCCATCATGCGCAGCTGGCCGTTGTCCAGAAGCATGATGTTCTGGGGCTTGATGTCCCGGTGCACCACACCGTTGGCGTGGGCATGTTCCAGCGCCTTTAAGATCTGGGAGATGAAGTGCACGGTCTCCCGGTTGGTCAGCCTGCCGCCGCGCTGGTTAAGGTACTCGCGCAATGTCATGCCGTCCACATATTCCATCACGATATACTGCAGATCATCATTCACCGATACATCGTACACTTTTACGATGTTGGGGTGGTTCAGCAACGAGATGGCCTTGGATTCATTTTTAAAGCGGCGCACAAGGTCCGGGTCGTGCATATACTCCTGCCGCAGCACCTTTACCGCCACCACGGTACCGGCAGGCACCGGGCCGTTGTGCCCCAGCATGACCGCCTTGTAGACGTTTGCCATGCCGCCGGAACCGATCAGCTCCCGCACCTCATACAGGCCGTCCAGCTTTTTGCCGATCAGGTTGTCCATCAGCGCACCTCCTCCACACACAGCAGCAGCGCGGTGATGTTATCCGGGCCGCCGTTCTCGTTGGCCGTGCGGATCAGAAGGTCCGGCAGGTCGTAGAACCCGCCGGTGCGCAGCAGCTGTTCCAGCTGTTCTCTGGGCACGGCATTGGTCAGGCCGTCCGAGCACAGCAGCAGGATATCCCCTTTCTGCAGCGGTGCGGTGGTGAACTCCGAGTCCAGCCGGTAGTCCACGCCCAGCGCCTTGGTGATGATGTTCTTCTGAGGGTGGTGCTCGGCTTCCTCCACGGTAATGGTGCCACAGTCCACCAGCTCCTGCACATAGGAGTGGTCGTGGGTGAGCTGGGCAAGCCTGCCGTCCCGGTACAGGTACGCCCGCGAGTCGCCTGCATGACACAGGAACACCTTGCCGCCGCGCACCAGTGCGCACACAGCCGTGGTGCCCATGCCCGCCAGCGATTCCTCACGCAGGGCCTTCTGGAACACAAAGCGGTTGGCGCTGAGCAGGCTCTTTTTCAAAAAGGTCTCCTCTTCGCCGGGCAGGCACTTGGAAGCATACTGCTCCTGAAAGCAGCGCTCGATCACATCGCACGCGCTCTGGCTGGCTTCCCTGCCGCCGCGTGCACCGCCCATGCCGTCGCATACCAGCAGCCATGCGGCATCGCCGGGCAGTTCTCCTGCGCGATAATCGTCCTGATTATCCTGCCGGACCCTGCCGACATCCGTTTTTCCTGCAAGTTTCATAGGCTTCTCCCTTTAATATTTACGCTTTCCCGTTCATTTCGTCACGGCGCAGCTGGCCGCATGCGGCGCTGATCTCGCTGCCAAGGCGGCGGCGCACCGTAGCGTTCACGCCAAGGCTCTCCAGCTTCTGCTGGAAGCGGTGCACGTTGGCTGCATCGGTGGCCGAGTACGGGCTGCCGTCCACCGGGTTGATGGGGATCAGGTTCACATGGGCACCCATGCCCCGGATCAGGTTTGCCAGCTGTCTGGCGCAGGCATCGGAATCATTGACACCGCGCACCATGGAATATTCAAAGCTCACACGGCGGCCGGTGGTGTCCTGATAGCGGCGCACGGCCTGCATCAGCACTTCCACGGGATAGGCATCGTTCACCGGCATCATGCCGCTGCGAATTTCATTGTTGGGTGCATGCAGCGACACCGAGAGGGTCAGCTGCAGCTTTTTCTCGGCCAGCTGGTCGATCTTGGGCACCAGACCGCAGGTAGAAAGGCTGATGTTGCGCATCCCGATGTTCACGCCCTCGGGCGAGGTGATATTTTCCAGAAACTTCATCACTTCGTCAAAGTTATCCAGCGGTTCGCCAATGCCCATGAGCACGATGTGGGAAATGCGCTCCCCGATATCCTTCTGGGCGGTGTAGATCTCAGAGCAGATCTCGCCTGCTTCCAGATCGCGCACGCGGCCCGCCTGGGTGGACGCGCAGAAGCGGCAGCCCATGCGGCAGCCCACCTGCGTGGACACGCACACCGTGTTGCCGTAGTGGTAGCGCATCACGACGGTCTCGATGCAGTTGCCGTCCGCCATGCGCAGCAGATATTTTACCGTGCCGTCCTTTGCTTCCTGCCTGCGCTCGATCTTGGGCGCGGCAATGTAGAAGCTTTCTTCCAGCTTTGCCAGCAGGGTCTTGGGCTGGTCGGTCATGGCAGAAAACTCGGTGACCAGCTTCTGGTGCACCCAGTGGAAGATCTGCTTTGCCCGGAAGCCCGGCTGACCCATCGCTTTCAGTTCAGCGGTCAGCTCTGCCAGCGTAAAGGAAGAGATACAGCGTTTTTGTTCCATTGTGTTCTCCTATTGTTTTTTACGAACAAGCCACCTGTTTCATTGCAGCTTTTCCCCGTTTTTCTGCATGGCACACAGGAAAAAGCCGTCCATGCCGGTACGGGTGGGCACCGAAAGCGCGCCGTGCTCCCCTGCCGTCATCCCGGCGGGCAGCGCTGCGGCAGGCTCCACCACCGTAAACTCCGGGTGGCGGGCCAGAAATGCCGCGATCTGCTGCTGGTTTTCTGCCGGGTCAATGGTGCAGGTGGAGTACACCAGCCTGCCGCCCGCTTTCAGCAGCTGTGCCGCCGTATCGAGGATGGCCGACTGCGTGGCCAATAATTCAGCTTCGCGGGCCGGTTCCAGCTTTTTGTAGCGCAGATCCGGCTTTTTTGCCAGAATGCCAAGGCCGCTGCAGGGCACATCCGCTAAAATGCGGTCTGCCTGCGGCAGGGCCGGGTTTCCCTTGGTGGCATCGTTGCACAGGGCTTCCACATTGGTAAGGCCCATGCGCTGCACTGCCGTGCGGATCAGGCCCACGCGGTTCTCGGCGGCATCGCAGCTGTAAAGCCTGCCGGTGCTGTGCATCTGCTCGGCCAGCAGGATGGTCTTGCCGCCGGGCGCGGCGCACAGGTCGATGACTGTTTCTCCGGGCTGTGCGTCCACGCAGAGCGCCGCCAGCTGGCTGGCCTGCCCTTCCACATGGAAGTACCCCTGCCGGAACAGCTCATTTTCCGCCGGGCTGCCCTCGAACCGGGCCAGCACACTGCCGGGCACAATGCCCCGCTTTGCTTCCTTTGCGCCGGAAGCCAGCAGCTTTGCACAAAGCTCATCGGCACTGCCTTTCAGCGGGTTCGCCCGCAGGCTGGTCATGCCGCCGTCGGCCTTGTAGGTAAGGATATCCAGTGCTTCGTCCGGGTAGTTTTTGTGCAGAAATTCCGCCACATCCCGCCCGGCAGAGCCAAGCACCATGAGCCGCTCCACTTCGTTTTTGAAGCTTGCGGTGCTCAGGTCGTAGCTGCACGCCTTGCGCAGCACGGCGTTGACCAGACCGGATGCGCTGGATTTTTTGAAGGCACGGGTCAGCTTGACGGCTTCGTTCACCGCAGCGGACACCGGCACCTGCATATAGCGGGCCTGCGCCAGCGCCGCGCGCAATATTTCGCGCACCGGTGCATCCAGCTTGGCAAGGCCCTTGGGCAGGAACTGGCACAGGATGTAGTCCAGCGTGCCCCGGTGTTCCAGCACCGTGTAAAAGATGGCGCTGGCAAATGCTTTATCGCGGCCTTCCAGCTGCTGGCGCTTGAGTTCGGCATCCAGAACAAGGTTGGAAAAGCCATCCTGCTCCTGCCGCACCAGCGCCGCCACTGCCGCCGCGCGGGGATTCGCCGCCATCAGAGGATATCCCCCGTTTTCAGGCGCTGACCGGCCGCAAAGGCGGTGCCGTCCATGGGCTTTTTGCCTTCCGGCACCACATTCAGCAGCTGGACGGCCCCCTCACCGCAAGCCACCGTGAGCGGCTTTGTGGCCAGCACGGTGCCGGGCGCTTCGCCGTGAGCTTCCACGGCACGGCACTCCATCACCTTGAGCTTTTTGCCGCCGGAGGTGACGAACCATGCACCGGGCCACGGGTTCATGCCGCGCACCCAGTTGTGGATGTGGGCAGCCGATTCGGTCAGGCGGAACTCTGCCATCTCCTTGTTCAGCATAGGTGCAAGGCAGGCGTTCTCATGATCCTGCGGCTGGGGTTTCAGCGTTCCGGCGGCGATGGCGGGCACCACCTCGCACAGCACCCGTGCACCCACGGCAGTCACGCGGTCAAACAGCTGGCCGCTGGTCTCCTCCGGGTCAATGGCGATCTTCTCGCAGCAGAGCACATCGCCGGTGTCAAGGCCCTCATCCATCTGCATGATGGAAACGCCGGTCTCGGCATCGCCGTTCAGCACAGCCCACTGCACCGGGGCGCTGCCGCGGTACTTGGGCAGCAGGGAGACATGCAGGTTGATGCAGCCATATTTCGGCGCTTCCAGCACAGACTTCGGCAGGATGCAGCCGTAAGCCACCACCACGATCAGTTCCGGGGCCAGTGCGCGGATGTTCTCGTCCTCGCTGCCGTCCCGCAGGGTGCGGGGCTGGAACACCGGCGTGCCGTGGGCAAGGGCCACTTCCTTCACCGGGGGTGCGGTAAGCACCTGCTTGCGGCCAACCGGCTTGTCCCGCCGGGTGTACACCGCGCAGATGTCATGCCCGGCGGCATACAGGGCTTTGAGGCACTCTGCGGCAATATCCGGCGTGCCCATGAACAAAATGCGCATTACTTGTTTCCTTTCGCTTCGCGGGCAGCTTTTTTGCCCTCCTCGGTATCCTCATAGAAATACTCGCTGGACTGCATGATGGTAATGCCGTCCAGATGGTCGTTCTCGTGCTGGATGCAGCGGCCCAGCAGATCCTCAGCTTCCAGCTCGAACCACTCACCGTGGCGGTCCTGTGCGCGCACCTTGACCGCGGCGGGGCGGGTCACAGCGCCGTTGTGGCCCGGGAAGGACAGACAGCCCTCGTAGGCGGTCTCCTCTTCCTCGGATACGGCCAGGATCTCCGGGTTGACGAAGTCGATGAACTTGTACTCGTAATCCTCCGGGATCTCCTCGGGCGCGTCGGTGGTGTCCCACACCACGAACAGACGGCGCAGCATGCCCACCTGCGGGCCGGCCAGACCCACGCCGTCGGCGGCGATCATGGTCTCGTGCATGTCGTCCAGCAGGGTAGCCAGACGGTCATCAAAGGTGGTGACGGGGCGGCAGACCTTGTTCAGGATGGGATCGCCCTCTTTTACAATGTTACGGATTGCCATTTATGGTACCTCCAAATCAGATGTCACCGTCCGAGTGCAGGTCCACCGCAACGGTGGCCTTGGACGGAAGTTTTTCCTGTTCGTATCGTTCCAGTGTGCTGCGCACGAGGTCGCGGAAGCGGCGGTCGTTGCGGCACTTGATGGTAAGTTTGTAGCGGTAGGTGTCGTTGATCTTCTCAATGCTGCCGGGCGTGGGGCCAAGCACCCGCAGCGGCAGGTCCGGCTGTTTTGCCGCCTGCTGGCCCAGCAGGGCCGCAAAGCGCGCCGCCGCCCGTGCCACCTCGATCTCCTTTGCGCCTGCAAAGCCAATGACGCACAGCCCGCAGAAGGGCGGGTAGAGGCCCAGCTTGCGATATGCAATTTCCTGCTCGAAGAAGGCATCGTAGTCCTGCGCGGCGGCAAGGTTCAGCACCGGGTTATCGGGGTCGGTGGTCTGGATGATGGCAAAGCCCGGGTCTCTGGCCCGGCCGCTGCGGCCCACCACCTGCGTGATGAGGCTGAACACGTTCTCATACGCGCGGAAGCCCTGCGCAAACAGCAGCGAGTCGATGCCCAGCACGCCCACAAGGGTCACATCCTCAAAATCCAGTCCCTTGGCCACCATCTGGGTGCCCACCATGATGTCATATTCGTGGTTCGCAAACCTTGCCAGCAGCTTTTCGTGGGCATCCTTTGCGGCAGTGGAATCCTGATCCATGCGCAGCACCCGCGCATCCGGGAACAGCTTTGCCAGCTCTTCCTCGGCTTTCTGGGTGCCGAAGCCCCGGTACTGCAGCTTGCCGCCGCAGGCGGGGCACACAGTGGGCGGTTCCATCTGGCTGCCGCAGTAGTGGCACAATACCTTGTGCGCCGCTTTGTGGTACACCATCGGCACGCTGCACTTTGTGCACTTGAGCACCTCGCGGCAGTCCTCGCACTGGGCCATGGTCTGGTAGCCCCGGCGGTTCAACAGCAAAATGGTCTGCTTGCCTGCATCCAGATTGCGGCGGATGGCATCTTCCAGCGACAGACTGATCTCCCGCGGGTTGCCTGCCGCCAGCTCTGCGCGCATATCCACGATCTGCACCGTGGGCAGCGGGTTGCCGCCGTAGCGCTGGGTCAGCCGCACCAGCTGGGTGCGGCCATGCTGGGCTGCGTAAAAGCTCTCGGTGCTGGGGGTGGCGCTTGCCAGCAGCAGCAATGCACCGTTTTCCGCCGCGCGCTGCCGGGCCACCTCGTGGGCAGAATATCGGGGCGCGGATTCCGAGCGGTAGGTGTGCTCCTGCTCCTCATCGATGATGATGAGCCCGATGTTTTCCAGCGGCGAAAAGATGGCACTGCGGGTGCCCACCACGATGTCTGCGCCGCCGTCCTGGATCATCTGCCACTGCAAAAGGCGTTCGGTGTGGTTGAGGGCAGAGTGCTGCACCGCCACCCGGCGGCCAAACTGACTCTTGAGCCGCAGGATCATCTGCGGGGTCAGGCTGATCTCCGGCACCATCACCAGCGCACGCCTGCCCTGCTCCAGACAGCGGGCAATGAGCTTTAAAAACACCAGCGTTTTGCCGCTGCCGGTCACGCCGTAGAGCAGCGCCGAGTGGGGTGCATCGTCTTCCAGCTTTGGCAGCAGAGCATCGTAAGCCGCCTGCTGCTCCTGCGTGAGGGTGATCGGCTCGTTTTTCAGCGGAATGGACGAATACAGGTCGATGGATTTATTCACCTTGCTGCATTCCAGCACGCCTTTGGTGCACAGGTTATCCAGCACGGCACGGCTGATGCCCTTGTCTTCCAGCTCGTTCAGGGTGCGCGGCCCGCCGCCCAGCAGCGCCACTGCCGCCAATTGCTTGGCCGTCGGCTTCGGCTTTGGCGGCAGCCCGCCCACAAGGCGGTAGGAATTCTCGGTGTGGCGGGTGAGCTGCTTTTGCAGCACCGGCGTTACACCGTCCGCCGCCACGGCAGGCTTGTACTGTGCACCATAGGGAATGACCGCCTTGACCGCTTCATAATAGGTGCAGAAGGTGCGCTCCTTCAAAAAGTGCACCAGCCGCAGCAGTTCCGGGGTCAGGCAGGCGGATGCCGGGGCCACGTCAAAAAGATATTTCAGCTTTGCACTTTCCGGTTCGGCATCGCAGGCCAGCACCACGCCCATGCGGGCGCGGCTGCCGCGGCCAAAGGGCACCAGCACCATGCTGCC
>ERZ773242.2943-NODE-2943-length-13035-cov-27.359784_pt1 | contig 13035 bp, 11 predicted proteins | sample MGYA00511077_ERZ773242 | MGnify/ENA primary metagenome ERZ773242 (study PRJEB29015, sample SAMEA2737754) | human gut metagenome | biome: human gut; feature: human-associated habitat; material: faeces | place: China | collected 2012 ... | reverse complement strand
CTGCCGGAGCGGTGCTTAAGCCGCAAGGCGGGAATTGTGCGGTGTTGCCTTTATTATAATGGCTGTTCAACCGCAGGGCAGTGTCTCGCCTTCCAGCACCGCCTGCACCAGGGTATCGCCGTGATAGGTTAGCTCCAGATGGAAAAACGGTGCGCCCTCCGCCAACAGCCGAAGGAAAATTTTGTCCCCCTGCCAGATCGGCAGGTTCTCTACTTCGGGTTTGGGCACCCATTCCAGTGTGCCCTCGTTACAGTCGGTCAGCGTGCCGGTAAAATCGGTGCAGGTGTACAGGTGCATCCGCTCGGCGGGCCATGGCTCGCAAGTAAAATCCACAATGCCGCGGTAGGCGGGGGATTGCATCGTCAAGCCGGTTTCCTCCCACACTTCGCGCAGGGCACAGGCTTCGGCAGTTTCGCCGGGGTCAAGCTTGCCGCCCACACCGATCCATTTATCGTGGTTGACGTCGTTCTTCTTTTTAATGCGGTGCAGCATCAGATAGCAGCCGTTTTGTTCCAGGTAGCACAGAGTGGTTTGCAGCAGTTCAGCCATAGCGGAGCCTCGTTCCCTGTGTGCGGGGCACACAAAATATATTGGTATCAGTATACCACCCGGATAGTACAGGCGGCAAGGCTGCAGACAATGTGCGGGCGGCTATTTGGCGGGTAGGAAACCAATATCCTGAAATTTACGCGGCGCTCCGTTATAATATCTCCAAAATGGAGATGGCTTTGAGGGGAACCGCAAAAAGGTGTTTGAAGCAGGCGTGAACGCCCACATTGCCAAGCCGTTCAGCGTGATGCCCTGCTGGCAGGGCTGGATAAAGCACTGACAAAAAACAGGCACGAACCATACATAAACCGCCGCACTTTCCATATAATAGGTATATTGTACAGAATATGGAAGGGCAGGAGGGTACCCCAATGAAAGCAACAGGAATCGTGCGCAGGATTGATGAGCTGGGGCGGGTGGTCATTCCCAAAGAGATCAGGCGAACCCAGCGCATCCGCCAGGGCGATGCACTGGAAATTTTTACCGCTGCCGATGGGCAGGTGGTGTTCAAAAAATATTCCCCGCTGGTGGAGCTGGGCGAACTGGCCGGGGTGTATGCCGAGGTGCTGGCCAAAAACCTGGGCCGCCCTGTGCTGGTGTGTGACAGGGAAAGCATTGTGGCCGCCACCGGCACGGGCAAAGGGCAGCTGCTGGGGCGGCAGATCAGCGATGCCGCCGCCCGGCTGCTGGCCATGCGCGGCCCTTACACCGCGCCGGAAACCGCTGCCCGCCGCATTACGGCCTTTGACAAAGGGGAAACGGTGCTGCTGTGCGTCTGCCCCATTGTGGTGCAGGGGGATGTGGAAGGCGGTGTGTTGCTGACCGGCCGCCCGCAGGATGCAGCCCCTGATATCGAGACCGCCCGCGCAGTAAACATTGCCGCGGCATTTTTAGCAAAGTGGATGGAAGAATGAACCGTTGGCCGGCATCACCCTGCTGTCTGGCGGGCAGCAAAACAAGGGCAACACCGCACAATTCCCGCCTTACGGCTTAAGCACCGCTTCGGCGGCTGCGGCACGGCATCTGCGTTGCCAAAATGCTCGATAAGACATCCAGTATTATCTGCGCTTTTGGCTTAGCATCTGCCGCACCTCGCTCGCCGTATCGGCACTTAGAATTATGCGGTATTGCCCAAGATAAAATAACAGAAAAACGCCGCGGCGGAGGGCAAAAACCACCCTTTGCCGCGGCGTTTGTGTCAAATCTGTTAAAGTTTGAAACTTTTTATGAAAAGGGCTTGACAGAACAAAGAGTTGGGATATAATAAATTTAGCACTCAGGAAGAGAGAGTGCTAAACAAGAAAAAGCAAACAAGGAGATGAGGGCAGCATGACGATGGATGCACGCAAGCAGCGCATTCTGGAAGCGATTGTTGCCATTTATTCTACCGGCGGCGAGCCGGTCGGCTCCGGTTTGCTGGCCAGCCACTTTGACATGGCACTTTCCAGCGCAACGCTCCGCAACGAGATGGCCGCGCTGACAAAGCTTGGCCTGCTGGAGCAGCCGCACACCAGCGCAGGCCGCGTGCCCAGCCCCAAAGGGTACCGGTACTACCTAGACCACCTGCTGGAAGCCCCCGCCGCCATAGCACTGAGCGCAGCGGACCGCGAAAACATTGACCGGCTGTTTGCCGATATGGACGTTGAGCCCGAAAAGCTGGCGCAGAGCGCCGCCCGCGCACTGGCCGATTATACCGACTGTGCCGCAGTGGCTACCACCCCGCAGGCCGAGGATCTGTGCATCGCCCATTTTGAGGTCGTGCAGGTCGGGCGGTATTCCGCCGCAGTTTTGGCGGTTACCAGCTCCGGCGGTGTGCGCACCCGTGTGGCGCGTATCCACACCGGCTTGACGCGGGAGGATGCCGATGAGATGGCCCGCCTGCTGAACAGCAGCCTGACCTTTGTGGCACCGGAGGATCTGACCCCGTCGCTGACGGCAAGCCTGGTGCTTTCCGCCGGGCGCAGGCTGGCGCCGGTGGTGTTCGCCGCCGAAGCGCTGGTTCGCACCCGCCCGCAGTTTTACCTGGAGGGCGTGCAGTACCTGGCCAAGATGCCGGATGTGCGCACAAACCTTGGCGCGTTGCTGGAAATTTTTTCTGACAACGAAGCGGCCCGCGCCCTGATCGAACCGGGCAGCGGCAAAGTGACCGCCACGTTGGGCGAGGATATCGAGCCCGCCATGCCGAACCTCTGCATCGTCAGCAAGCGTTACCTTGCAGGTGGCGGACTGTACGGCACGGTGGCGGTGATCGGCTCCAACCGCATGGAGTACGAACACTTGATCCCCGTTTTGAATTATTTTGCAATTAAGTTAGGGCAGTCAATGTCCGGTAAAAAGGAGGAGCAGACATGAGCGAAGAAACAAAGAAGCAGCCTGAAACTGAACAGGAACAGGCCGCTGCTGAAACAAAAGCGCCCGCGGCAGAATCCGATAAGCAGGAAACTGAACCCGCTGCAGAAAAGACCGAAAAGAAAGACTGGTTCGGCAAAAAATCCAAAGAGCTGGAAGCCGTAAAGGCAAAGCTGGAAGCCGCCGAGCAGGCCAACGCAAAGCTGAAAGACCAGATGCTGCGTACCGCTGCAGAGTATGACAATTACCGCAAGCGTTCCGCCCGCGAAGCTGACCAGAAGTTCAACGATGGTGTTTCCCACGCGGTCAACCAGATCCTGGCAATTCTGGATACGCTGGATATGGCAGCCAATGCCGAATGCACCGACGAAAACTATAAAAAGGGCGTTGTGATGACGCTGGACAAAGCTGAAAAAGCTCTGAAAACGCTGAACATCACCGAAATCGAATCCATGGGCAAGCCCTTTGACCCCAACTTTATGAACGCTGTTCAGCAGGTTCCGGCAGAGGATGGCCAGGAAAGCGGCACTGTGGTGCGCGTGTTCCAGAAAGGCTACATGATCGGCGATAAGATCATCCGCCATGCAACCGTGGTTGTGGCCGAATAACAAAGCATGAACCGGGTGCAAAAGCCCGTTCAGATATAAATTAAGACATTCACATTTCCATGTTTCCTGAAAGAGGAATATGAAAGGAGTTTTATATTATGAGTAAGATTATTGGTATTGACCTTGGTACTACCAACAGCTGCGTAGCTGTTATGGAGGGCGGCGAGCCCGTTGTTATCCCTAACGCTGAGGGTGCCCGTACCACCCCGTCTGTTGTCGGCTTTACCAAAACCGGCGAGCGTCTGGTAGGCCAGGTTGCAAAGCGTCAGGCTATCACCAACCCCGAAAACACCATCTCCTCCATCAAGCGTAAGATGGGCACTGCCGAGAAGGTTCACGCCGGCGGCAAGGATTACACCCCCGAAGAGATCAGCGCTATGATCCTGGCAAAGCTGAAGGCTGATGCCGAAGCTTACCTGGGCGAGCCCGTTACCGAGGCTGTCATCACCGTTCCCGCTTACTTCAACGACAGCCAGCGTCAGGCAACCAAGAACGCCGGTACCATTGCTGGTCTGAACGTAAAGCGTATCATCAACGAGCCGACCGCAGCTTCTCTGGCTTACGGCATTGATAAGGAATCCGACCAGAAGATCATGGTTTACGACCTGGGCGGTGGTACGTTCGATGTTTCCATCATCGAGATGGGCGATGGCGTTACTGAAGTTCTGGCTACCAATGGTGATACCCACCTGGGCGGCGATGACTTCGACCAGCGCATCATCGACTGGATGGCTGAGGATTTCCAGAAGGAAAACAATATCGACCTGCGCAAGGATAAGATGGCTGCACAGCGCTTGAAGGAAGCTGCTGAAAAGGCAAAGATCGAGCTGTCCAGCGCCACTTCCACCAACATCAACCTGCCGTTCATCACCGCTGACGCCAACGGCCCCAAGCACTTGGATATGACCCTGACCCGCGCAAAGTTCAATGAACTGACCGCTGATCTGGTTGACCGCACCATGGCCCCTGTCCGCAAGGCTTTGGCTGATGCAGGCCTGAAGGCTTCTGACCTGGCTAAGGTCCTGATGGTCGGTGGCTCCACCCGTATCCCCGCTGTCTATGACGCTGTCAAGAAGGAACTGAACTGCGAGCCGTTCAAGGGCATCAACCCCGATGAATGTGTTGCTGTCGGTGCTTCCATCCAGGGCGGTGTTCTGCAGGGCGACGTTAAGGGTCTGCTGTTGCTGGATGTTACCCCGTTGAGCCTGGGCATTGAAACTCTGGGCGGCGTTTGCACCAAGATCATTGAGCGCAACACCACCATCCCCACCAAGAAGAGCCAGATCTTCTCCACTGCTGCTGACAACCAGCCCAGCGTTGAAGTCAACGTTCTGCAGGGCGAACGTGAGTTTGCCCGCGACAACAAGAGTCTGGGTACCTTCCACCTGGATGGCATCGCTCCGGCTCCGCGCGGCGTGCCCCAGATCGAAGTTACCTTTGATATCGATGCCAACGGCATTGTGCATGTAAGCGCTAAGGACCTTGGCACCGGCAAGGAGCAGAGCATTACCATCACTGCTTCCACCAACATGAGCAAGGATGACATCGACAAGGCCGTTAAGGATGCCGAGCAGTATGCTGCTGAGGATAAGAAGCGCCGCGAAGATGTTGATGCCCGCAACAACGCCGACCAGATGGTGTTCCAGACCGAAAAGGCTTTGGGCGAGCTGGGCGACAAGGTCTCTCCGTCCGAGAAGAGCGAGTGCGAAGCTAAGCTGAACGCCCTGAAGGAAGCCCTGAAGGGTACCGATATTGAGGCCATCAAGGCAAAGCAGGACGACCTGCAGAAGGCTTTCTACGCCATCAGCGAGAAGGTTTACCAGCAGGCTGCCCAGCAGCAGGGCCAGCAGCCGGGCGCTGACGCCAAGCAGGGCCCCACGGGCAATGCCGGTTCCGCCCCGAAGGATGACGGTGCTGTTGACGCTGACTTCCACGAGGTGTAAGATAACAGAATAAACAGGGGAACATCCCTGTAACCCAAAAGGCCGCCGCCAGGCAATTCCGGCGGCGGCCATTGTGGGGTTAAGCCCACAAAGCTGCGTCCCGTCCGTAGGGGCGCACAGCGTGTGCCCGCAGTGAAATCACGTTGCCGCTTGCAGGCACAGGCTGTACGCCCTTACGGACAAAGAACCGGCTGTTCCCATAGGGGAAAGGAATAAAAGTCAACTTACTTCAACACATAAAGGTGTGATCATATGGCAGAAAAAAGAGATTATTACGAGGTGCTGGGCATCGGCAAAAACGCCACGGATGCCGAGATCAAGAGCGCCTACCGCAAACTTGCCAAAAAGTACCACCCTGACCTGAACCCCGGCGATAAAGAAGCCGAGGAAAAGTTCAAAGAGGTCAACGAAGCCAACGATGTGCTTTCCGACCCGCAGAAACGCCAGCGCTATGATCAGTTCGGTTTTGCCGGCGTAGACCCCAACTATGCGGCTGCCAACGGCGGCGGTGCAGGCGGGTTCGGCGGTGGTTTTGGCGGCGTGGACCTGGGCGACATCTTTGGCGATATCTTTGGCGGCGGATTTGGCGGTGGATTCAGCGGCTTTGGCGGCGGTTCTTCCACCCGCACCGCCAATGTACCCCGCAAGGGCCATGATATTCAGGCCAGCGTGATCCTGACCTTTGAGGAAGCCGCCCACGGCTGCTCCAAGAAGATCACCATCAACCGCCAGGATACCTGCCCCGACTGCGGCGGCACCGGTGCGGCCAAGGGTACCAGCCCCGAAACCTGCCCCGACTGCGGCGGCCGTGGTTATGTTGTAACACAGCAGCGTACCCCCTTTGGCGTAATGCAGAGCCAGCAGCCCTGCAGCCACTGCGGCGGCCGCGGCACCATTATCCGCAACCCGTGCAAGACCTGCCGCGGCACCGGCAAGACCGCCGCGCGCAAGAGCCTGGAGATCAATATCCCCGCTGGTATTGATGATGACCAGAACATTGCACTGCGCGGCCAGGGCGATGCCGGTTCCAACGGCGGCCCGGCCGGCGATGTGATCGTGCATGTTACCGTTAAGGCCGACCCGATGTTTGAGCGTGACGGGTACGATGTTACCATCCATGTGCCCATCACCTTCAGCCAGGCTGTGCTGGGCGATGACGTTGAGGTGCCTACCGTGGATGGCCGCATTGTGCAGCATATCCCCGAAGGCACCCAGAGCGGCACCAAGTTCCGCCTGCGCGGCCAGGGCATCCAGTACCTGAACGGCCGCGGCCGCGGCGACCAGTATGTGATCGTCGATGTTGAGATCCCTAAAAAGGTCACCCGCGCCCAGCGCGAAGCCCTGAAAGCTTTTGAGGACAGCATGAAAGAGGATAACTACGAAAAGCGTAAGGGCTTCTTCAAGAACCTGCGCGACCGTTTCTCGTAATGCAATAACATGCCCCCGCCTGGTAATGCAGACGGGGGTGTTTTTGTATCAGTTAATTATAGCAATATCACGACCGCTCTATGTGATTTTTACATAGATGATATCATTCTCTAGCCTAAAAAGCTAGAGGAAAAATGAGAAAAGTAAAGTGCAGTAAGGCTAATATTGCACTTTCGCCAATCATCATGTATAATAAAACTGTCTGTAAGCAACCTAAAGCAGGGGAGGGCTTCATGCAAAAAATCAAAGATTTCTGCAAGCGGCACCGCCTGCTGTGGCTGACTTTGCTGGTGGCGCTGGCTGCCGCCGCTGTGGCCGCGTGGGCCGGGTTTGACCTTGGCCAGCGGGTGGATAACCAGCCGGTGTATGAAATCGTCAACGATGATTATACCCGTACCGTTGTAATTCCTGCCACGGCGGACGCTGCAACGCAGGATGACGGCACAACCGGGTTGTACCTGCCCGTTCCGCTCAAAAGCGGGCAGCGCATTTACGGGGTTCGACTGGACCTGACCACCCATAATTGGGCGTTCCGGCAGGGCACCCTGTACGCTGCACTGCTGGATGCCGATGGCAACGCCGTGGCGAACGGTGAGCTGGACTGCATTACCATTAAAGATGACACCTTTGCGGCCATCACGTTTGATGCGCCCTATACCGCCCCCGGCACAGCCGATGCCGAAGCGGACTATGACCTGGCAAACCCCAACATGACCCTGCGCCTGTGGTATACCCCCGGCGATGACTGGGATGTGTACCACCTGCTGGGCCTTTGGACGGATGCCGACACCAGCCAGCAGATGACCCGCCGGAATGCAAACGGCACAACGGATTCCATCGTCGGGCATCCGGCATTGCAGTATGTTGTCAATGATTCCGGCAGCTGGTCCCATGTGATCTCCCGCCTGCTGGGCGTGCTGACCTTTGCGGCGGTGGTGGCGGGCTTTATCCTGCTCACCCACCGTGCCAAGCTGTGGCAGGTGGTGCTGGTGTGCGGTGCGGTGCTGGGCGTGGCGTTTGCCTTTTTAACGCCGCCCCTTGTCGGCCCCGATGAATACACCCACCTGGCCAAATGCTACCGCCAGTCCAGCACATTGCTGGGCCAGCCAGTGGCGGACGATGATGATATGCTGCTGGTGCGCAGCTGCGATGCTCCCTATTTCAAAAATCATACCGGTGATATCGGCATTTACGCTTACAAGGAAATGCTGGAACACCTGGGAGATGCGGGCTGCAGCGGTGAAACGACAGTCAGCTCCGATACCTATGTAACGGCGGACCCCATCAACAATACGCTCTACCTGGGTCAGATTGCCGGCATTACGCTGGCGCGCATGATGGGGCTTGGCTTCCATGGCATGCTGCTGTTGGGGCGGCTGTGCAACCTGGCGCTGTACCTGGCATTGGCTGCGGCTGCGGTCAATATTGCACCCCAGCGGCTGCGTGGCATTTTTGCCGGTGTGGCACTGCTGGCCCAGCCCTTGCAGCTGGCGGGCAGCCTTTCGGCGGACGCCGCCGTGCTGGGGTATCTCTTCTGCTTTACTGCGCTCTGCCTGACCCTGCGCACCCGCCCGGCCCGCTGGCCGGAAACGGTGGCTGCTGTGGTGCTGGCGGCGCTCATCGGCCCGGCCAAGGCAATTTATCTGCCCGCCGTGCTGCTGATCTTTATGATTCCCGATGCCAACCTTGCCTTGCCCGGCAAGCGCTGGCCGGTTGGCCCCATTGCCAAAGTTCTGGCGCTGGTGCTGGCCGCTATCGGCTGGGTGCAGGTCAATATGGGCGCTGCTTTGTATGCAGCCCGCGATGTGGATACCGTGGGCATCCTGCGCGCCGGTGGTGCCGCCGCGGCTGGTGCCGCTTTGCTGGCGCTGCTGTACTGGAAGATCCGCCGCGACCCCAAAAAGAAGAAAATCTTTTTGGGTGCCATTGTCGCGGTTGTGGTGCTGGCCATCCCGGTTGGGCTGTATAAGCTGACCCACATGTGGGGCGGCTTAACGCCGGAACAGCTGGTTGGCTCCATTCAGGAAAACGGCGATTCCATCTACACCTATTCCGCCGGGTATATCTGCCGCAACCTGCCCAATACGGCCAAACTGCTGCTGCGCTCTTTCAGTGCGCAGGGGGCGCATTGGGTGCAGGGCGTGCTGGGCACTGCCCTGGGCGAACCCATTGTGTATACCGTGGATGCCAGCTGGGTGCTGGGGGGTGGCTTTATCCTGGCTTTGCTGGCCGCGGCGCTGCCGCAGGCGGGTGAGACCGTACCTCTGGGCCGCCGCACCAAAGCGGGCGTTTGGGGTATTGTTCTCTGCGTGATTGCCCTTTCGTTCGTCACGGCGCTCAACTGGACCCCCATCAATTACACCACTATTTTTGGCCTGCAGGGGCGCTACTGGCTGCCCGTGCTGCCGCTGGTGCTGGCGCTGGTGCACCACAACCGCACCTTTGCCGTGCAAAAGCCCGCAGAGCGCAAGGCGGTATTTGCCATGCTCTGCCTGACATCGTTCGTCATTCTGCAAGGCGCGGGTTTGTACGCGACCTTCCAGATGCCGTCATAAATTATCATTTTATACGTTTTGTATAATGCAGAAAGGAACATTACCATGACTGTTACCCGTAATACCATCATTGCCGAAATCCTGCAGAACGATCCTTCCCAGGGCTGCGTGCCCATCTTTTTGAACACGGGTATGCACTGCCTGGGCTGCATGGCTGCCCATGGTGAGACCGTGGAGCAGGCCTGCATGGTCCACGGTGTGGACCCCGACGAACTGTGCGCCGAACTGAATGACTACTTTGCACACCTGTAAGCCTGTGCCGCACCTGGATGCGCGGCTGGCCGCCGCGGCTGCCTATGTGCGGCCCGGCCATATTGCCGCCGATATTGGGTGTGACCATGGAAAACTCAGTGCATGGCTGGCGGGCAGCGGTTGCTGCCCGCTTGTTTTTGCATGTGATCTGCGGGAAGGCCCGCTGCAAAAAGCCCGCATGACCTGCGCCCCCTGGGCGGATAAGATCCAGTTCCGCCTCGGTTCCGGCTTGAGTGTGCTGCAGCCGGGGGAGGTAACGGAGATCATCATTGCCGGCATGGGGGCCGAAACGGTGCTGGAAATCCTGGATGCCGCCCCCTGGGTGAGGAACGAACAGTATAACTTTGTTTTTGTACCCGCCACCAAGCACAGCGTTTTGCGCAAGGGCCTTGCCCAGCGCGGCTTTGCCTTAAAAAGCGAGACACTGTGCCGTGCAGCCGGGCGGCTGTATACCGTGATCAACGCGCAGTATACCGGCCGGGCAGCGGAGCCCACCGGCCTTGCCTGCCTGTGCGGCAAAACGCAGGGCCAGCCCGAAGCCCAGGCCTACCGTGAACAGCAGCTGGTCAAACTGAAAAAATACCGCCTGGGCCTTGCACCCGGCCCGCAGGCGGATGGGGTGGATGCCCTGATACAGGAAATGGAGGATGGACTATGGCCGTAAAAGTACAGCAGGTACTGGAAATTCTGGAACAGATCGCCCCGCCGGAGCTGGCTTGCAGTTGGGATAACGTGGGCCTTTTGGTGGATGCCGGACGCCCGGTCACCTCCATTATGACGGCGCTGGATATTACCGCCGACGTGGTGCGCGATGCCGCCGAAAGCGGGTGTGAGCTGATTGTAAGCCACCACCCGGTCATCTTTGACCCGCTGCGCCGCGTGACGGCGGAGGATGTGCCCGCAATGCTGCTGCAGAACGGCATTTCGGCCATCTGCATGCACACCAATCTGGATGCCGCTCCCGGCGGTGTGAACGATGTGCTGGCAGACCTGCTGCGCATTGAGAACCGCCGTGATTTCGCCGATAACTGCGGCCGCATCGGCACGCTGAACGTGCTCACCACGGCCCAACAGCTGGCCGAAACCTGCAGCCGGATGCTGCACACCCACTGCAAGTTTGTGGAAGCCGATCACCCGGTAGAAAAGCTGGCCGAAGTGAGCGGCGCAGGCGGCAGCTATTTGCAGCAGGCCATTGACGAGGGCGCAGACTGCCTGGTGACAGGCGAAGCCGCCCACCACATTGCCATTTTGGCAAAGCAGAAAGGCGTGGGCCTGGTTGTTGCCGGGCACTGGGGAACGGAACACCCGGTGGTGTTTGCCCTGGCGGATGCCCTGACCGAGCGCCTGCCCAAAGAAGTTACTGTGGCCCCCAGCCTGGCCGATGTTGACCCTTACAGCTACCTGTAACCCCTGCGGCGGCTGAACACTATGGGCGGGATGAACCCGTCCTGCCGCGTGAGAAGAATGCTGTCGTTTTCATAAAACCCTGCCCCAAAAGAAAAGGAGTACCACCATGGCATTGGATGCCGCGACCCTTGCGCTGGTCGCAAATGAACTGAACAGCACCCTGCTGGATGCCAAAATTGATAAAATTTTTGAGCCGACGCGGGATGAAGTGCTGATGACCCTGCGCACTCGCACCCAGACGTTCAAGCTGCTACTGTCTGCCCGCAGCGGCTCGGCGCGTGTCTGCCTGACCAAAGAAAGCTTTGAAAACCCGCTCACCCCGCCGGGCTTTTGCATGCTGCTGCGCAAACACCTGACCGGCGGCCGTCTGACAGGGCTGCATATGGAACCCGGCGACCGCATTGTGTTTTTTGACTTTTTGTGCACCAATGAGATGGGCGACCTGGTAACCAATACCCTGGCTGCCGAGCTGATGGGCCGTTACTCCAACCTGGTGCTGATCCAGAGCGGCAAGATCATCGATGCCCTCAAGCGCGTGGATTTTGAGGACAGCGAGATCCGCCAGCTGCTGCCCGGACTGCCGTATACGCTGCCGCCCAAACCCAATAAGCCGGATTTTCTGGCAACCAGCGCCGCCGCCATGGTGGCCGCTGCCTGCGAAAAAGACCTGCCGGTGGCTTCTGCTTTGGGCAAAGCGGTTGGCGGTGTCGGCCCCGTTGTTGCGCGGGAGGCTGTGTGGCGTGCCTTTGGCGGCGAAACGCCCCTGCTGGCCTGTGACCTGGACGAAGCGCAGAAGCAGGCCCTGTGCGCCGCAATCGAAAACCTGAAGGATGAACACGCTGCAGGCGGCACCCCCACGGCGGTGCGCATCCCCCAGCCGGACGGTGTGAACAAGCCGGTAGAGTTCAGCTTTTTTATCCCGCAGCAGTACGGCAGTGCGGCCATTTTAACGCAGTACCCCACCTACAGCGAGCTGCTGGAGGATTATTACGCCACCAAGGACCGCGCCGAGCGGTTGAAGCAGAAGAGCCGCGAGCTGTACAAAGCGGTGCATAACCTGTACGAACGCGCTGTGCGCAAACAGTCCGCCCGGCGGGAGGAACTGGCCCAGAGTGAAAAAGCCGATACCCTGCGCCTGTACGGCGAGCTGCTGCAGGCCAACCAGTGGGCCATCCAGAAAGGCGACCGCCAGGCCACCGTGCAAAACTACTATACCGGCGAGGATGTGACCATCCGCCTGGACCCCCGCCTTGGACCCAACGAGAACGCGCAGAAATACTTCCGCGATTATAAAAAGAAGCAGACCGCCGGCCAGATGCTGAAAAAGCTGCTGCTCGAGGGCGAGGATGAGATCGAATACCTTGCCAATGTTCTGTATGAGGTGGAGACTGCCTCCGGCGAGCAGGCCCTGAACGAAGTGCGCGCCGAGCTGAAAAGCCAGGGCTACCTGAAATACTATAAGCAGCGGGAACGCAAACAGAAACCGGCGGATTTCCTGCGCTACCGCTCCAGCGATGGCTTTGAAATTTTGATCGGGCGCAACAACCTGCAAAACGATAAGCTGACCCTGCACACTGCCCGCGGCAAGGATGTCTGGTTCCATGTACAGAAAGCCCCCGGCAGTCATACGGTGGTTATGAGCCGCGGCGAGGATGTGCCGGACACCACCAAACAGGAGGCCGCAGAGCTGGCTGTGCTGCACTCCAGCCAGAATGGCGGTGCCAAGGTGCCGGTGGATACCACCGAGGTGCGCAACATCTGGAAAGCCAACGGCGCCCGCCCTGGCATGGTGCTGTATAACGATTATACAACGGTCTATATTACCCCGCGCGCCGGGCTGGAAGAGCAGCTAAGGGAAAAATAAAGGCAATACCGCATAATTCTAAGTACCGATACGGCGAGCGAGGTGCGGCAGATGCCAAGCCAAAAGCGCAGATAATACTG
>ERZ773242.2938-NODE-2938-length-13047-cov-6.112377_pt1 | contig 13047 bp, 12 predicted proteins | sample MGYA00511077_ERZ773242 | MGnify/ENA primary metagenome ERZ773242 (study PRJEB29015, sample SAMEA2737754) | human gut metagenome | biome: human gut; feature: human-associated habitat; material: faeces | place: China | collected 2012 ... | reverse complement strand
CGAGGCGTGCAACGTCGTCGCGGAGTATGTCTGCGGCAGCATCTCGGCGTTCGTGCAGCGCATGAACGAGCGCGCGCAGGCCCTCGGCTGCACGGGCACGCACTTTGCCAACCCCCACGGCCTGCCGAACGACGATCATTATACCACGGCGCACGACCTCTACCGCATCACGAAAGAAGCGCTCAGCCACGAGCTCTTCGCCACGATCTGCAACACGGTCAAGCACACCGTCCCGGCCACGAACCTGTCCGACGAGCGCACGCTCTCGAACACGAACGGCCTCATCAATCCCGAGTCCCCGATGTACCGCGGCTATTATTACGAATACGCCAAGGGCGTCAAGACTGGCCACACCGATGCCGCGGGCTACTGCCTCATCTCCACGGCGGAGAAGGACGGCGTGCGCCTGCTGTGCGTCGTGCTCGGCGGCAAGGGCACGACCCGCGCCAACGGCACGACCGATTTCGGCAGCTTTTCCGACACGCTCACGGCCTACCGCTGGGTGTTTGCCAACTACGGCTGGCGCGATATCGTCAGCGCGAGCGACCTCATCTGCGAAGTTCCCGTGCGCTATGGGCGCGACAGTGACAGCGTGACCGTCCGCCCGGCGCAGAGCATCTCGGCCGTGCTGCCGTCGGCCGATGCGGGCGGCGCGCCGCAGTTTGAGCAGCAGGTCACGCTCTATTCCGAGCGCGACGGCAAACCGCTCGAAGCCCCCGTCAAGGCGGGGGACGAGGTCGGCGAGCTCACGGTGTCGTATGACGGCACGGTCTACGGCACGGTCAAGCTTGTCGCGGCAGTCGATGTCGCCGTGTCGAAGGGGGCGTACATCGGCGGCCACCTGCGCGCCTTTTTCACGAATCCCATTGTGCTCGTCGTGCTGCTGCTCGTCGTGCTGGCCGTCATCGGCTATGTGCTGTGGCTGGTGCGCCGCCGCAAGCAGATCGAGGCCGAGCGCCGTCGCCGCCGCCGCGCGCAGATGGAGGCGGAGGAGGCCCGCCGCCGTGCGCTGGCGCACGAGACCCTGCGCGAATTTGACCGCGATTCTGCCGGCAGCCGTCGGCGCTGAGCGCATGCCGCAACTGCACAGCCCGCCCGGTACGCCGGACGGGCTGTTTTGCATGTCCGGACTTTGACGCACGATTCTTTATCATTTGTTTACAATTCCGGCCCTCTGGACGGCCCGGATATCTAAGATTTGATGTGGGATTGAGGGAAGGAAGCGTGGTCGTTCCATAAGTGAATGATTGTGCTTTCAGCATCAAAAAAAGAAAGACTGCATTTTCAAAGTTATGTGCTACAAAGCACGCACCTCCTGTTGTAGAATTTTCTATGACAGGAGGTGTTTTTATGAAAAAAGGTACGCCGCATTTCCTTTACACGAATAAGGATAGTCCAGACTATGTGGCACCCTTCGCGCCGTTTTACAGCGACAGGCAAAAGGCAATCCTTTCTGGTGAGCTCTCTGTTGAAGAAGTAGAGCTTCGTGAACTGGGACGCTTGCGAAACAAGGCTCGTAACATGGGTGACGAGGAAAACCTTGAAATCGCAAACATACTCTATGAGGAAAAGAGTAATCCGTCAGCAGGCCTCTACAATCACTACACCGCCGAGGAAGCGGCGGAAATCCTTCGGAAGCTGACGCCGCCGGGGTTTGAGTCGTAGGTGGCAGAGGGCAACTCCGATGGACACGAGCCACAGAAATAATGCTCCTCTGTGTGAGGACGACGATGACATTTGGTACTGGGGCTACTCCATATTCGTGCCGCATATCCCCAACACGCGGGCGTATCCCTATGTGTCCCGCATCATGGGTCCAGACCCCAAGTACCGCTTTGCCCGCAAGTTCCTGCAATACCAGTGGCCGCCAAAGACACCGAAAGGCCGACGGTTCGATGTGGAGCTGTCGGGAGATGGTGTCTACGAGGTCGGCATCAAGCGATGGAACGCGGACAAGACCCTGCTACTGGAGCGGCAGGTATACTGGCTGTTGCTGCTGGATGGCAACGAGTACACCATCCCCAAATGGCAAGTGCTGCTGCTGGTGGAGGCACTACGAAACGGCACTCTCAGCGCCTGAGAAAATAAGAAAGCCCCTGTGAGGTCAATCCTCACAGGGGCATCTTTTTAATGGCACAGTAGAGAAATGCTCATATAAAGTCACTCCTGTCCGCGCTCCTCCATATACTTAAACACTTCTTTATCGGATTTAGCCCTTTTATACCAACCAATGCCTATCATGACAAAGCCAACAATCATTACTACAGTCCTAATTGTTGACGCTGACGAGAGAAAGCAAGAGGCAACAAGTCCTGTACCAGCACCCGTAAAGAAGTCTACGAGTGATTTCTCATGCTTTATTTTTCCCAATACGCGCTCCTTGTCAATAGCTTTTACCATTTTGGAATCCCCCTTCAGTAATGTATCAAGCGATACATCAAATTGATTGCTCATTGCTATGAGAATCTGTAAATCCGGATAACTCTTTTCATTTTCCCAATTCGAAACCGTCTGTCTTGTAACATGGAATAACTCACCAAACTGTTCTTGCGTTAATTGCTGCTCATTACGAATTGCTGATATTTGATTTCCTATGCTCATGGTCAGCACCAACTCCCTCACTGAAAAGAATTTACTACGACCTTGCTTCTTGTCTACTATTATGTAAGAAAAACAGCGCAAAGTAAAGCAATTTACTTTTTGCATTGCGTTTTTCGTGTGGTTAAGTAGGTTTTGCAAATTCTTTTCGACAAACCCGAAGGACACATTGACCATTGCGGCACTTGATGCTATAATACACTGTCTAAGTATCACCATTCCGGCGCACACTGGAACTGCACGGTTCTCTCCGCCGGACAAGAGGAGCAGCTATGTGGATTTCGGATTCTTGGCAGGACTTTGAGGTGCTCGACTGTTCGCGCGGCGAAAAGCTCGAGCGCTGGGGCAAGTATACCCTTGTGCGCCCGGACCCCCAGGCCATCTGGGACACGCCGCGCACCGACCCCCGCTGGCGCACGGCCGACGGGCGCTACAGCCGCAGCCACACCGGCGGCGGCAGCTGGGACAAGCGCACCCTCCCGCCGAGCTGGGACATCCGCTACCGGGACCTGACGTTCCGCGTCAAGCCCATGAACTTCAAGCACACGGGCATCTTCCCCGAGCAGGCCGCCAACTGGGATTACGCCATGGCGAAGATCCGCGCGGCCGGTCGCCCGGTCTCGGTGCTCAATCTCTTCGGCTACACGGGCGCGGCCACGGTCGCGTGCGCGTCCGCCGGGGCGAGCGTGTGCCACGTGGACGCTGCCAGGGGCATGGTCGCCTGGGGCAAGGAAAACGCCGCCGCCTCCGGCGTGGCCGACCGGCCCATCCGCTGGATCGTGGACGACTGCGGCAAGTTCGTCGAGCGGGAGATCCGCCGCGGCCACCGCTATGACGCCGTCATCATGGACCCGCCGAGCTACGGCCGCGGTCCGGGCGGCGAGGTCTGGAAGCTCGAGACGAACCTCTGGCCGTTTGTGGAGCTGGTGTCCGGCGTGCTGTCGGACGATCCGCTCTTTGTCATCATCAATTCCTACACCACGGGTCTGAGCCCGTCGGTGCTCACGTATCTCTCGGAGAGCATTTTCACCCGGCGCTTCGGCGGCCGCAGTGAATCGCAGGAGCTGGGCCTGCCGGTCGCGGCGTCCGGTCTCGTGCTGCCGTGCGGGGCGGCCTGCCGCTGGGAGCGCTGAGCGGAAAGGAACACCATGGAACCGATCTTACGAACCGAACATCTGACCTTTACCTATCCCGGCGAGGAGCATCCCTCGCTCGGCGACCTCTCGCTCGAGATCGCGCGCGGCTCGTTCGTGGCCATCCTCGGGCACAACGGCTCGGGCAAGAGCACACTGGCCAAGCTCTTCAATGCCATCCTGCTGCCGACCGGCGGCAAGGTGTATGTTGACGGCATGGACACGGCGGACGAAAATAACCTCCTGTCCGTGCGCGCCACGGTGGGCATGGTCTTTCAAAACCCCGATAACCAGATCGTCGCAAACGTCGTAGAGGACGATGTGGCCTTTGCACCCGAGAACCTCGGCGTGCCGCCGCAGGAGATCCGCACGCGTGTGGACGCGGCCCTCAGGCAGGTCGGCATGTATGACTTCCGCCTGCACGCGCCGCACCTGCTCTCCGGCGGACAAAAGCAGCGCGTCGCCATCGCGGGCGTCATCGCCATGCAGCCCAAGTGCATCGTGCTCGACGAGCCGACGGCCATGCTCGATCCGGCCGGCCGGCGCGAGGTCATCGACACGGCCACGAAGCTCTGCCGCGAGCAGGGCATCACGGTCGTGCTCATCACGCACCATATGGAGGAATGCGTCGGCGCCGACCGCGTGATCGTGCTCTCCAACGGCGCTGTCGTTGCCGACGGTGCGCCGAAGCAGGTCTTCTCGCAGGTCGATCTGCTGAAACGGGAGGGCCTGACCGCGCCCGTCACCGTCCGGCTGCTGCATGCGCTGCGCGCGCACGGCATGGACGTGCCGCTCGACGCGCTCACGGTGTCCGACTGTGCGGACGCCGTCGCTGCCGCTCTGAAACCGTAACCACCGATCTTCACCGATAGATAAAGGAAACGAAATTATGACGCCAATCATCCGGGCGGATCATCTCCGGCACGTCTACAGCGCCGGAACGCCTTTTGAAAAAGTCGCCATCGACGATATTGATCTCGCCATCCCCGCCGGGCAGTTCGTGGGCATCATCGGCCACACGGGCTCCGGCAAGAGCACGTTCATCCAGCACCTCAACGGTCTGCTCGCGCCCACGTCCGGCACCGTGCTCTTCGACGGGGAGGACATCCACCGCAGCAAGGCCGCCACGCGCGACGTGCGCTTTCAGGTCGGCCTCGTCTTTCAGTATCCCGAGCACCAGCTCTTTGAGGAGACGGTGTATCAGGACATCGCCTTCGGCCCGAAAAACGCCAAACTCTCCACGGAGGAGGTCGATGCCCGCGTGTGCGAGGCCGCGCGCTTTGCCGGTGTGGACGAGTCGCTCTTCGAGCGCTCGCCGCTCGAGCTCTCCGGCGGGCAGAAGCGCCGCATCGCCATCGCCGGCGTGATCGCCATGCGCCCCCAGGTGCTCATCCTCGATGAGCCCACGGCCGGCCTTGACCCCGCGGGCTGCCGTGGCGTGCTCGAAAACATCGCCGCCTACCGGCGCGAGACCGGCTCGGCCGTCCTGCTCGTCACGCACAGCATGGACGACGCCGCGCGCATCGCCGACCGGCTCATCGTTTTTCACGCCGGGCACGTCGCTTTCGACGGCGCGCCGGCGGAGGTCTTTGCCCACACGCAGGCGCTGCTCGACATCGGCCTTGACGTGCCGCAGAGCGCGCGCATCGCGCAGGCGCTGCGCGACCGGGGCGTTGCGCTCCCGCCGTCGATCTATACGCTCGAGCAGCTTACGGACGCGCTGCTCGCCGTCGGGAAGGAGGCGGGCGTATGCTGAAGGACGTCACCCTCGGCCAGTTTTTCCCCGGCAGCAGTATCGTGCACCGGCTCGACCCGCGCTGCAAGTTCCTGCTGACCATCGTCTATATCGCGGCGCTGTTCACGGCCCAAAGCTACGTGTCCTACGCCGTCATGCTCATCGTCACGGGCGTGTGCATCGCGCTCTCGCGCATCCCGCTGAAAGTTATCCTCCGCGGGCTCAAGCCGCTGTGGATCATCATCGCGCTCACGGCCGTGCTCAATATCTTCTTCACGCCCGGGCGCGAGCTCGTGTCCTTCTGGAAGATCACCATCACCTATGAGGGCCTCGTGCGCGCCGTGTTCATGGTCCTGCGCATCACGATGCTCATCGCTGGCACGTTCCTGCTGACGTATACCACGTCGCCCATCGCGCTCACCGATGCGATGGAGATCCTCTTCGGCCCGCTCAAAAAGCTCAAAGTGCCCGTGCACGAGATGAGCATGATGATGTCCATGGCCCTGCGCTTCATCCCCACGCTCATCGAGGAGACCGACAAGATCATGTCCGCGCAGAAAGCGCGCGGCGCCGATTTTGAGACCGGCAACCTCTTTCAGCGCGCCCGGGCGCTGCTGCCGCTGCTCGTGCCGCTGTTCGTGTCGGCATTCCGCCGCGCGGACGAGCTGGCCGTGGCCATGGAGTGCCGCTGCTATCACGGCGACGAGGGGCGCACGCGCATGAAGCAGCTCACCTGGTGCACGCGCGACACGCTTGCCATGGTCTGGAGCGCACTCGTGCTTGCCGGGGTCATCGTGCTGGCGAGGTTCGGCCTGTGAGGCGCAACATCGCCCTGCGCCTGCAGTATGACGGCACGGCCTATCACGGCTGGCAGGTGCAGAAGACGGATGTCACCGTCGCCGAAACGCTTGAGCGCGCGCTCACAAAGGTCTGCGGCGAGCCGATCAAGGTCGTTGGCTGCGGCCGCACGGATGCGGGCGTGCACGCGAAGCGCTACTGTGCCAATTTCCGCACCGACTGCACGATCCCGATCGACCGCGTACCGCTTGCGGTCAATGCCCGCCTCCCGGCGGATATCGCCGTGGTCGCCGCTGTCGCCGCGCCGGAGGACTTCAATGCCATCGGCTCGTGCATTCAGAAAGAGTACGTCTATCAGATCTACAATTCCCGCATCCGCGATGCATTTCTGGAGCACCGCGTCTGCTTTTATCCTCAGCCGCTGGACTTTGCGCGGCTCGAGCGCGCCGGCCGCGCCTTTGAGGGCACGCACGACTTTGCCGCCGTGCGCTCCGTCGGCACCGAGACGCGCACGACCGTGCGCACGGTGCACTGGTGCCGTGCCGAGCGCGACGGGGCGATGATCTCCATCGCCGTGTGCGCCGACGGCTTTTTGTACAACATGGTGCGTGCCATTGTCGGCACGATGGTCTATGCGTCCTACGGCAAGATCGAGCCGGAGGATATCCCGGCGCTGCTGGCCACGCGCGACCGGCGGCTCACCGGACCGACCATGCCCCCGCAGGGGCTGTATCTCAACCGCGTGTGGTACGACGGCGTCGTCGGCGATATGATGAATCAGGCCTGACGCTGCGTCCGCCGGGCGCGGACAGGGGAGGAATGTCCATGAACGATCGTGCAAAACCAAATCCCAGACTGCGTCAGGCGCTCATCGTTGCGGTGTGCGTGCTGGCCGTGCTGCTGTTTTTGTATCTGCTGCTGCGCGACCGGCCGGGCTCGGCGAACGACTATCTGGACGACAGCGCGCCCTATACCTTTGACTCCAGCGCCAACCGCACCTTCCGCACGGTGGACAGCCGCCTTGCGGTCGTATCCTCCAGCGGCCTGCAGCTGCTCGATGACAGCGGCAAGACCGTCCTGCACGAGATCTTCACGCTCGCGCAGCCGGGTATCTCCGTCGGCGGTGAGCGCGTGTGCGCCTATGACATCGGCGGCACGACGCTGTGCGTGGCGGATTTCAAGGGCAACAAGACCGATATTACCCCGTCCGGGGAGATCATCAGCGCCGATCTGAGTGAGAGCGGCTATCTCGCCGTCTGCACGGAGGCCGCGGGCTATAAAGGTGCCGTCACGGTGTATGATGCCTCCGGCAAGGCCGTCTACGTCTGGTATTCCGGCACGGGCTACCTCGTGCGCGCCGCCGTGAGTCCGGACGGGAAGCATCTTGCCGTGCTCTGCCTGCAGGACACCGGCAGCGCCGTGCATACCTTCACCCTCACGAGCGCCGATGAGCGCGGCAGCACCGTGTGCGCCGATGAGCTCTTTGCCGATCTCTTCTGGCGCGGCGGCAGGATCTGCTGCGTGTCGCAGTCGCGTCTCGCGTTTTTTGACGACAGCGCCAAGCTCGCCGACGAGTACTCGTTCGGCGACCTGTATCTGTATGACTACGCCGCCGAGGGCGACGGGTTTGTCACCCTCGCGCTCAGCCGCTACCGCTCCGGCAGCGCCGAGCAGCTCGTCACGGTCAATGCCTCCGGCAGCGAACTCGGTAAGTGCGAGACCACCGGCGCCGTCACGAGCCTGTCGGTTAACGGCAAGCAGGTGCTCGTGCAGTACAGCGACCGGCTCACGCTCTATAACCAGCAGCTGGATGAGATCAAGTCCGTCGAGCAGAACCTGCTCGGCGTCCGCCGCTCGGTGCTGCTGCGCCGGGGTGCGGCGCTGCTCGTGAGCGGTTCGAGCGCCGCGGTGCTCGCCTTCTGACCCCCGCAGCTTAGAGAGAAAGAACAGGGATACGCCTATGAAGATCGTCTTGACAGTGGTGCTCGCCGCCATTATTCTGGCCGCCGTCTGGAGCGGCTACCGCCGCGGCCTGATCCTCAGTGCCGCGCAGCTTGCCGCCATCGTCGTTGCGTTTTACGGCGCGGCGCTGCTCGCGGGGCAGGTTTCCGACCGCCTCCTGCCAGTGGCGGAGCCGTTTGCCGGCGGATATTTTGAGGGACAGCTCGACGTTGTCGCGGCCGGTCTCCCGGATAACGACGCCGGCCTCTCGGGAGAGGACTGGGTGGCCGCGCACCCCGACACCGCGCAGGAATACGCTGAGCAGTGCTTCGCCGCCGCCGGTGTTTCCGGCCGGGCGGGGCAGCGCATGGCGCGGCAGGCGCTCGCGCTGCGCGACGCGCAGGAGCTTTCTCTGCGCACGGCCATGACGCAGCTTTACTGTGCGCGGTTGTGCTACGTGCTTGTCACGGCGGTCGGCTTTCTGCTTTTGATGCTGATCCTTTCCGCGATCGGAAATTTACCGAATCTCACCTTCCGCATCCCGAACCGGGAGCGGCTCAACGACTTTGGCGGTGCCGCCATCGGCGCGGTCAACGGCGTGTGCTTTGGCATCCTGCTGTGCTGGGCATTGCAGTTTGCCGGGCCCGTCATCGGCCGCGACACCCTCGCGCACACCGCCCTGGCAAAAGCGCTGCAGGCCATCGACGTGCTCACGCTCGGCGTGGGCGTGTGACCGGCGCGTACGGAATCTATCGAACAGGAGAACCAGTCTATGCAGCCTACACTCTGCTCCCGCTGCAAGAAAAATGTAGCGGTGATCTTTATCACACGAATCGAAAACGGCGAGTCCCACAATGAGGGACTGTGCCTGCGCTGCGCGCGCGAGCTGCACATCAAGCCCGTCGATGAGATGATGGAAAAGCTCGGCATCTCGGACGCCGACCTCGACAACCTCACCGGCGACGTGGCGGAGATGCTCGGCAGCATGGGCATGCTCGGCGGCGACGCGGACACGGACTCCGATGCCCCCGACACCGACACGGACGAGGACGACGGCAAGACCGCGACGTTCCCGTTTTTGAACCGCCTCTTTAACCAGAACCCGCCCTCTGCGCCCGACGCGGAGACGCCGGAGCAGCCGCGGCAGGATGCCGCCGCTGCCGACAAGCGCGGCAGCGCCCCACGCAAGCTCAAGTTCCTGAATAACTACTGCATCGACCTCACGCAGCGCGCCCGCGACGGAAAGCTTGACGCCATGATCGGCAGGGCGGAGGAGCTGGAGCGCGTCATCCAGATCCTCAACCGCCGCCAGAAGAACAACCCCTGTCTCATCGGCGAGCCCGGCGTCGGCAAGACGGCCATCGCCGAGGGGCTTGCCCAGCGCATCGCCGAGGGCAATGTGCCGTATAAGCTGCGCGACAAGCAGGTCTACCTGCTCGACCTCACGGCGCTCGTGGCGGGCACGCAGTTTCGCGGCCAGTTCGAGAGCCGCATGAAGGGCCTCATCGAGGAGATCCGCCGCGTCGGCAACATCATCCTCGTCATCGACGAGGTGCACAACATCGTCGGCGCGGGCGACGCCGAGGGCAGCATGAACGCTGCCAACATCCTCAAGCCGGCGCTCTCGCGCGGCGAGATCCAGGTCATCGGCGCGACGACGTTCGCCGAGTACCGCAAGCACATTGAAAAAGACGCGGCCCTCGAGCGCCGCTTCCAGCCCGTCACGGTGGCCGAGCCGAGCATCGACGACAGCGTCGAGATCCTCAAGGGCGTGCGCCGCTATTACGAGGACTTCCACGGCGTCGTCATCCCGGACGACATGTGCCGTCTGGCCGTCGTGCTCAGCGAGCGCTATATCACCGACCGCTTCCTGCCCGACAAGGCCATCGACCTCATCGACGAGGCCTGCTCGGACGTGAACCTGAAAAACCCCGACCTCATCCGCGCGGACGAGGTCGAAAAGGAGATCGGCGACTACGCGCGCGAGCGCGAGCTGCTTGCCTCCGCGCCGCCGAAGACCGGCGACGAGTATGACGAGCAGGAGCTCGACCGCCGCTACGAGCGCATCGCCGAGCTGCGCAGCCGCGAGATGCAGCTGCAGACCGAGCTCGACGCCCTGCGCGCCAAGGGCCGCCCGGAGCTCACGGCGGATAACCTCGCGCGCATCATCGAGCTCTGGACGAAGATCCCGGCCGCGAGCATCCGCGCCGATGAGTTCGAGCAGCTCGCCGGTCTCGGCGACCGGCTGCGCGCGCACATCGTCGGCCAGGATCAGGCCATCGACACCGTCTGCGCCGCCATCCGGCGCAACCGCGTCGGCCTGCAGGCCAAGCGCAAGCCCGTGAGCTTTCTGTTCGTCGGTGGCACCGGCGTCGGCAAGACGGAGCTGGTCAAGCGCCTCGCCGACGAGCTCTTCCACGCGCCCGAGTCGCTCATCCGGCTGGATATGTCGGAGTATATGGAGAAGTTTTCCGTCTCGCGCATGATCGGCTCGCCCCCGGGCTACGTCGGCTATGACGAGGCCGGCCAGCTCACGGAGAAGATCCGCCGCCGCCCGTACTCCGTCGTCCTCTTCGACGAGATCGAAAAGGCGCACCCGGACGTCATGAACCTGCTGCTGCAGATCCTCGACGACGGCCGCATCACGGACGCGCAGGGCCGCACCGTGAATTTTGAAAACACGGTCATCATCATGACCACGAACGCCGGCAGCAACACGCGCACCGGCGCGCTCGGCTTCGGCCTGAGCACGGACGATCAGAGCCGCGAGCGCGCGCAGCGCGCCCTCAATGAGTTCCTGCGTCCGGAGTTTCTCAACCGCATCGACGAGATCGTCTACTTTAACCACCTCACGGAGGAAAACTTCCGCGCCATCGCCGCCCTCATGCTCGACGAAGTGCGCGCTGCCATGGCCGAGCGCGGCATGACCCTGCACTGGACGCCCGCCGTCATCGACTACCTCGTCCGTAAGGGCTACAGCGAGACCTACGGCGCGCGCAACCTGCGCCGCACCATCCAGCGCGACGTGGAGGACGCCATCGCTTCCGCCATCGTCGCCCGGCGCAAGGCCGCCGGAGACATCGGCATCGACGCGCAGGACGATCACATCACCGTCACCATCAACGACAGGGAGGTCAACGCATGAACCGTTTGGAAATTATTCAGGGCGACATCACGAAGTCGGATGTCGACGCCATCGTCAACGCCGCCAACTGCTCGCTGCTCGGCGGCGGCGGGGTGGACGGGGCCATCCACATGGCCGCCGGCACCGGCCTGCTCAACGAGTGCCGCGGCCTCAACGGCTGCCGCACCGGCGAGGCGAAGATCACCCGCGGCTACCGCCTGCCGGCGCGCCACGTTATCCACACGCCCGGCCCGCGCTGGCGCGACGGGCAGCACGGCGAGCCCGAGCTGCTGGCCAGCTGCTACCGCAACTGCCTGCGCCTTGCGAGCGAGAACGGCTGCCATACGGTCGATTTCCCGTCCATCAGCACGGGTATCTACCATTTCCCGCTGCCTCAGGCGGCGCAGATCGCCGTGCGCGAGATCACGGCCTACCTCGCCGACCATCCCGAGATCACGCGCGTGCGCATGGTCTGCTTTGACAGCCGCACCCGCGCCGCATACGCCGCCGCGCTGGCCGCGCAGGAATGCGCCGGCTGACGCTCACCGTCACGCCGGAGCAGGCAGGCCGCACGGTCAAGAGCCTGCTCCGGCGTGAGCTGCATATGGCCGACGGTGCGATCGCCCGCGTCAAGACCGTGCCGGACGGCATCTGTCTCAACGGCGTGCACGCCCGCACCGTTGACCGCGTCGCCGCGGGGGATGTGCTCACCGTGCGCATCGATGATAAGCGCTCCGGCGGCAAGTTCACACCCGTGGCCGTGCCGCTGGACATTTTGTATGAAGACGCCGACCTGCTCGCGCTCAATAAGCCCGCCGGCATGGCCGTGCACGGCGGATACGACCGCGGCGACCCCACGGTCGCCAACGCGCTGGCCGCCTATCTCGGCCCGGACGCCGTTTTTCACCCCGTCAACCGGCTCGACCGCGGCACGTCCGGCGTCATGCTCGTCGCCCGCAGCGGCTATGTGCACGACCGGCTGCGCCGCGTGCTGCACACCGACGGCTTCCGGCGCACGTATCTCGCCGTTGCCTGCGGCGTTGGCCTGCCGGTAAGCGGCACGATCGACCTGCCCATCGCCCGCGCGGACGACGGTTCGACCCGGCGCATCACCGCGCCCGGCGGTCAGCCGTCCGTCACGGATTATACCGTCCTCGCCGAGCGGGACGGCTGCACGCTCCTGCGCGTCGCGCCGCGCACCGGGCGCACGCATCAGATACGCGTGCATATGGCGTATATAAAGCATCCTCTTGTTGGGGATACGGTATACGGACCGAAAAAACCGGAGCTGGGAGCGGACAGGGGACAGCTGCTCTGTGCGCGTGTGCTTGGATTTGTACATCCACGGAGCGGCGAGTATATGGAATTCTCTGTGCCGCTGCCGGATGAATTTGCTGCGATACTCGCCAAACTGGAAGCAAAATAACGAATAAACGGAGGATTAAAATGGCCAAAATAAGTCTTAAACCGGGTACTATGCTTAATCCAGTGCCCGTAGTGATGGTAAGCTGCGGCGATCAAGAGAAAAGCAATATAATTACGATTGCGTGGACGGGGATTGTCAATTCCAATCCGCCGATGACATACATTGCGGTGCAGCGCTCGCGTTATTCGTATAATATAATAAAGGAACACGGTGAATTTGTCATCTTCTCTTGGAATGCGGATGATCACGTCTGCAATGCCCTTCGTCTTTGTGCAGGAAAATTTGTAGCGGA
>ERZ773242.2936-NODE-2936-length-13050-cov-3.839169_pt1 | contig 13050 bp, 15 predicted proteins | sample MGYA00511077_ERZ773242 | MGnify/ENA primary metagenome ERZ773242 (study PRJEB29015, sample SAMEA2737754) | human gut metagenome | biome: human gut; feature: human-associated habitat; material: faeces | place: China | collected 2012 ... | reverse complement strand
CTTCTGCGCGGGCTGCGTTTCGGCAGGCTTCTGCTCCGGCTGCTTCTCCGCTTCTTCCATCCTGTCTGGGAAAATCAGCTTGAGCACGAAATAGGCCGCCAGCGACAGCGCCGCGCAGCCGATCACGCCGCCGAAACTGGTCAGCTTTCCCTCGATCGCATAGGAGATCCACACCAGCCCAACCGCGTAGATCGGAATTGACGATTTCTTTTTCTTTCTCGGTTTCTGTTTCTCGTTATCCATGCTTTGGTGTTCCTTCCCTCATCTTTACACACATATGATTTCTCTCTATTTTTCCAAATATCATAGTACCGCAAGCCCGGCAGAAAGTCAATCATTGCGCCGAGTTGTCTCCATGATTTGCGCCGTTGACAGTCGCCGCCGTAATCGGTATAATGGGGATTGAAATCGAATTCCGCCGGGGCTGCCGCGGGGCAGCCCCTATTTCAAGCGGCACATCCCGCCCGCGCGGGTCTTGAGAGCCTTGCCGGGACGCGCGCCGCATATTCATATCTATGCCGCGCGGCAGCGCGCGGTGCAAGATCTTACATTTTTCGTACAGGAGGTTTCCTATGACCAAGGTTTCCCCGTCCATTCTCTCCGCCGATTTTGGCAATCTCGAGCGCGATATCCGCGCGATGGTGCCCGCAAAGGCCGATTATGTTCATGTAGACGTGATGGACGGCATTTTTGTTCCCAACATTACGATCGGTCAGCCCGTTGTTGCCTCCATCCGCAAGGTGACGGAGCTTCCGCTCGACGTCCACCTGATGATTGACCGGCCCATCCGCTATGTCGAGCAGTTCTGCAAGGCCGGCGCCGATATCCTGACCATCCATGTCGAGGCCGACACCGCGGAAAACACCCGCAAAGCCCTCGAGATCATCCAGGGCTGCGGCGTCACGCCCGCCATCTCCATCAAGCCGAAGACCCCGGCTGAGTCCGTCCTCCCGTTCCTCGATCTCTGCGGCCTGATCCTCGTCATGACCGTCGAGCCGGGCTTCGGCGGGCAGTCGTTCATGGCCGACCTGATGCCGAAGCTGCAAGCCGTCCGTTCTTACATTGACGAAAAGAACCCCACCTGTGAGCTTGAGGTCGACGGCGGCATCAACCCTGAGACGGCCAAGGTCTGCATCGCGCACGGAGCCAACGTCCTCGTCGCGGGCTCCGCCTATTTCAAGTCCGCGGACAAGGCGGCGTTCGTCCGCAGCATCAAGGAGTGATGTTATGAGATCCACAAAAACACGCCCGGAGCTTCAGGCTTGGGGCGTCGTTTTGGTGCTGGCGGCGGCGTGCGTCCTGTGCTCGCTCTCCGTCATCGCCATCTAGCCCGGCCCTCTTTCCGAAACACTTTCCGTGTTCTGGGCTGATAAAGTGCTGTTTTTGCTCAACGGTTTCCCGGTCTGCGCTGTGCTCCTGCTCTGCTGGTGCGCAACGGGTAACCCGTTCACAGCAGCAGGACTCGGCAGCCTGATCGTCAACCTGATGTCGTATGTCAATCTGGTCAAGACCGACTGCCGCAACGACCCCTTCGTCCCCGACGATTTCCAGCTTCTGCGCGAGGCGATGAACGCCGCGAGCGAATATACGCTTGACCTGCACTGGCCCATCCTCATCGCCATCGTGCTCGGCAGCGCCGCCTGCTTTGTCCTTGCGCATTTCATTCGCGCGCGAAAGCCCCGGTGGTATGTCCGCGCGGCGGGCGCGCTCGTGCTGCTCGGCGGCTTCTGCTGGTCCGTGCCGAACGTGTACCAGAAAACCGGCTTTTATAACAAGCGCGGCAATGAGATGAGCAAGACGAACGTTGCCGAGGTGTTCCGCCTCTGCGGCTTCCCCTATTGTTTTCTGCACAATTACAATCTTTATTCCGTGGAAAAGCCGGACGGCTACAGCAGCGCGGACATGAAGGCCCTCGCCGCGTCGGACGATGCGGTCTGCAAGACGCCCGCCGTCCGCCCGAATGTCATCTTCGTCATGTGCGAGGCGTATACCGATCTGTCCGACGAGGACGTCTTCCTCTACACCGAGGAGGAAAATCCGACGCACGGCTTCCATGTGTTGGCAGAGTCCGGCCGGGCCAGGTCCGGCCACATCGTTGTCAGCAATTTTGGCGCTGGCACGGCCAATACGGAGTTCGATGTCCTCACCGGCATCCAGACCAATATGGTCTCCCCCGGCAACACGTCCTCGTTCCGCGTCATCCGCAAGGCGGTCAACGCCCTGCCGCAGGTCTACAAGCGCGCCGGTTACAAGACCTATTTCATGCACCCCGGCTACAGCTGGTTCTATAACCGCGACAATGTCTACCGCGACCTCGGCGTCGACGAGCGCATCTTCAACGAGACATATACAGACGCTGACAAAAAGGGTACCATGATCTCCGACGCGGCCTTCCTCGCGCACCTGACCGCCGACCTCGACACGCGCCTGAGCACGGCGGAGCCGCTCTTCGCCTACACGGTCACGATCCAAAACCATCAGGCATACCCGTACACGAAATACGGCTTTGAGCCGGAAAAACCGCCGCTCTCCGTCTCGATCTCCGACACCTCAATGGAGACGCTCTCCGTCTATCTCGAGGGCGTCCGCGATTCGACGGCCATGCTCACCGCGCTCTGCGACTATCTCGATTCCCGCGACGAGCCGACGCTTCTCGTCTTCTACGGCGACCACCGCCCCACGCTCGGGCAGGATTACGCCGTTTACCGCGAGCTGGGGCTGACCACCGGCCTGACCGGCTCCACGGACGAGATCATCGAAACGTATGAGACGCCGTATCTGCTCTGGGCGAACGAAGCCTACGCGCCGTATTGCGACTTTGACGCGCTCGAGCTGCCGGACGTTGTCAGCAGCAATTATCTCGGCGCGGCGGTCTATGAGCTGACCAGCCTGACCGGACTCGACCCGTATTTCGATACGCTCGAAGATCTGCGCAGGACGCTCCCGGTCATCTCCCACGGCTGTTATCTGGCAGCGGACGGCAGCGAGATTGCATCCCTGACCGACGCACAGCAGTCCGCCCTCGATCTGCTCGCTGATTGGAAATATTACCGCCTCAAGGAAGAAGCCCTGATCCAATGATGCAAAACGCCTCCCCTCACGCAGGGGAGGCGTTTTACAGTCCTTTCAACGCTTTCATCGAAAGCGCTGCGCATAGCCGCAGCGGCGGCAGAGCGGGTGGAGCCGTTTTTGCAGCGCGAAGCCTGCGGCAATGCTGCGGGCAGGTTCAGCGGCAAGAATTTCGTCGAGCGGCTGCGCCAGCAGGTTCCCGAGCGGGATGCGCCCCTCGCCGTCGAGGCAGCAGGGGACGACCGTCCCGTCGCAGAGCACGGCCAGCTGATCGCGCAGCGCGCGGCATGTCCCGGCTTCGCCGTGGTCGGACGCATCGGGGCTGGGCCAGTCGAATTTTTCGCCGTAGTGAATAAACGTCCGGTCGCGCAGCCGCCAGCCCCACGTATTTTGTGTCCAATTGCCTGGGTAGGCGGCGTGGAGGTGGTTGAGGATGGCGTTGTTCTGTTCGTTCCGGCCGCGCGTCTCCGCGCCATCGAGGTTCCAGAGCCGGTAATCGATCAGAATACCGGCTTCGCTGGCCGCGAGGCCAAAGTCCCTACATCCGGCGAGATAATGCTCCATATCCACGCCGGAATTGGCCTCGAACGAATGGAGGCTGACGCTGACCTTGTGCAGAGCCGGGGCCGCAAGCAGCTCGCGCTGCCGCTTCGGCAGGAGCGTCCCGTTTGTCGTCAGCACGACGCGGAAGCCCATCCTGCCCGCAACGTCCAGCAGCTCCGGCAGATCGGGGTGCAGCAGCGGTTCGCCCATGACGTGGAAATAGAGGAAGCGCGTCTGCCCGCGCAGCGCCCCGGCAAGGTGCGTGAATTGTGCAACGGTCAAAAACGCCGCCCGCCGCGTTGTGCCGGGGCAGAACGAACAGGCGAGGTTACAGCAGTTGGTGATCTCCAGATAGACGCGCGAAAACGGCATGATACGCCTCCAAATTCGGGAATATCTATAGTATATCAGCCCAAAGCCGCGGCGGCAAGCACGAAAGACGTGACAGCGCGCAAACGGCATGGTATAATGAAAATATGTGGACTTTAGAAGAAATTCGCGAAGAATATGACCGGCTCGACCGGTATCTCGGCATCGACACGCGCCTCATCCGCCTCTCGTTTTCCAAAAAGATGCGGCGGCAGCACGGCGTCTGCTGCTTCCGGGGCGACCGCCCGACGGAGATCCGCCTGGCGGACTTCCTGCGCGCGGACGACGACGCCATGCTCGACACCGCACGGCACGAATATGCCCATGCCGCCGCCGCGCTCCTGACCGGGCGGCGCCACGGGCACGACGCAGTCTGGAAGGACATTTGTGTCCGGATCGGCTGTAAGCCGGAGCGCCTCGCCGGGACGACCGCCGCGCAGGAGGCGAAGAACGCCGGGTGCGGCTATCTCGTGCGCTGCAAGACATGCGGCGCGGAGAGCCGTTATCTGCGCCGCGGCGCGGTCGTGCGGAGCATTGCGCAAGGGCGGCAGGATTGCCGCTGCCGCCGCTGCGGCGGGCGGACATTTACGTTGGAAAGGATGAGAGCAGATGGACTATGAACAGCGGGCGGAGGAGCTTTTTCGTGAGGGTTATAACTGCGCACAGGCGGTGTTCCTTGCATTTGCTTGTGAAAAAATGAATCGGGACGAGGCGGCGAAGCTGGCCTCGGCGTTTGGCGGAGGACTCGCCGGGACACGCAACACCTGCGGCGCCGTCAGCGGCCTTGCGATGGCCTATGGCCTGCTGCGCGGTTATGCCGATCCAACGGACAAAGAGGCCAAACGTGCAGAATATGAGGCGGTGCGCGAGATGACGGAAGAATTTGCGCAGCAGAACGGCTCGATCATCTGCCGCGAGCTGCTGGGCCTCGGACGGGACGTGAACTATGTCCCGCCGTCGGACCGCAGCACGGAATATTACAAAAAACGTCCCTGTCCAAAGCTCTGCGCCTGCGCCGCGGGCATCCTTGCGCAGTATCTCGAGACGCACCCGTAGTGGGCAGAATGTGCATCCGAAACGCAATAGCCTTCAGCAAATTTGTACTGCCGCAAGGGCCGATGAGTACCCGCAAGGGGCAGGCCGCATCTGTAACGCTCCTTCGTCGCGAACAGCTGCGCTCGGCATCGGCTCCTACATGGTGCAGTGGAAAAATGTAAGACGGGTGGGGGCAGTGCTCCGTCCCTACATGCAAAATCGATTGCGCGGTGCAAAATCCCCACTTGACAGCGGAAATTCGGTATGTTTATTTTGATTTGTTTTGCTTCTTGCCCGAAGCTATTTTGATGCAACACCTACAAACCGCACTGGTCAAAGGAACGCACAAAGGGGGAACCGGACGATGGAAAAGCTGAGATCCGCGATTGCGGCGGATGAGGCCATTCATTCTCCGAAGCCTTTCGCGCTACGCGGAAAAGATGGGCCATGAGGTGGCCGGTGTCGCGCTGGATGGGGCCGAGGCCGTGGAGCGCATCTATGAAGTGCAGCCGGACATGGTGCTGCTCGACCTCAACATGCCCGAAAAGGACGGCATCGCGGTCATCCGCGAGGCCTGTCTCGACCGGATGATCCCCGTCATCATCATCACAGGCCACTATTCCGAGCTGCTGATGAACCGCGCGGACATCCCGTGCGTCTACGGCTGCCTGATGAGGCCGACGAGCGAGGCGCAGGTGCAGGCGGCGATGCGGCGCACGAAATGATCGCCGCGCGGGAAACGCTGCTGTAATCAGAGACGCATATGTTCCAAATTTCAGACGTCAGCTGCCGGAGCGGCAGCCATATCTCCCATTTCACCTACACACAGCCGCGCGGCACAACACACGTCCTGCTCTCGCAGAACGCGGACTATCTCGATGGACTACAGGGCATCCTGACCGGAAACGAGCCATACAGCGGTGAGATTGCGCTGAACGGACGGCGCTATGCCGTGCAGCGCGCAGCGTTCATGACGCGGACATTCCGCATGTACCGGGAGCAGACGGTCATTGCCAACGTGCTCACCGATCTCAGCTTCCGCCAGCTCGGCGGGAAGAAGGGGCAGCGCCTGTTCTCCGCGCTGACGGAGGAGACGGGCCTTTCACTCGACCCTTCGCGCACCATCAGCCAGATGACCATCACCGAGCAGAAGATGGTGGAGCTGCTGCGCATCTTTGATCAGAAGCCGGAGCTTCTGATCATCCGCGGGCTGAGCAGCTTCGTCTCGGTGGACATGTTCCAGAAAATGATACAGCTTGTCGAGCGGCTGAACGAGGCGGGCGTGACTGTGCTCTATCTGACGAACCGCCTGGAGGAGGCGATCTCCCTGTCCTTCGGCATCACCGTTGTCGACAAGAGGCGCATCCAGGGCACGTATTCGCCGGAGGAGATCGTGTCCGACCCGCGCTCAATCTTCTTCATCAGCATGGGCGCGCAGAAATTCGACTTTGGAGAGGAGCCGCAGCCCGCGCCCAAGCCGGACGCGCTGGGCTGCGGGATTCAGGAAAATTTGCAGATGTTCACGCGCTATCTGGTGCGGGAGATGTCGGCCTCGTCGGCCGCGGCCTTCGTGCTCGATCCGGTGCAGAAGCGCGTGCTGACCAGTGTGGGCTGCGCAAGCGACGCATCGGAAACCGTCCTGCTGCGCGACGAGGCAGTCTGTACGCTGCTCGGCGTGGACGAGCTGGTCACGCTCCGCCCCGAGCAGGAGGCCGGCTGGTTCGAGCGGACGCCGCCCTATACGACCGTGCTCTGCTACCCGGTGCGCATCAGCGGCGAACTGGCGCTGGTGCTCCAGATCAACTACACCGGTTCCTACCGCTGTACGCCGCGCGACGGCATGATTCTCAAATGGATTGCGCAGGAGATGGGCATCGGCATCGAAAACGCCCAGCTGATGGGCAACGCCGTCCTCCTGCGCGAGAGTCACCACCGCATCAAAAACAATTTGTAGGTTGTGGTAAACCTGCTGGAGCTGGAAAAGGAGCTGCTGCCCGCAAACGTCGGCGATCCGGCCGCCCGCACGGGCATGGAACAGTCATTCGACGGCGCGATTCAGTGCATCAAATGTATCGCCGGCGTTCACGATCTGCTGACGATGCACAAATTCGGCAGCACCTGCGAGATCGGTGAGATCGCGGGCACGGTCTGCGAGTTCTATCAAAACTGCGCACAGACCACACTGGAGGCTGAGCCGGTGCGCGTCCCATATGCGAAGGCCGTCTCGGTGGCGCTGGTCATCAACGAGCTGGTCAGCAACAGCATCAAGCACAACCAGCGTCTTGGCCGCCCGCTCGCCGTCTCCATCCGCGTCACGCAGGACGACGCGGCCGGGCAGATTGTGATCCTCTACCACGACAACGGGCGCGGCTTCCCAGCGCAGCATCCCGGCGCCGAGGCGCACAGCGGCGCGGGCAGCCGGATTCTCTCGTCCGTGGTGGTCTACGAATTCCGCAGCACGATGAAGCAGCGGAACGACGGCGGCGCCGTGGTCGAGCTGCGGATTCCGAAAAAGGCCCTCCTCCCGTTGGAAAAGCGGCGCGTCGCGTCTGAGGAGCTTTCGACAAAAGCGGGCGGCGCGTCCGGCTGACCGGTTTTATGCCTTTACTTGGACATATTCGACAAAATCCGCCCTCCGGATTTGTGGATGCAGCCGAATGTTTCAAAACGTTCCAAAATGCGGTTGACTTTGTCCCGGAAATCTGTATCACCGAAGTATCAGGTTCGTCCCCGTCCGACGAACCATTCAAAGTACGGCCCATGTTGGGCGTGTTGACAAAGTGACATATATCCTCGTTTAGGCGAAGAAAAAGACGCCCTATGGCGTCATTTTGTATATTTGATCATCCTTTTCAGGTTCAATGCGGTCGCGGACAAGAGGCAGCGGTCCTCCGCTGCCTCTAGGCCTCGTCGCAACACGCGCGTCAGATTGTGGTCGCGCTTCTGCGCGGCAAATGTGCCCTCGCACCAGATCTGCCGCAGCTTCAGCGCCTCCCGGTATTCCGGCTCGTGCTGCCTGTTGATGTTTTTCAGCGGGGCCTCCCGGAAGTAGCTGTGCTCCAGCTTTCGCGCGCCCCGTTTATCGGTCTTATTCAGGCATTTCTCTCGCAGCGGATAGCTCTGACAGTCCTGTTTATCGGCCAGATACAGCCAGTACAGACCGCTAGCGCTGCGGTGCAGGGTATTTCGCCTCATGAATTTGCCCTGTGGGCAAACGTAGGCGTCCCGCTGCTCGTCATAGCAAAAAGCGTCCCGCTTCAGCTCCGCATTGGTTCGGTCGTGGACCGGCTGTGGGCGTACAAAAAAGTCGATTTTCATGTCGCTCAAATAGCGATGTGCCATCGGAAAATCGTAGGCAGCGTCACCTCCTCGCGCGGCGAGCGCGCCTATGCGGACGATTTCATCTACGGCATGACCAAGGCCGCGCTCACGCGCGCCTGCCAGTCCATCGCAATCGACCTCTCGCCGTATGGCATCCGCGTCAACTGTGTCGCCCCCGGCGCGACCTGGACGCACGAGGGCGCGGCGCATGAGACGCTGAAAAACGGCGGCATCCCGATGGGCCGCCTCGGTACGCCAAAGGACACCGCCGATCTGGTCGCCTGCCTGCTCTCCGACGCCGCGTGGATGATCGGCGGCATCTCCATCCGCATTGACGGCGGACTCATCCTCTCCGGTCTGCCCGAGGGCTGGGCCGAGGCCAAGTTCATCGACCCGGCATGGGTTGAAAAGCAGCACGACGCAGTCGTTTCCAGAATGGAGGGAAACGCACGTGAAGGCTCAAGGAATCGGCATCTGTGAATGGGCCTTGCCCACGCCGCTGCGCGGCCCGCTCGTCTGCCGCGTGCTGAAGGATCTCGGCCTTGCTGCCGTCGAGCTGAAGCTTGGAACCGTGGAAGAAAACTTCCCGCTGGCAAACCGCTATACGCTCGACCTCTACAAGGAAGAGCAGGCCAAATACGGTACTGTCTTCACCGGCATTGCCGTCAATCTGACCGACTTCTACGCGATGACCGCGCCGCTCGGCTCGTCCGACCGCGAGATGGTCGAATACGCGCTGCGCACAGCGGTCGACGCCGCGCAGTATCTCGGTGCGCCCCTGATCCACGTCCCCTCGCTGCACGCCCTGAAGAGCGATGTCAGGACCGACGAAGGCCTGAAGAACACCGCCGAGATGCAGCTCCGCCAGCTCGAATTGGTCAACCGTGAAAACTACGGCATCTACTTCGACACGCAGAACCCCCACGCCCTCAACGGGCTGGACGCTCCGTCGCTGATCGAGCCGATCTTCAACCACATTCCGGAGTTTCATATCAAGGACGGCTTCGACCAGATCAGCACTCACCTCATCGGCGAGGGCAGCTGCGATCCGTTCCCTTGCAGAGTTTGACCGCCTCGGCTATACCGGCTGGATCATTCTGGAGAACTATTTCTGGCGCGTCCCGCTGTGCCAGCGCGGCGATGACCCCTATGCGCTGCTGCGCCGCGACCTCGACACCGTCCGCACCTGGCTCGCCGCCCATGCCTGACACTTCAAAGTTTTTCTGTCCGTCCCAACAATTCCTGATACCCTTTTCTGCACAAAAACGTCCCCGCCATTTTTCGATGGCGGGGACGTTTGATTCTCTTTAGTATGCAATGCCCCAATAGATGGAGTGCTTCGCGGGCTTGCCGCAGATGGCGCACTTGTCGTCGAGGCATTCCTGCTGCAGCGGCATACAGCGGGAGGACATGCCGCCCTCTTCCTTCATCTTCAGCTCACATTCCAGCTCGCCGCACCACATTGTCTTGATGAAGCCGCCGTGCTCAGCCTGGAGCTGCTTCGCCTCTTCGAGGGAATGGGCCTCGTAAGTGTTTTCCTGCATGTTTTTCAGGGCCTTTTCGTACATGCCCTTCTGCACCAGCTCCAGCTGTTCCTTCACCGCCGCTTCCAACTCTTCGAGCTTGACGACGGTCTTTTCGCCGTCGTTGCGGCGGACGAGGACGCACTGCCCAGCTTCAATATCGCGCGGCCCAAGCTCAACGCGCACCGGCACGCCCTTCATCTCATACTGCGCGCACTTCCAACCCATGGAGTTGTCGCTGTCGTCCATCTTGACGCGGATGCCCGCGGCGGCCAGACGGTCGCGCACGGCCGAGGCGGCGTCGAGTACGCCTTCCTTGTGCATCGCGATGGGCAGGACGACGGCCTGCACCGGCGCGATCTTCGGCGGGAGGACGAGGCCGTTGTTGTCGCCGTGCGCCATGATGACGGCGCCGATCATGCGCGTTGTCGAACCCCACGATGTCTGGAACGGATACTGCAATTTATTGTCGCGGCCGGTGAAGGTCACGTTGTAGGCGCGGGAGAACTTGTCGCCGAAATAGTGGCTCGTCGCACCCTGGAGGGCTTTGCGGTCCTTCATCATGCACTCGACGGTGTAGGTTGCCTCGGCGCCGGCAAACTTCTCCTTGTCGGTCTTGCGGCCGCGCACGACCGGGATGGCGAGGACGTTTTCAAAGAAATCGGCGTAGCAGTTGAGCTGCTGCTCGGTCTCGGCCTTTGCTTCTTCGGCAGTCTCATGGATGGTATGGCCCTCCTGCCACCAGAACTCGCGGCTGCGCAGGAACGGGCGCGTCGTCTTCTCCCAGCGGATGACCGAGCACCACTGGTTGTACAGCATCGGCAGCTCTCGATAGGTCTGCAAAACGCGCGACCAGTGGTCGCAGAACATCGTCTCCGACGTGGGACGGAACGCCAACCGCTCTTCGAGCTTTTCGCTGCCGCCCATCGTGACCCACGCCACCTCGGGCGCAAAGCCGTTGACCAGCTCGCCTTCCTTTTTCAGCAGGCTTTCCGGGATCAGAACCGGCATCGCCACATTCACATGGCCGGTCTTTTTGAACTCGGCGTCCATGATGCTCTGGATGTTCTCCCAGATCGCGTAGCCATAGGGCCGCAGGATCGTGAAGCCCTTCACGCTCGCGTATTCCACCAGCTCTGCCTTGCGGCAGATGTCGGTGTACCACTGGGCAAAATCGACCTCCATATCGGTGATCTGCTCTACTTTTTTCTCTTTCGCCATCGTATTCTCATCCTTTCGGAATTACTTTTCTGCATACTATAATATTGTATCACATCTGTCAATCCCCCTGACATAAGATGGGATACTGAATGGAAGGAGTTTTGCCATGACCACGATCCCCATTGTCCTCGACGCGGCCACGCTGCGCTTTTATGAGCGCGTGGCCGAAAACGCCGGTCTGCCCGTGGCGCAGGTATTGGCCGACGCGCTGTTCAAGCTCGCCGGCGAGCTGTCGCTCGAGGCGCTGCACCACGCAAAATGAGTTGATTTCCTGTCGGAATCTGTTATAATACATGGGAATCTCGGAACCAATCGGTTCCAGGATACCCCGCAGAAACTACCAAGTCAAAGGAGAAATCTGCCATGCAGTCCATCCGTACATTATATAAGGTCGGCAAGGGGCCATCCAGCTCACACACCATGGGTCCGGAGCGCGCGGCAAAACTGTTTCGCGAGATGACGCCGGAGGCCGATCGCTATGAAGTCATTCTCTACGGCTCTCTCGCCAAAACCGGCGTCGGCCACGGGACGGATCGCGTCCTCGTCGACACGCTTGCGCCCTACCCCACGAAGATCGTCTTTGCTTCCGTCGACCCCGGCAACATGAAGCACCCGAACACGCTCGACCTCATCGCCTACCAGGACAACAAGGAGACGCAGCGCATCCGTGTGGAATCCATTGGCGGCGGCGACATCGTCGTTGAGGGCGAAGCGCAGCACGCGGACGCCGAGGTTTATCCCGAAAATTCCTTCGCCGAGATCGCGCGCTTCTGTCAGTGGCGGCACGTATCGCTGCCGGAATACGTCGAACTGAACGAAGGCCCGGAGATCTGGAGCTTTTTGGAGCACATCTGGCATGTCATGCGCCAGTCGATTGAAGATGGGCTTGCTGCCGAGGGCATCCTGCCCGGCGGGCTGAACGTCCAGCGCAAGGCCAAATACCTCTATGAGCGGACGCATCTGCTCGATCTGCCGCAGGTGCGGGAGCTTCAGCTTGTCTGCTCCTACGCCTTTGCCGTTGCCGAGCAGAATGCCGGAAACGGCACCATCGTCACCGCGCCCACCTGCGGCAGCTGCGGTGTGCTGCCCGCCGTGCTCATGTATATGCAGCAGAAATACGACCTGCCCGACCGCAAGATCGCCGAGGCACTCGGCGTGGCTGGCCTGTTCGGCAATCTTGTCCGGCACAATGCCTCCATTTCTGGCGCGGAATGCGGCTGTCAGGCCGAGATCGGCACGGCCTGCTCCATGGCCGCCGCGGCCATGGGCGAGCTGACGGGGCTTCCGCTTGAGGAGCAGGAATACGCCGCAGAGATCGCTATGGAGCATCAGCTTGGACTCACCTGCGACCCGATCTGCGGCCTTGTCCAGATCCCGTGTATCGAGCGCAACGCCGTTGCGGCCAAGCGCGCCATCGACGCATCGAACCTCTCGCACATGCTCATCGGTACACGTACCATCTCGTTTGACATGGTCGTCCGCACGATGTACGAAACCGGCGTCAACATGAGCAGAGCTTTCCGCGAAACCTCCGAAGGCGGCCTTGCCAGACTCTACAGTCGCCGTTCCATCGGCTCATAAGACACTGCCCGAAAAGCTAACGCTTTTCGGGCAAAAGGATTGCACCTCGACTGCGCGCATAATTTTGCGCCTTCGGCGCAAAATTCCACACTTGCGAGGTGATAGGTATGTTTCCGGTCGGCAAAGCCGCCGGATAACATGGATTTCCAATTTATTTCGCCATCTGCGGATGGCGAAACTCTACGAGGTTTTGCGTAAAAGCGCCCTGCCTTTCGGTGGGGCGCTCGTTTTATTTGTCCAGTTCCAGCCGCATGAGGATGAGCTCCTGCCAGCCGCTTCTTGCGCGGAAGCCTCTGGGGTTGCGGCCAAACTCACGGAAGCCGACCGATTCATACAGCCGCACAGCGGACGCATTGTCCGCGACGACCTCCAGTTCCAGCTGCAAATA
>ERZ773242.2924-NODE-2924-length-13100-cov-2.895822_pt1 | contig 13100 bp, 11 predicted proteins | sample MGYA00511077_ERZ773242 | MGnify/ENA primary metagenome ERZ773242 (study PRJEB29015, sample SAMEA2737754) | human gut metagenome | biome: human gut; feature: human-associated habitat; material: faeces | place: China | collected 2012 ... | reverse complement strand
TATCATTAACGTCGATGTTTCTACGATTTACAAAGGATATTTCTCCGATTCTTCGAGAATGTTTATCATTGGAAAGACGACGCCGGATAAGGAAAAGCTCGTGCGGGTTGCAAAGGAGTGCGTGGAAGAGGGCATCAAGGCGGTAAAACCGTGGACATTTCTGGGGGATATGGCGGATGCGGTCAACCGTCATGCAAAGGAAAACGGCTATAGTATCGTTGTGGATATCGGCGGACATGGCGTTGGACTGGAATTTCATGAAGATCCCTTTGTCAGCTATGTAACGCCAAAGGGGACAGAGATGCTGATGGTACCCGGAATGGTATTTACGATTGAGCCGATGGTAAACGCCGGAACAGCTGAAATTTATCAGGACGCCGATAATGGATGGACGATTTATACAGATGACGGCAAGCCGTCCGCACAGTGGGAGGTTACCGTTGCGGTAACAGAGGATGGCTGCGAGGTTTTGGTGTGGTAAGGTGTTTTTGCAGGCTTGCCGCCGATAAATAGAAAAATTATTCCATAATCTGATTGTCCAGTAGGATTTATTCTTAAAATCGGCGATGCTAAAAGTCGTACAAAAAGACAAAATGTATAAATCACTCTGAACAACAAGGAGATATGAAATGACGACGCTCTTATTACTTGTTATTTACATTGCGTTTATTAGTTTAGGAATTCCTGATTCACTATTTGGGACAGCTTGGCCAGCTATTTACTCTGAACTAACTTTGCCCATTTCCTATGGAAGTTTTGTAACAATCATAATATCCTGCGGAACTATTATTTCCAGTCTTTTAAGTTCACGGTTGCTTGCTCGATTTGGAACTGGATTTATTTGTATATTCAGCACGGCATTAACGGCAATTGCGTTGTTGCTATTTTCCTTTTCTAATAACTTTTACTTGTTATGCGTCTGCGCCTTACCTCTTGGATTAGGCGCAGGAGCAATCGATATTGCACTTAACAATTACGTTGCCCTCCATTATTCCGCAATACACATGAGCTTTTTACACTGTTTCTACGGTGTAGGTGTATCGGCCAGCCCATATATCTTATCAAAAATTATTGGATCACAAGGAAACTGGCGCACCGGGTACCAAACTGCCGCCAGTATTCAATTTGCAATTCTATTATTATTGATAGCCACAATAACCCTTTGGGGCAAAACTAAGATTTCGGTATCTTCTGCTTCTGTACGCCATGCATCCGGTCTTTCTTTTCGTACAATGGTCCGGATGCCAGGAGTCAAAGAAATCTGCTGTATGTTTATAACATCTTGCGGAATAGAATATACCTGTGGTAATTGGTGCAGTACATTTCTCGTTGAAAATAAAAATATGCCGATTGCCAACGCGGCTCAAGTAGTTATGTTATATTATATTGGCCTTACGCTTGGACGATTTTGTTCCGGTTTATTAGCTGTGCGGCTACATAGCTGGAAAATCATTCGATTGGGGCAAATTGTTCTTGGTGCAGGAATTCTCTTGCTCTTTATGCCTTTCCTGACAACATCCGTTATAGGCTTTTTCTTGATCGGCTTTGGTAACGGGCCGTTATTTCCAAACTTAAACTATTTAACCCCTGAGAATTTTGGAGAAAATATTTCTCAAAACATTATGGGAATACAGATGGCAGCTTCGTATCTGGGGATTATGTTGGCACCAGCCGTGTTCGGTATTCTCGGACAATGGATTGGGGTATGGTTACTGCCACTCTTTCTCATCTGTTTTTATTTTGTTATGTTGGCTTCACATTCACGGGCAAAACATTTTCTTCAGTCAAATTCCTAGTACATATCCAATTCTGTATGGACAACTAAACAAAACGAACCAAAAGCCCCTGTCCGATGGTACGAATCTGTTGGACAGGGGCATCTTTGTAGTTATTCTGTGTAATATTGTGCCTGCGCATTCCAAAGTTCATAATACTTGCCGTTTTCGTCTGCTACCAGTTCGGCGTGTGTGCCTTGCTGGATCACAGCACCCTCGTGGAATACAGCGATTTCATCGCAGAATTTGCAAGAGGACAGACGGTGAGAGATATAGATAGCCGTTTTATCACCTGCGATCTCATCGAACTTTGAATAGATCTCCGCTTCCGCAATCGGGTCAAGTGCTGCGGTCGGCTCGTCGAGGATAATAAACGGTGCATCCTTATAAAGCGCACGGGCAATGGCGATTTTCTGTGCTTCACCGCCCGAAACGTCAACTCCATCTTCATATACTCCCTTATAGAGTGTTGTATCAAGTCCCTTTTCCATCGTAGCAAGTCTGTCACCGAAGCCTGCATCCAACAGCGCCTTGCGTACTCGCTCCCGGTCATAGTTCATACTTCCCGCAACATTGTTTCCCAAAGGCTGACTTATAAGCTGAAAGTCTTGGAACACCACGGAGAAGATGTTTATGTAATCGTCATAGCGATACTTGCGAATGTCGATGCCGTTAAGTAGAATTTGCCCCTCTTGTGGATCGTACAGGCGGCACAGCAATTTAATAAATGTGGTTTTGCCGCTGCCATTTTCGCCCACGACAGCAAGTCGCTTGCCAACCTTGAACTTCATATTCACGTGGCGAAGCGCCCAAATATCGCTGCCGGGATACTTGAAGGACACATCTTTAAATTCCACTTCGTATCTACGATCAGATCTTTTTTCGGTAGTGAGGCTACCTTGGTACATAGCGTTCGGAATGTCAAGAAACTCAAAGGTCTTATCCAAGTAACCGGTGTTTGTCTCCAATGTTCCAAGCAAACCTGTTAAAGAAAACACATTGGCAACCATTGCGGTAGCTGCGCCCACATACTGCGTAATGCTTCCGACATCAAATGCACCGCCCCAAGCTTTTAGACAAGTAAACACATAGATAGAGCCGGTGATGAGAGTAGTAATACACACACCCAAGCTGGCATATATCCCCATTTTTCCTTGTGCTTGTCTGCCGATAGGACCATTCACACCAAAAGTAGAATTGGTACTCCAATATGCACGAACAAGGTTTTGCTGATTGTTCATTCGGATGTCTACGCTACGTTCCTTATCCATTCCAATGAATCCGAAATGCCTAAACAAACGATTTCCAAAGGTAGCTTCTTCAGCGTAGTTGCTCCAACACTTTGTTGCAATTGCGCTGAGTTTACCGGCAAGGATACTGACACCAATCATAATAACCGCAAAGAAAAGTATAAACAAAGGATTATTTAATGTTGCAAGCCAACCGGAATCATTCGGCACAGGTGAGGAAAACAAGGTGATTGTCAATGCAATTCCGCTGAAAATACCAATCACACTTATCATAAAACTTTCATATACTTCTTGAACCATCATCAATCCCCAATCGGCCCAATTTTCGTTTTGCTGGATCTGTGCTCGAAGATCATGGTTCTCCTGTTTATCAAGTTCTGAAAAGTCGAGAGAAAACATTTTGTGAATAAACAAAATTTCTTTTCTTCCCCACAGATCATTAAGCAGAGTGTTATAACGACGTTGCAGAAAGGCTTTCAAGATAGATACAACGCCAACACATAAGACCCCTGCAATTACCCATTTCCATAGGATGTCTGCTCTGCGCAGGGTTGCGAGTTCTGTCAATATCTGTGCTGAAAAGAAAACCGAGATATAAGGGAAAATAGCGCTGAAGAAGCAATGCAATGTCAAAAGTGGAAAGAACTTAGGAGATACCTTGTGGAGTTCCTTGATGCCACGCAAATGAGAAGAAACTGCATGGCGTATTGTTACTTTTTCTTTCATATTCAGAACTCCTTTCCTTCCTGGTAATAGCGGCTCTGTACTTCAAATAGATTTGCATATTCGCCGCCCAAAGCAAGCAAACTCTCGTGTGTGCCTTCTTCTTTTACGCCACCGTCCGCAACAAAGATAATTCGGTCACAAAAGCGGGTAGATGCCAAACGGTGTGAAATGAACATAGATGTTTTTCCCTGCGTCATCTCGCTGTATTTCATATAAATATCGTTTTCCGCTATGGGATCAAGCGCCGCTGTAGGTTCATCCAAAAGCAGAATCGGTCCATCCTTGTAGAGCGCTCTTGCCAACATCAATCGCTGCGTCTGACCGCCGGAGAACAAGACGCCATCCAGGTACACCTCACGTCCCACATGAGTCTGCATACCTTTTGGCAGCTTCTCGATTGTAGTTGTTAAGCCCGCCTTTTCCACACAATCCGCAATTTTGTCATAATCGATACCTTCTGTGGTTTGAGCAATTTCTTCGGCTACCGTGACATCCAATACGGAGAACTCCTGGAACACCGCACTAAACAGATCATAGTAGCTTCTGCGGTTGAAGCCACGAACGTCCTTTCCGTTTAACAGAACAAGACCTTCTGTCGGGTCTAACAATCCGCACAGAAGCTTGACCAAGGTAGTCTTACCTGCACCGTTCAGACCAACGATTGCCAACCTTTCACCGGGATGTACCGTCAAAGTTAATCCGTGAATGGTATCCTTGTCTGCGCCGGGACAACGGTAAGACACATTTTCCAGTTTCAACGTATCCATCCGCAGCAGGAATTTCTTTGCCTTCCTCAAATTTGAACGGCTCAGGATATTCCAAAAATTCACGAACACAGGAAATATCAAGACTCTCCTTGTGGAGGGTGCTCATTTCCTGCATAATACCCATAACCCAAGTGGTGAACGTGGTAACAGCCGTAAAATACAGAAGAAATTCCGATACGCTCAACCCTTCATTCAGCGCCATGTTGATGAGATACACATAAGCAATACCGTTACGAGCCATCGTGAGTACCGATTCTGTAATATCAGCAAGAACTTCGACACGCTCACAGCGCAGAGTAAAGTCTAGGTAAAGATTATGAATCTGATCCAGAAGCTCATTCAGCCAATTCTGTAAGCCAAAGATTCGGATGTCCTTCGCCAGCTCCACAGATTCGGACTTAGTACGCAGATAATATTTCTTTTGAAAATAGTTTTCTTCTTCATCTCTATGGGCATAGCGCCAGTTATTAGTGTATCTGGAAACGAAGAATCCCGCAACGCAAGTAGCAATCACAACAAGAAGAAGCAAGAAATCTATACGGGAAAGAATTGTCAGATAAACGATCAACCCGCCAACATTTTTGAGCAGCATAGTGATTGTCTGCCAGATGTGTTCGGTGGCTTGACTATTTCCCTCACACGTCATATGTGCCTTTTCACGCAGCTTAACGAAATTTGCATCCAATGTATTTGGATACGAAGTAACATTACACTTCCATGCAATTTTAGCAATGACGGCAGAACGCACATCAACTCGTGGAAATAGTGTGTTTTGTCTTATATATTCTTTAAATCCGTGCACGATAAAAAGCGCCGCCGTAAATACTCCGATAGTCGTTAGGAGTTCCCACAAAGGAGTTTTCTGCTCAACTCGTGCCAGCACCTCCGGAGCAATGTATAACTGAACTAAATTGAACAGCACTTCCAAAATAGCGGTAAGGACGCAAAATAATAGAACACGCTTGCCGTTTTTCCAAGCTATTTTCACCATCCAGCCTACATTTTGGAGGGTGTTGTATTTTGGCTTTTTGGCCTTTTGAATTTTTTCCTTAACCATAAAACCATCATCCTTTCTGAGCATAGGATAACACAAAAATTCGTCCCCAGATGATTTTGGGGACGAATCGTCATTTCCAGGTGATGAATTGCAATTTTATACCTGCGGAAGCAGTATTTCCGTTGTAAACGCTCCGTCCTCGCTATTGCGGCTGATATAGCCATCGAGCCGTTCCACAATGGCATCAATACGCACCAAGCCAAAGCCGTGACCTTCTCCCTTGGTGCTGCGGAAAAGTCTACCTTCCTTTTTCAACTTCTTATCTGCGGTGAAGTTGGTGAAGGAAATGTAGAGCTGCGTCCCCTTCATATCCATGTACACCCGGATCATCCGCTTTTCCTCCGGCAAGGCCATGCTTGCCTCCATGGCGTTATCAAACAGGTTGCCGATGATGCAGCACAAGTCCAGCTCCGACATTTTCAGCTTCACCGGGATGTGGGCGTCCACCTGCGTCGGGATGTTCCGGGAACGCGCAAGGGAAATTTTGCTGTTGAGAATGGCGTCGGCCATAGGGTTGCCGGTTTTTACCACGGTGTCCACGGTATTGAGATCCGTGTCCAGCTCGTCCAGGTAGGCTTTCAGGGCGTCCATGTCCCCATTCGCCGCCAGCACCTTCATCATCTGGATGTGGTTGCGGTAGTCATGCCGCCAGCCCCGAATCTGCCGGTACATATTTTCCACTTCCCGGTAGTGGGTCTCGATCAGCTCCCGCTGATAGGCCGCAATGCGCTTGTCGATTTGTTTGGAAAAGAAAGACATAGCCAATCTCCTATGTATGCTTGATAATCGCCCGGTTAAGGGGTTCATACGCGCCCCTTGGCAGGGGCAGCAGCGTGCCGTCCGACAGGCTGACCTCTGTTTTCGTCACGCGCCGGATGTACTTGAGGTTGATGATCAGGCTCCTGCCCGCGCGGAAGAACCGGTCGTCCAGTTCCTTTTCAAACTCGTTCAGGCTCCGCTTGACGGTGTACTCCGACTTTCCATGAATCGTCACATAATTCTGCCGAACGTCCAGATACCGGATGTCATAAAAGGGAATCCGTACCATTTCGCCGCCCAGCTCCAGATTCAGGCACCGTTCCTCCCGCTTCCGCTTTTCCAGCGCCCGGTTCAGCACCGCGAACAGCTTTTCCCGGCTGACGGGCTTCATCAGATAATGCAGCGCCGCCACCTCGTAGCCCTCGGCGATATAGTCGGAATACCCGGTGACGAAGACGATCTGCACCGCCTCGTTGTCTTTGCGCACCCGTTTTGCCAGACTTACGCCGTCCATAGCGCCCATTTCGATGTCCAGCAATAGAATGTCCCAGTTCTTGTCCTCCGCGTACCGGAACAGGAAGCTCTCGGCGGAGGAAAAGGCGGTAATTTCCGCCTGATGCCCGGCCTGCACCGCCCAATCCTTTACCAGACCGGAAACATACGTCCGATCTTCCTCTGCGTCGTCGCAGACCGCGATCCTTAATTCCATCGTCCCGCCCCCTTTTTTGTCATTATATCTGTTTTTTTCGCCGCTTGCAAGGGCGAAAAGGGAAAGGAAGCATACCCAGTCCGGGTATGCTTCCAAAAAGCTCAGCTCTCGTATTTCCCTTTCGCCGGTGCGGGAAGGCGCTGGGCAATTTTTTCTGCCAGCGCGTTTCCGATGAAGGCAAAGGCGGTTCCGACGATGATGGAGAAGATCACGTCGGTCGGGTAGTGGACGTACAGGTACAGCCGGGAGAACGTGACCAGCACGGCGATCACCATGGCAGGAATGCCCATCCGCTTGTCGTAGATCATCAGCGGTATCGCCGCCTCAAAGGAGGCGATGGTATGTCCCGACGGGAAGGAGTAATCGTGCTGAGCGTCGATCAGCAGCTTGATGGTAATTCCGAAATTCTCATACTGAAAATCATACGGTCGCGGCCGCGCCACAAGTGGTTTCAGCGTCACGTTACAGATCAGCACACCCATTACAAGGGCGATGCCCATGGCGATGCCGGTTTTCCGCGTCTTGGGGAATACCAGCATCAGTACCGCCCATGCGATCCAGAAGATGCCGCCCTCCCCGAACAGGGTCACGATGGGCATGACGGCATCCAGAAAGCCGCACTGCAAGTGCGCCTGAATCCAGTCCAGAATCGGCAGGTCAAAGCTGACCGCCAGTTGGTTCAGTAATGCCAGCATATTAGCCTCCTTCCGTCGCGTCGGTGCCGGACGGCGTCTCGAACAGAGCGTACAGCGTCATCGGCTCCAGCGTGGTGCCGTTGGGGATGGTGACATGGCCGTTTTCATCCGGGTCGAAGGCCATGGTGTAGGTGGTGCCGTTATCGTACTTGTCGATACGATACCAACCGATGAATACCTTGCCCTCGGGGGCGGAGACCAGCGGGGTATCCAGCTCCGTAGCGTCGGTCTTGACAAACTCGCTGCTCAGGACGGTATCGCCGTTCATGAAAGTCAGGCGCACCTTGCCCACCGGCGCGTTGACATCCGCGTTGGTGGCGTCATAGACCAGCCACTTGCCGGTGTCCTGCTTCCGGAAGAACAGAGTCGAGTCATACCCGAAGTCCTTGGTGGTGCCGTCTTTACGAGTGACGTTCAGGGTCAGCGACACACGGGCGGAGAACAGATCGTCGCTGTAGCGGGCGTAATCGGAAACCTCTTCCTTGGTGAAGCGGTAGCCGTTATTGCCCTGCATCCACAGGTTGCCGCTCAGGTTGGTGATGACGCTGTAGGCCTCAGAGGAGGTGTCGAAATACTTGGCAATGTCCGCCTTGGATGCCTTCTCGATCATGAACAGGCAGTAGGTCTTCGCCGCGTTCAGCGCCGCTTCCCTCTCGTCGTCGGAGATGGTGTTGGCCTGGGTCTGCTCGGTAAAGGTATGGGTCCCGGCGTCGTAGCTGACCTCCATGGGATTGCCCGACTCGTCAAAGATCGTGACGGTGGGGGTGGCCATCAGGTTGGAAATTTCCTGGGTGCAGATGCTCACGCCGGTGATGCCGATGGGCAGCCGTTCCGCCGCCGCAGTGGTGGCGATCTGAATCACGTGGCTGTCGTCCAGGGGAACACCGTTAACCTCGACGGTGTGGCCGTCGGTATTCTTGATATAGAAGGTCTCGCTCCGGTCGAAGAACAGCTCAACGCCGCTCAGCTCCCAGTCGGGAATGTCGGTGATGGCAGCCGTCTGACCGGACAGGGTAAAGGAAGCGATCTTCTCGTCCCCCAGGAATACAAGATACTTCTTATCGCCGGAAAGACCCGCGGAGGTCTCCTTGAAGGTCAGCTGAGAATCGCCCACCTTGTTTTCCATATAGGCGACGAACTGATCCTTGCCCTCGTAGGGGGTGTCCTCTATCCCGGCGGCGTCGTACAGAGCGCTCCAATCGGGGTGGGAGAACAGCTGTTCAAAGACCTCCTGGCTCTTGGTGGTGGGCTGGGCGGCCTGATAATCTGTCAGCCAGCCCTGGAGCCACTGAAGGCCAAAGAACGTGGCCACAAAGAACACCAGGATGAACATGAAATACAGGGTGTAGAAGATCACGCCACCCAGCCGCGGTCCTTTGCGGCGCTTTTCCGGCATCGCCTGAGCCGCGGGCGGCCGCTTTCCGCTGGGCTGCCGGGTTGGCTGACTCTGCCGTACATTTTGCTGACGGAGGGGCTGCTGCGCCCGGGCAGGGTTGGTCTTCGGCGGATTTTCCCGCACCGGCTGGCGGGGGGGCTGCTCCTGGGAAGGGGCGCTGTTGCGCTGGGCGACCAGCTGGGAAACATCCACCGTGGTTCTTTTATTTTTAGAATCGAATTTTCCTTGATACATGGTTTCCCTCACTTCCTTACGGCGCAACCATCCAGAAAGTCGGCATCTTTCTGGGGCGTTCCTGCAGCAGGGAATAGCTGTTGATCACCTGCACGGTACCGGCTTCGCCAAACAGGCCGTAGGTATCCCGGTAGACCATAATGCTGGACGAGCCGCCGTCCATATTGCAGGCGTTCACGACGCCGTATTCGATCATGATGTCGATGACGTCCTTATAGGTGCCGCCTGCGGAGCCGGCCTGACGGCCGTCGATGCACACGAACACCACGGCGCCGTCCTTCCGCTGGCCGATGGCGGTACGGGGGTTCCAGCCGGAATTGGAGTTGTAGGCCTCCTGGTTGATCTCGCCGTTCATGATGAGGACGGGGCCGAAGCAGCAGCCGTCCCGGATGTTCAGCTCCTCCGCCTGGGCTTTGCTCAGATTGTCCTGAGCGACCACAAGGATGTTGTCCTTGTTAAAGCCCGCGAAGCCCTTGATGCCGTTGGGGGGAGAGCCGGTCGTCCACTTGCAGACGCCCTTGGAGTAAACCAGTCCCTCCGGCACGGAGCCGACGGAGGGGTCGGAGGTGCCGTTGTCGAAGAACGCGCCCGCATTGACACCGGCAATGGCGCCGTCGGTCTCGATCTGGTCGTCGATACGGGTGCCGGGAATGGAGGTGGAGAAGTTCTCCGTGGAGGTGCCCAGGTAGACCTTGCTGGGGTCGCGGACGATCATAATATGGGCGTTGTAGGTGTCGCCGGAGTGGGACTCAAAGCGGATACCGTCGGGGCTATTCGCCCACTCGTCGGTACCGGCGGAAATTGCCGCATCCTTGTTGATGACGATCTCAGACGTGTTGGAAAACTCGTCCTTCAGGTTGGAATCATCCCGCGTACGAATGGAATCCAGGGTCTGCGCGTCCACGAACAGGCCGGGAATCCACTTGGTTCCGCTGGGCTCCAGCAGCGTCATGGTCAAAATATCCCGGGCTGCGGGGGACGGGCCGTTGAAGATCAGGTTCGCCGCCAGACACGCCGCCACCAGGATCAGGGCGATCACGGTGAACAGCACCAGGAAAAACCGCCGGACAATCCGCCCGAACAGGCCGCTGCCCTTCTTCTTTTTCTTCTTGGATGGTTTGGAAGCCCCGCCCCGCTGAGAAGGAACGGGATCATAATCGGGCATTGTGTTTCGTTTGCTCATTTTTTCTCAACCTCGGGTTCATTTTGTTTCTGGGGCGCGAACACCCAGCGCTGCTGAATCATATAGCCGATGATGTAAAGCAGAATCATCACGACCACGTAAATCAGCGTGTGCAGCACGCCGGTGGGCTTTACGTGGAAAAGCACATACGCGCCGTCGGTCAGCAGAATTTGCAGCAGCATCTGGGGGACCGCCAGGCAGTAGTAGCGAAGCATGGTCTTGCCGGTATCCGCGTTGCTCCTGAACACCAGCTTCTTATTGAGGAAGAAGTTCAGCAGAGACGAGATCACTCTCGCACCCACGCCCGCCGCGGCGGTGAGGGCGAAGCCCTCCAGCGTCTTTTTAAGCAGAGCGGTAAACAGGGTGAACAGGCCGGTGTCCACTGCGGCGCAGACGATGGAATTCACCGTATACCGGAAGAAATGCGCCAGAATCAGCTTGTATATCCGCCAGGAATCCACAAAGGTGCGGAAATGGGAGCTTTTGTTCTCCTCAATGTACACGGTGCGGATCTTGTTCTCCTCGAAGGGGATGGCCTTTTCCTTGAACGCCAGAAGCATATTGGTCTCGTACTCAAACCGGTCCCCCGCCACGTCCACCAGCTCCTCCACTGCCTCCCGGGGCAGCGCCCGCAGGCCGGTCTGGGTGTCGGAAATGGTCATGCCCACGAAGGTCTTGAACACCAGCGACGTGGTGTGGTTGCCGAACCGGCTGCGATTCGGCACGTGGTCCAGCGTAAAGTCCCGGCAGCCCAGAATGCAGTGTCCGGTCTCCAGCATTTTCTCGCAGCACGCCCGGGTATCCTCGGGGTGGTGCTGGTTGTCGCCGTCCACCGTCACGACGCCGGCGCCTTCGGGACAGTTGTCCAGAAACCACCGGAAAGCGGTCTTCAAAGCCGCGCCCTTCCCCCGGTTTACCTCATGATGGAGCAGATGAATTTCGGGATGAGCCGCGGCGGCGTCCGTGAAATAATGTAAATTTTCCTGCTTGCTTCCGTCGTTGACCAGAATGATGTTGGAAAAGCCGTATTCCAGCAGGCCGTCGATGACGGCGTTCAGCTTCTCGTCCGGGTCCAAAGAAGGCAGGACGACAGAAATTTTCGATAGATCTTGCATCTCTTTTGCCTTTCTAGGGTGTATCTGAAAACTGGCGAAATGACCAGCAGCGAGGGATTTTTGTCCTGAGCAAGCCATTTTTCCGCAGGAATGCTTGCTGCATCTCAAGGGAAAATGGCGCGGTACAGGGCAAAAAGAGCCGCTGATTGGGCGTTTTGACAGTTTTCAGATACACTCTTACGTGCGCGCCCGTGTTCTTGGCGCAGATAGTCACACGAAACTCAGTATACTATAGCATATTTCTTTTCATTTGCAAAGAGTTTTCGTAAAAACTTAATAGAAAAAGTCGATTTGAACGCTTCCCCGTCCGCCGTCTGCGGCTTCGCTTGACACGTTTGCCCGGGTATGGTAGATTAGTAAGTAGAATATCCAACAAAACACCCTGTATTCCAGTGTTCCGCCCGGGAAAAACTTCCATCGGACGGCAAAAGGAGGATGTCCATGCTGCAGACGCTCACCACGCCCAGAGGCGAAACGCTTTCCGGCACGCCATGGCAGGTCTATCCCAGACCGCAGATGCGCCGGGATTCTTACATAAACTTGAACGGAGAATGGGATTTTGCCGTATCATCCGGGAAACCGGAAACATTTGATATGCGCATTACCGTGCCCTTCTGCCCGGAGTCCCGGCTTTCCGGCATCGGGCGGCATTTTGAAGAGGGCGCGCCATTATGGTATCGCCGCCGCTTTCTTCTGCCCGAGGGCTTCCGCCGGGAGCGGGTGCTGCTCCACATCGGCGCTGCCGATCAAATTGCAGAGGTGTTCGTGAACGGGCAGCACCTGTGCCGCCATGAGGGCGGCTATGCCTCCTTCTGCGTGGACATCACCGAAGCGCTGGCGGAGGAAAACGAGCTGGTCATCCGCTGCACCGACGATCTCCACGATCAGGCTTTCCCCTACGGCAAGCAGGTGATGAACCGGGGCGGCATGTGGTACACCCCTGTGTCCGGTATCTGGCAGACGGTGTGGCTGGAAAGCGTGCCGGGCACTTATATCGAGAATCTGAACATTGAAAATCACGGCGCGTCCGTGACGATCTCCACGGTTCCGCCACTGGAGGGTACAGTCAGCGTGGAGCAGCTGGGGCAGTTCCCGCTGGAACACGGGCAAGTGACCATCGCCCCGGAAAATCCCCATTTCTGGTGCCCGGACGACCCCTATCTTTACCGCTTCACTGTGGAAACGGCGCAGGATAAGGTGGAATCCTACTTTGCCATCCGGTCTCTGGAAAGTGGGGGGATATCCCCGCCTGTGCCTCAACGGCAAACCTTATTTCTTCCACGGTCTGCTGGATCAGGGCTACTGGCCGGAGGGGCTGCTCACCGCCCCCGCCCCGGAAAGCTATGCCGATGATATCCTCGCCATGAAGCGTCTCGGCTTCAACACCCTGCGCAAGCACATCAAAGTCGAGCCGGAGGAATTCTACTATCAGTG
>ERZ773242.2919-NODE-2919-length-13124-cov-3.997169_pt1 | contig 13124 bp, 10 predicted proteins | sample MGYA00511077_ERZ773242 | MGnify/ENA primary metagenome ERZ773242 (study PRJEB29015, sample SAMEA2737754) | human gut metagenome | biome: human gut; feature: human-associated habitat; material: faeces | place: China | collected 2012 ... | reverse complement strand
ACTTGTCCAGTTCCCTCTTGCTCGATTTAGCGAAACGGGCTGAACCGATAGGTGAAGCGGTTTCTGCTAAATCGGGGTGGTAACACAAAGTGATAGCTTAAACACAAGCTTCTCTTCTCTGCTGCATTTTGCTGTCAGGGTTTGTTTTCTAATTGATTGGCTTTTTCAAACTGTTTATAAGTTTGATAATCGGCTCGCTCACGAACAAAAGCTCTAATATCGCTAGCCCGATAGTAAGTTCTATGCCCAATAGTAAAGTAGGGGAGTTTACCTTGTAGTCGATAGCGTTGTAAAGTCCTGAAAGACACTTTTAACAGAAAAGCTAAATCCTGATTATCAAGTAATCTTTCATTTTCATCTAATACCTGATTAGTATTGATAAGGGATTTTAAGTCTAGCCCTATTTCGTTGAGCTTTTTGGATAGTTTTTCCATCCATTTATCGAAGTTTTCGTTGTCTATATACATTTCATCAAAGGGCTTTCTCCATTACTAAGAGTTTTGTACTTGTAACACACTACTTTAATAGTTTCACTCATACGAATTTCGGTTTAACTTGTTTTGTCCAATTAAGAATATAATATTAGAATTCGTGACGTCTATAACATTACTTCCTTTCAAACCTCTAAAGTTTGATATGATTAGTTTTATAAGTTTCATGTTTTATTTATATAATTTTGTTAAGTTCTTCTTCAACTTCCTCAATTGTTGGCAATTTACTTCTCAGATTATCAGGAAGTAGCTCCTTTACATTAAACTCGCTAACCCCAATTGGAGAGGATATATTTTGCAATGCATATTCTACTTCAATCCTATCCTTATCTCGACAGAGTAGCATCCCTATGGTCGGATTATCATATTCTCCTCTTAGCGTGTTGTTGATAAGGTTTTGATAGAAGTTTAGCTGTCCCAAGTGTTCAGGTTTAAAGTTTCCATTTTTAAGCTCTATAACGACGTAAGCTCTCAAAGGTATATGATAGAACAAGAGGTCGCAGAAATACTCCTTGTTGTTCAAGTTCAAACAATATTGCTCCCCTACAAATGCAAACCCTTTACCCAATTCAAGAAGAAACTGGGTGATGTGAGTTACAAGTTGTTTTTCTATATCCCGCTCTCGTGCTTTTTGAGATACAGACACAAAATCAAACCAATATGGGTCTTTTACTACTTCCTGTGCCATATCCGCTGTTAGGGCTGGTAAGGTCTGCGAGAAGTTTGTTTGTCCTTGTCCGTAATGTTCGTAGAATTGTTGCTTGAACTGATTTTCTAAAATGCTTCTGCTCCAACTGTTAGATAGAGTTTGATGTGCATAAAACAATGCTTCTTCTATATTTTGAGCTTTGCTAATTATCACCTTTTGGTGTCCCCAAGGAATATCAAAGATAATCTTATAATTATCAGCTATTTGTAATTGTCCCTCAACTTGGGGGACAATTGAATTATTGGGTGAAATATGCATTTGTCTTGCATAAAACTCATAAAAATTCTTACTGTAGTATAGGTTCTGACGAGAAAAGCCCTGCATATCAGGAAACTCATTGCGCAAGTCTATTGAAAGCTTGTTTATTACCTTATCACCCCAATTTTGTTCTTTCAGTTTTAGAGAGATTATTTGTCCTAACCGCCAATAAAAGTGTATCAACTCTGTATTAGCTGTTTTTATCATTCGTATTTTAGTAGAACGAATTTGCTGTTTGATGGCTTTTAGCCACTCTATATATTCACTATCTATTGTAATAATAGGATTATCTTTCATGTACTTTTGTTTTTTGCAAAGGTAGACAATTAAATATAATGATAGTATGTTTTTGAAATACATTCTTTTAGCTTAGTAGTGGTGAAAGTTCATAGAACACTCCTAAAGTATTCCTTTGAATTGAATAGTGTTATGCTAATACTTGGTTCCGAAAATCTGTACCTACTAATATTATGCAATTTGTATCTGTTTCCATTTGCCTTTTATGCTTTACTTTGCAATATTTTAGTTCTCAAATACATTTAATGATTATGAAGTTGAAATTTGCAAATAGAATGTCTTATATAAAGGCTTCGGAAATACGAGAAATACTCAAAGTAACAGAGCAAGAAGATGTTATTTCATTTGCTGGTGGACTACCTGCCCCTGAATTATTTCCAATAGATGAAATTAATCAAATGACCCAAATAATATTGAAGGAAGCAGGAACAAAAGCTCTTCAATATACTACTACTGAGGGGTACTCACCTTTACGTGACTGGATTGCCAAACGAATGAATGAACGTTTAGGAACATCGTTTGATAAAGATAATATTCTTATCACACATGGATCACAGCAAGGATTGGATTTGTCAGGTAAAGTTTTCTTGGATGATGGTGACATCGTATTATGTGAAAGTCCTACTTATTTAGCTGCAATTAGCGCATTTAAGTCATACGGATGTAACTTTTTGGAGATACCTACGGATGAAAAGGGCATGAATATGACTGTATTGGAAGATGTACTGAGTAATACCCCAAAAGTGAAATTAATATATGTAATACCCACTTTCCAGAACCCCACCGGAAAAACATGGAGTTTGGAAAGACGCAAAAAACTTGCGGAACTATCTGCCCGATATGATATTCCTGTTATTGAAGATAACCCCTACGGAGAATTAAGGTTTGAGGGAGAATCTTTGCCCTCTATAAAATCATTTGATAAGGTTGGTAATATCTTGTGTGCTGGTAGTTTTTCTAAGATATTCTGCCCCGGTTTCCGGATTGGTTGGATTGCTGGCGATAAAAATATTATCCGCAAGTATGTTCTAGTTAAACAGGGTACAGATTTACAGTGTAACACGATAGCTCAAATGACTATTGCCGAGTATCTGAAACGATATGATATTGATAAACATATTGGTAAAATCGTAGAAGTTTACAAAAAACGTAGAGATATAGCTATGGAGTGTATAGAACGCTATTTTCCTGACAACATCAGATATACCTATCCACAGGCGGGTTATTTACTTGGATTGAATTACCCGAAGAAATTTCAGCACGTGAGATTCTGAAAAAGTGTATAGAACGAAAAATAGCTTTTGTTCCTGGTGGCTCATTCTACCCTGTCGAACACAAAGAAAATACACTTAGACTGAATTACTCCAATATGCCAGAAGAACGAATAATAAAGGGGCTTCAAATCATAGGAGAAGTTCTACAGGCACGCATCAGCCCATCAGAGTGATTCTTTGATTATATCTCCTAATCGTTTTAAACGTTCTTCAAGGAGTGGAGTCCATCGTTGCCCATAACTTAAGCGCATACAGTTCGTGTATTGTTCTTGTAAGGTAAACATACGTCCGGGGGCTATGCTTATTTTCCGCTGCATAGCCCTGTAATAAAGCTCTGTTGTATCAATTCGCTTGTCTAACTCCACCCAAAGCATAAATCCCCCCTGTGGAGTTACAATTTTTGTGTTTTCTGGGAAATGATCCATAATTGAATGAGCAAAATGAATACTATTTGCACAAAGCTCTCGACGAAGCTTACGCAAATGATTTTCGTATCTGTCATTCTCCATAAAGTTAGCGACGACTTCCTGATTAAGAGTAGGTGTAGAGATTAGATGTATATTTTCCGACGAATAATAGCCTCTTTAAATCTTCCGGGAGCAATCCAACCTACTCGATACCCCGGTGCTAACGTTTTAGATACAGCCCCACACCACAATTCCTTCTTTATCAAATGCTTTACAAGGTTTAGGTCTTGAATTTCCAAAGAATATGTCGCCATACAAATCATCTTCTATTAATGGTATATTATGTTCAGCCAACATATTGACAACCTCTTTTTTGTGTTCATCAGGCATACAACTTCCTAATGGATTATTGAAATTACTTATAAGTAGGCAAGCATTAATTTGTGGCAAAACTCTTTTTAGAGCATCGGGATCAATGCCTGTTTCGGGATTTGTTGGTAGTTCTAAAACACGTAATCCCAAACTATTGGCAAGCTGTAACATTCCAAAATAAACTGGACTTTCGACAGCAATCGTATCTCCTGTCTTGGCAATCACAGATAAAGCTAAAGCAACAGCATTAGTGACTCCTGCTGTAGTTACTATATCTTCTTCTGCCAAATTTCCATTCCAGCTATAAGTGAAGCGAGCTACAGCCTTACGCAAGTGGATGTTTCCCTGTGTTTCATCATACCGAGTACTATTACCCGGAAGTGTTTGTATTGCTCTTATTAGTTCCTTATTGAGTTTTGCTATTGGTAATAAAACATCTTCAGGCATCCCTAAAGAAAACCGGGTAATAGACTTATCTCCAATTTCTAATGAACGATATACTTCAGCAATTAATTCCACGACCTCTTTACTTTCATTTTTCACAGATGGTTGTGTGGTGGCTGGAGCAGATAAGCGTATTGGCTTATAATTGACAATATATCCCGATTTAGGGCGTGATATTATGTAGCCGTCCTTTTCCAATTCATAGTATGCTTGAATTGCCGTATTTAAACTTACCCCATTTTCATTACTTATAGTGCGTAAAGAGGGCAGCTTTTCACCAACTTTCCATACACCCTTTTTTATCTGCCAAGCAATATTTCTTGCTATTTCTTGATATTAAGACTTCCTTTTTCATAACTCACCTAATCTGTACCCTGCAAATATACAAAAACTATATCTGTATCTGCTTTTGATTTAGAGTTACTTTTGCAAACTGATTTTAATACTCTTCTTTGTATTCTAAATAAAAGGAAATAAGCTGTATAATATAAACCTATATAATAGATAAAATGACAGCAAAACAGGTTTCCAATGAACTGATATTGAAAATCAATGCAGAGATAGAAACATCTTGTATAGATAGTGATATATCTTCAAGTAAGGCTCTGTATATGATTGATTTCATCAGACCATTGTTTGAAGAACTAAGAGAGTATATACACAAATATAACTTTCGGGATAACGAGGAAGAGATAGACTTCTTTAAAAATAGCAAACCGTTAATTCTAAGCAAACTAATATACTACAATGATATTTATACGCTTGAATTAAGAAAGCCAAATGGCAATAAAGAGGTAGTTAAGGAGCATTACAAGAAAAAGCAATCCGCAATCGTAGACTTCTGTAATAATAATCTTGACTTCTATCAATATTATCGTTCCAAAGCAATACATTTGGATAAATATTACTTTCTCAGAGGGCATGAGAACTACAAGTTATGCCATAATTGTGGCTTATTGGATAGAGATCCTTTGTTCTCGACCTGTTGTGATCATAGGGTAGCCAAGATGTTGGCTTATGATATGTTGGAAATCTATTTGCATCAGAGATTACAAGATGTAGAGAGAACAGAAGTGATAGAAACCAGCCGAGCTTCTTTGCCTGATAATCCATTTCGATGGACAGGAGCTAAAGTTGCTGCTATTGAATTGGGATATGCTATATATGCTGCCGGAGTTCTAAACAATGGAAATGCTGATATAAAGGAAATAATGACCTATATAGAGGCATCATTCAAAGTAGACTTAGGTGATTTATCGTACTTATCTTACAATCAGGGAGCGTAAAAGAGATAGGACAGCCTTTCTTAATAGTCTCATCGAAAAGCTCCTTCGGAAAATGGACGAAAACGACAATTAACTTGCTTATAAGGTTTTACTAAATTATTTTCTCTTTTCGCAAGTCCCTCATAAACTATATGGACTTTTGAAAAGAGAAAGTTTTTTTATCTGTATGCGAAAGATATAATGCAGTCTGCCAATCCAGCTATTTTGCAATAGTGCTTTCATGGTATCTTGTAATCTTGCCATCTTGAAATCAAGAAAACAAGTTGTCAAGAGATCAAGCCATCAATATTTCAAGAAAGCAATATTGCAATACTTCACTCAAAACTCATCGGTCGGGGAACGCCCAGCGGCAAGGGGCGGGACCACCCGTCCCGACGAGCGAAAAAGATGTTTATTTTAATTTTTCTTTCATTGGAAACACGACTTCGGAGTGCTTTTCTAAAAAGGTTCAGAGCTGCTGGGATAAATCTCAGCAGCTCTGAACACACCTTGCTGTAAATAGCCATGCGATTTTTTGGAAGATATATCTATTATGCATATATTTGAAAATTAACTTTTTAATCTGTTTTATGAGGATAAGTCAAATTTACAATCTTGAGAAGTCACAAGCCGAATTGGATTTTGTGGATATTGATCCAGAGATGGATTTACCGTTATTTCTTGACCCTTTTTTTCTTGGAAAAAAGCAGGATCATTGGTCTATCGAAGCGACTGCAACACTGAGGGATTTTTTTCAATGTTTAATATCTCTTATTCGAGATGGTAGGATTGATGAAGCAAAAGATTTATTTGATTACTTACATGAACCTAATACAACGTGCTTAGGTATGTCTACTGGAAATCCACAAGGACGTGGAGTTGGACATGAAGATACAGATAAGATATTTAGCAACTTGCTGCAAAGTCGAGCAATTCAAACAGGATTAATACAAGACATTGAGGATAATGTACTGTTTGTAGATAATTTCGGAAAAGACAAACTGTCTGATATGACAACTAATATTATAACTTCACATTTAGTAGAATACACTATAAATCAATGTACATTGCATAACATACCTTTAGTTTCTAATATATCTTCGGGATTTTTTTGGGATAGACGCAATAATGAATGGGATGAAGTTCATACAGATGCTTTATTAATAAATGGGAAACGAATTTTATTGGTTCCTAAAGGGGTTGTCTCATTTTGCAAAGCGTATACACCGAATAGATATTATAATCATTTTGTGTTGAATTATTTGCAAAATGAGCATATAAGATTAAGATCTGCGCTAGTCCAAAGAAGACAGAATGGAACTCCATATGTTACCAAAAAGAGTATTAAAGAGAGGAATCCACTATCTAAAGACTTCTTGAGAAGATTTACACATGAACACCCGGAACTGTTAGATAGATTTAAAGAAAATACTAAAATAGAATCATTGTCTAATTGGGAGATAACAGAAATAGATATACGTGGAGTCTCTCAAGCTATAATTCAAAGGTTGCGTCAAATACCTTTTGGTCAGGCAAATGCTTCTGCTTTTCATAATTTAATTATTGGTGCTTTGGAAATGATTTTCTATCCTTATTTAATAAATCCAGTGAAAGAAAGAGAAATCCATGAAGGAAGAAAACGGATTGATATCACTTTTGATAACGCTGCTGATGGTGGAATATTTTATAGATTATCAGAAATTTTTCACCTTCCTTGTCCATATGTTTTTATTGAATGTAAGAATTATACAGGTGATGTAGCGAATCCTGAATTAGATCAACTTGCAGGTCGTTTTTCTTTTAATAGAGGTCGAGTTGGCTTTTTGGTATGTCGGAATATTGAATCTTATGCCCTCTTTGTAAATAGATGTAAGGATACTTATAGAGATGATAGAGGATTGATAGTACCTTTAACAGATGATGATATAATATGTATGTTAGAAAACCTGAATGAGTATAATACAAATTTCATAGATGATTTTTTATCCAATAAAGTAAGAGATATAGTAGTCGGATGAAATTATAGGGGAATGTAGAGTAGGTATATTCAGTCATTCCCCTATATAACTTTAATTGGAATTAAGCTTCTGCGCTAATAGTTCCATATCATTGCTAACCTTTACATCGGTGATCCTCGCATATATTTGAGTGGTTCTGATATTGGTATGACCTAAGATTTTGGAAACAGTTTCGATAGGTACACCATTGCTTATCAGCACCGAAGTCGCACAAGAATGACGTGCGACATGAAAGGTCAGGTTCTTATTTATACCGCAAATGGAAGCAATTTCTTTCAAATAATCGTTTACTTTTTGATTGCTTATAATCGGTAAAATCATCCCGTTTGGCAACTTGTCTTTGTACTTTTCAAGGATAGCTTTCGGAATTTCGAGTAACCGGACATTGGAAGTTACATTCGTTTTGTGTCGTTTGGTCATTATCCACAAATTGCCATCGAATAAGATACGAATATTATCTTTGGTAAGCTCACATACATCAATGTACGAAAGTGCCGTGTAGCAACTGAAAATGAATAAATCCCGTACCTGTTCCAGTCTTTTAGATGCAAATTTCTTATTATAGATGGTGGTTATCTCTTCCATTGTAAGATAATCCCTGTCCGTCTGCTCAAACCTTACCTTATAATTCCCGAAAGGATCAGCAGTAACCAACCCTGTATTCTTGGCAAAGTTCACAACGGTTCTAAAGCGTTGTACAAACTTCATCGCTGTGTTGTGGGTACATTCGTGATGGTTCTTAATATACAGCAGGAAGTTATCAATGAACACCACGTTTATTTCTTTGATAAGCATATCCGAAACTGAATACTTGAACTTCATAAACTCGATAAGACGTTTCTTTGTCAGTTCGTAACGGGAATAAGTTTTATCTGCTGTATTCATCTTTACCTTCTGCAAGTATTGTTCATTGTGCATTTCAAAGAACTCTATTAAGGTTTTACCCCGTTCAATCTTACCTAAAAAGGCGTTTTTTACCCGTTCAGAGGTCACATAACCGTCTTGTTCCAACAAAGCATGATAATGTTGATATACGGTGCTGCGGATGCTATCTAACATGGTGTTGATACTTATTGCTTCGGCGCTTCTCCCTGCTGCCTTTCCTGCGCTGACGCTCCAATTAGCGGGATTTATCTCCATTTGGGTGTTGAACTGCGACACAATTTGATCAATGGTGATACGTGCGATGATTGGTGCATTGCCGTTCTTCTTTGCTGCGTTTCGTTTTACGAAAAATAATAGTTTGAAAGTTGTTCTCATAATCTCATTTTTTAAATTGCAAAATTACTTTGATCGATTGAAAATGAGATATTTGCAGCCCAGACAAATGTGGACAGAGGTTAGTCAATTTTGGACATTCCGTGACCTGTTTTTCAGAAATTTGGATTGGTCACGAATTGGTCATAGAAGTGTGTCTTTTCGTGACCTTTTCGTGTCTTTGGTCACAGACATTATACAAAGAAAAAACTCCTACAATACCTTGATATTGTAGGAGTTGTCTTCTTTAAGTCTTGTTTTGACTTGTCTTTCAGTGATCCGCCTGGGGCTCACCTATATCTTATAAATACCTGATATTCAGTCGTGATTTTCAATTATTCAAATAATCTCCACCGATTTCGCAGTGTGATACTTTCCGCGTTTTGCTCGCCACTCTTTGGCTTTTGGTTGATGCAAAGGTAGTATTATTTTTTGAATAACACGTTGCTGCTACTCGAAAAATATGTGTATAGCATCAGTCTTTTCGATTACGAAAACATTATCCGCTATGAACGTGCCTACTATAGTAATAACCCAGAGGTCATGATGGAACTCAATGACATCGACATCATGTTTTCCGATGTGGAGGTCAGACTGATGCCTGTCACCAAGAAGTAGCTTGATGATAGAAACCAAAAGCAAAAACAGACTGAGTTCCGACAAATGCTTGCACCCAGTCTGTTCATTTGGAATAAAGAATTCAATGATCGATAAAAGTTACTCTACTCAGTTCCCATACTTATCAAACTATGATTATCCTTTCCCAATTCAGCTTTAACAATTTTCTTCAAGGCAGATATAAACTCTGTAAAGGTCTTGCCGTTTGCTCTAATCACGTCTTGCGAAATAAGTACTTGATAGCCACCTGCCACATGAACCTGATTGTCCATATCAAGAGTAGCATCCTTCAGTCGTTCATTCAGAACACCAATATTATCAACAAAGGTCAGATGGTTCTTGATTTCCTCAAACGATGGGTATTCGTGCTTTTTCGCGTTTTCGGTAAACATAGTCATTTCTGCTACACAAAGAGCGTAATGGTTTTGCTGTTCGTAGGAAGTACGATGTTGAAGGGTACTCATCAATACGGATCGTTCGGTTGACCATCGCGACTTGACCTCTATATAATAAAGGGTATTACCATTCAGTTGCACCTTCAGATCCTGTCCTCCCTGTTCGTTACTCACAGGTTCCGATATCTTCAATTCTACATCTCCAAGAATATCATTGAGTTCATTCTGAAGCACATCCTCTACAAAGTTTCCAAGTTCCTTCTTGAACTGAAAGTCGTTCAACTCACGTTCCTCTCGCTCAATGGCTTCACGTCCTAGTTTTAAGATCCTATCAAAGTCCGGATCCTTTGCTAATTCGGCTATCTGTTGAAGCTTCTTCTCATCTTCCACCTGAATGATGGAGAAGATGCTATCCTTCTTAGCTTGACTGGTAATGACAGAGAATGTCAACTGTCCCTTATGCGCGTCAATATCTTTGAACAATGTACTCCACTTCGGAGTATCTTCGTCGTTAGTTGTGAGATGTTTTATGATTTCAATCACCAACTGACGATGGGTATAATTTGTGATATTATAACCCTTTTTTTCCAACTCGTCCTCTATCTTGTTACAATAGGTTATCGCCTCTAGCACGCTAGTACCAACAAAGTAATCTTGGTAATCTTTGGCAACTAATTCCGACTTGACGCTTACGTTAGGATCAATGATGGTATCGTAAATCTCCAAGGCACGATCAGGAACATCGATAGGCTTTTTCTTCAACCAACTGGCATATTTATAAACGCCCATCTGGTCAGGATAGACCTGATAGTTGTCGAGGTACGACCGCTGATCTTGATATTTGTATAGGATCTCAACCATAGTCTTCACCCATGTGGCATGTGATGCCTTACTCTCGCCAACGGTAAATCGAAACAGAGAGTCGTATATGAGAGCTGTAAATAACTGCCGGACATCAAAATCGTATAGGTTGTTATCTATTGACGCAATATCCTCATTCTGATTGATACTATAGTATTCCAAGAAGAGTGGATAAAGTTGATTTTCAATGCCTACGGCATCATCTTTGAGTAAAGCTTTGTACAGACCGAGGATTCGCTTTACCACATTATCAGTATATTGCTTGTCTGAATATGGTTTGCTATCGAACTTTTTTGTTGTTATCAACATATCCTGATACTTTTGATTCTTGATAGCCGAGCGCTGTCCGTTCTGATTACTATTGTGTTCGGTAATGTATGTTGAGATTGCGCTTTTCACCTTATCATACCCGAAGGTTGTAAAGGTGCATACATCCGCAAACGAAGGATGAACGAATGTCTCCACAGTCTCAGGTACCATCACGTCGAGCAAATCGCGAACAACCTTGTCTATCTGAATCGGTTTTACCAAAGGAGTCTTTTTCTGGAGTTTGAAATTATCGTTTGGTATCAACGTATAGGTATCGAGCAGATCATCACGCTTGATGTTGACTATGTATTTACATAATCGCAACAGCCAGCTAACATCATCGATAGTAATTTCAAGAGCAGGTATGGCAGCAACCAGATTGTCAATCGTGAGTGCATATGTATTCGTATCATCACGATACCAGCGATTGATGGTATTGCTCCAATAGAGCATATCTTCCTTTCGGGAAACCGTCCAGCCTTTGGACTTATTAATCAGACCATAGACCGCATCAAGTAGGGAGGCATCTTCCTCACAGGCTCTAGACAAAGTTTCGTCAAGCACTTTTATGGCAGAAACTTTATTCTTACCTGATGGATTGCCATCTACTATGCAGAGTGTTTCAAACTTCTTTCGCCAAGCCTTCTGAAGTTCGATATAATACTTGGCTAACTCTTCGTCACTCTGATGGGTGTGGAAGGAATCGCGCAAAAGGTATTTTGCATCAGCAAGTGTAGAGTGTTTTGCGATAATATATTGCCAAATCAGTTTGTTGGCAAGCTCTATAATTTGTCGGTTGCTTTCTGCTTGATCATCGTTGTTCTGACCATTACCCACCAATCGGAGGCTATCGCGACTGTCTTTGTCACAAGTAAAGAGAGACGAATGTAGGATGAAATTGAAGCCCCAATCCTCTGTACCCAACAAAGGCAGATAGATGAATATCTGTGGTACATCCTTATCAAAGCGGATAACACGCCTGCTACCGTCTGCATCTTCGGTGATTGGGAGTATTACCGAAACTTTTTCACGTTTAGGTTCATCTCCAGTCTGCTCATTGCTGGCTATCCAATAAATGAAAAAGGTCTTGTCGCTCGACTCGTTTGTCGCCTGATTTGTTATGGTGCGTACAACCTTATTCTTGTAAATCTTTCCGTCTGTCAGACTTTCTACATACTCAGCCTCTTTGACTGCCATCATGAACTTCACCGATTCTTGCTTTATCTCATCTACCAGTTCAATGCTCTCCACATTATTGTTGAGCATCAACACATATGGAGCCATTGCAGGAGCCTTGGCAAAGGCTGCTGCAGTATTCAGTCGGGCGCGATCGCCCTCATGCTGATAACGGAATTCGGTAAAAGGATATGGTTCGTCTGTAGTTTCTGCATACACTTTTCCCCAATCCTGCGTCTTGTTCCATTGCTTTTTGAGTTTATCCTTCATCACATCCTTGTCGGTTGCTGAACGATCAATCTCGAAATTTTCTATCTTATAGTACCTTTTGAACTCATCGGAAGTAAGCAGAGGTGCTGTCAGATTGAATTTTAGCCCGAACAAATGGGTGGTCAGAAACCCTGTGCCGTACTGCCCCACCTGCACATTATTACTACTCACCTTTGAACTAGTCTGCAGAATCAATGCCTCGATGGTTTTGTGGGTGAACGGTATTCCATCATGCCGAAACACCAGTTCGTTCTCCCTGCGTGTAAACACAATCTTGGCTCTTCTGCCATTAGACGTTACATCGCGTGCATTTTGCACCAATTCCCAAATGGCACGTACTGGATCTACTCCATTATTGTTTCCAATACCTGTTACAATGTCTCGCGCGGGTTTTCCCCACATCGTTTCCTCATGTGCCTCATTCTTTGACCTCTGAACGGATTCTAGATACTCTACTTCTGTCATAAAAATAAATTGATATTGGTATTATTCTTGTTTTTCTTCTGATTCTACCACTTAACGGTTTTCTTAATGTTTTATTACTCACCGTTATTGTCTATATATTTAATATCTTCATATTGAACCTGTAAGAAAGAGGAAGATCCTCCCACATATCCACATCGAAGAGAATAATCCAAATTATCCATGGGCAATGCTTCTTAGTGTGATTCTTTATCAAATGGTTAAGTAACTCTGATACATC
>ERZ773242.2912-NODE-2912-length-13153-cov-4.998549_pt1 | contig 13153 bp, 9 predicted proteins | sample MGYA00511077_ERZ773242 | MGnify/ENA primary metagenome ERZ773242 (study PRJEB29015, sample SAMEA2737754) | human gut metagenome | biome: human gut; feature: human-associated habitat; material: faeces | place: China | collected 2012 ... | reverse complement strand
CCACAGAAAAGGAGGTTACAATGGCAAGCCAAAAACAACAATACACCATTCTCTATGGGCGGCTCAGTCAGGAGGATGAACGCGCTGGCGAATCGAACAGTATTCTGCATCAAAGAGAACTGCTTGAAAGCTACGCACAGGCCAAGGGCTTTGAAAACACACTGTTCCTTGCGGATGACGGGTACTCAGGAACAAATTTTGATCGTCCCAGCTGGAAGAAGATCATAGAAATGATCGAGGCTGGTGAGGTGTCTACCCTGATCGTTAAAGACACATCACGCCTTGGCCGCGAGTACCTGCAGGTCGGTTCCTACATGGAAATTTATTTCCCGCAGAAGAACGTGCGGTTCATTGCAGTCAACGACGGCGTAGATTCTGCGGTGGAAAGCAGCAATGATTTTAACCCCATCCGCAACTGGGCAAACGAACTCCATGCAAAAGATACGAGCCGGAAGGTTCGCGCCGTCAAGAAACTGCAGGCGGAACGCGGCGAACGGCTGGGCGGCAAGCCGCCCTACGGCTACAAGACGTCCGAAGCAGACCCGACGCATCTGGAACCTGACGCAGAGGCCGCAGAGGTCGTCCGGCAGATCTTTACCCTCTGTGCTTCCGGAAAAGGTCCCAGTCAGATCGCGCGGCTTCTGACAGAACAGAATATCCTGACACCGGCAAATTACTACTTCCAGAAAACCGGGAAAACGCACCATGGGCGTGATCCGCTCCGGCCATGCGCGTGGTCTGGCACAACAGTCAGCGATATTCTTGGAAACCTCGTGTATCTTGGACACACGGTCGGCCTGCGGCGGACCACGATCTCCTACAAGAACAAGACGATCGTGCAGCGGCCAGAGAGTGAACAATTTCTGGTGGAGAACACTCATCCGCCGCTCATCTCACAGGAGCAATGGCAGATCGTGCAGGAGGTGCGCCAGCATAAAAAGCGGACCGCAAAACAAATGGACGAACCAAATCTCTTCTCCGGTCTGGTATTCTGTGCAGATTGCGGAAAGCCAATGGTGCTGCATCGTGCCACGACCATGAAAAAGCTGGAGTACAATTTCAAGTGCTACACCTACGGCAAGAAAGGAAAAACTGCCTGCAGCGCGCACCACATCCGGGAATGTGATCTCACGCAAATCGTGTTGGATGACCTGCGGCGGGTCACACACTTCGCCAGGATGAAGGAGCGACAGTTCGCGGCGTACATCAATCAGAAAAACAGCGCTGAGCTGCGGCAGGAAATCAACCGTGTTCTTCGGGAACTGGATACGATGAAACACAGAAGCGCAGAACTGGCAAAGCTGTTCAAGCGGCTTTATGAAGACAATGTGCTGGGGCGCGTGACCGATGAGCAGTATCAGATGCTCGCCGGTGATTACACAGACGAGCAGCGGCTGCTGGAAGAAGAAATTCCGAAAAAGGAAGAACGGCTGGCACAGCTCAAATCGCGGGAAGCCAACGTGGAGGCGTTCATTGAGAAAGCCAAACGATACACAACGATCGACAAGCTGACACCGGAGCTGCTGCGGCTGTTCATCCAGCGTATTGAGATTGGAGAACGGGACGTGAAATACTCCCGCAACGCCAGCCAGTCTATCCGCATCATCTACCGGGATATTGGTCTGGTGGACAGCGCCATGCAGCCAGACGAGAAACAGCCGAAGCTGCTCCCGCCGCTCAGTGAGATCATTCTATTCCCAGCATAAGGAAGCAAAAAGGAATGAGGGAGCGGACAATTCCGCTCCCTCGCGGGGGTGACAGTTTGTGTCCCTATGAAGGGAAACAGAAGGCTGTCCGGGCATTTGTAAGCAGTATAAGATTGAGATACGAACTCAGCGCTTGCTGAACTGCGGCGCGCGGCGTGCAGCCTTGAGGCCACACTCACCTGACCTTGATCCGAAAAGTCCAGTATTCATGCGGTTTTTCGCGCTTCCCTCTCTCAGCAAACCCATAGGTAAACCCACGAAATCGCGAAATTTTTGGCGCATTTTAACGCAGCCCGAATGCAGCATTGATATGCTCCCTTTATGAGAGACAGTGAAAAAACGAACTGTCATCATAAAGGGAGCATTGTTATGCCGCAAAAAAGCAAATTGAACGCAGAGGAAAAAGTGGAGATTATCAGGAAGTACCAACAAGGGGAAATAAGCTTGGCTCAAGCAGCTCGAGAGGCAAGTGTCGAGACAGCGACGATCTATAGATGGAGCACACGCTATGAAGCAGAAGGGGCAGGCGGCTTTTTATCATATCAGAAGAACCGCGTCTATCCATCAGAACTAAAGTTAAAGGCGGTACTGGAATACCTGTCCGGGTCCGGCGGTCTCAGAGAAATCAGCAAAAAATATAAGCTGCGAAACGAACGTCAACTCAGCAACTGGATAAAGGAACGTTACAATCTGAGCACGCGGTATCAGGATCAAATGCACCGTAATCCATACCGGTGGTAATGCCGTTTTGAACCGCCCAAAGGACTGCGTCATAGTAATAGCCTCCCGCACGGACGTCCGTGAACGGATTCTTGTTCAGCATCAGTGCCGGGCTTCCAGCCGCTCTCCACAGGAACGTCACAACCTGCGCCCGGGTGCAGGCTGCATCCGGGCTGAAGGTATAACGGCTGGTGCCGCTGGTGATACCCCTGTCGACAGCCCACTTCGGTTGTCCGGGTGCTTTCTTATGTGCGCTTGCTTTCCCTGCCGTCTTCCCTATCATTCTGCTGCAAAGCGCAGCGCGCTGCACGGCGCGCTTTCGGCAAAACGCCGATGCCGTTTGACACCGCTTGACAAAGCCGTTCCGGTGTGCTACAAGTAAGTTTCCCGGCATACAGGCCGGGCAGGAAAAGAGGTCGCACACATGCAGAACGCAGTTTCGCCCGCACGCAGCCGGGTTTTACTCGCCGGTATCCGCGACGGGCTGCCCATCGGCCTGGGCTATCTGGCCGTTTCGTTTTCCCTCGGTATCGCCGCGCGCAACGCCGGGCTGAACGCCTTTCAGGGCTTTCTCATCAGCCTGCTGAACAATGCCTCCGCCGGGGAATACGCCGCCTTCACCGTCATTGCCGCCGACAGCGGCTTTCTGGAGATGGCGCTCATCACCCTCATCACAAACGCCCGCTATCTGCTCATGAGCTGCTCGCTCAGCCAGAAGTTTTCACCGGACACGCCGCTCATCCACCGGCTGCTCGTCGGCTATGACGTGACGGATGAGCTGTTCGGCATTGCCATCTCGCGGCCCGGCTATCTCGATCCGCTCTATTCCTACGGCGCATTCATCCCGGCCATTCCGGGCTGGGCGCTCGGCACAGCCCTCGGCGTGACCGCAGGCAGCATCCTGCCTGCGCGCGTGGTCAGCGCACTGTCCGTCGCGCTGTTCGGCATGTTCCTGGCCATCATCGTCCCACCCGCGCGGAAAAACCGCGCCGTGCTCCTGTGCGTGCTCGTCAGCTTCGCGCTCAGCGGGCTGTTTGCCGTGCTGCCGGTCGTAAAGGCGCTTTCCGAGGGAATGCGCACCATCCTGCTCACCATCGTGATCGCATCCGCCGCGGCGCTTCTCTTCCCTGTGGCGGACGAAGAGGAGGGCAAAGCCGATGAACAGTAAGATTTACATCTATATCCTCGTCTGCGTGGGCGTTTCGTTCCTGATCCGGGAGCTGCCGCTCACGCTGATCCGTAGGCCGATCAAAAACCGCTTCCTGCGCTCGTTCCTGTTCTATGTGCCCTATGTGACGCTGGCCGTGATGACCTTCCCGTCCATCCTGCACGCAACGAGCTCGCCGCTGGCCGGCCTGGCCGCGCTCCTGCTCGGCATTGCCGCCGCCTGGCTCGGCGCGAACCTGTTCCAGGTCGCCGTCGGCTGCTGTGCTGTCGTGCTGGTGCTGGAGCTGCTGCTTGTCTGACGGCAAATATTCGAAAAATCTCCCGTTTTCAGAAGAAAACGGGAGATTTCTGTCTGGGTCTTACTTGATGATGCCGAAGCCGGAAAGAACGACGATCATCAGGAAAATCGGACAAACGAATTTGACCGTATTGAACCAGACTTTGCTGAATCTGTCGTCCAGCGTACCGCCGTTGGTGATGGCATTGACAGCGTTCTTCTTGCCCCAGATCCAGGCAATCAGAACCGCGGTGCAAAGCGCGATCAGCGGATATGCGATCTTGCAGATGAAGTTATCATACAGCGAGAAAATATCCTGGCCGAAGATCCGCACATCGCCCCAGATACCGAAGCTGAAGCTGACGGGGATGCCGAGCAGCATGCAAAGCGCGGAACCGAGCACAGCGCTCTTCTTGCGGTTGATCTTGCCTTTGGAAAGCTCCATGACGTTCGGGACAAAAATCTCGAGGATGGAGACCGAGGAGGTCAGGGACGCGAAGAGCAGCAGCACGAAGAACAGCAGGTTCCACAGCCACGGCAGCGGCAGCTGCGCGAACAGGGACGGCATGGTGACGAACAGCAGGGACGGGCCGGAGCCGACGTCAATGCCGAAGGCAAACGCGCTGGGAATGATGATGAGGCCTGCAAGGAATGCAACCACGAAATCTGCGATAACGATTTTGACCGTAGACGACGGAATGTTTTCGCTGTCCGGCAAATAAGAGCCATAGTTGACCATGCCGGTCGTGCCGATATTCAGCGAGAAGAAGCACTGTCCGACCGCTGCGGCCACCAGACCGATGCTCATTTTGGAGAGGTCCGGCTTCAGATAGTAGGTGATGCCTTCGCCGATGTTCGGAAGTGTCAGAGCGCGGATGACAAGGACAATCAGGATCACGAGCAGCGCAGGCATCATGACCTTGGAGGCCTTTTCAATGCCGCCCTTGATGCCGCCGACCACGATGATGGTCGTCAGGATGTGGAAAATCAGTGCGCCAACCAGCGGGCCAATCGGGGAGCTGATAAACGAACCGAAGAATGCGCCGACCTCGCCGGCATCGGCCATGTGCGCAAGCGGGCCGAAGGACATGACGATGTAGTACATCATCCAGCCGCCGAACACGGCGTAGTACGCCTCGGCAAGAAGCGCACTGAATACGCCGAGATAGCCCATCCAGGTAAATCTTCCGTCGATCTTCCGGTAAGCGAAGATCGCGCTGCACTTGCCGTTACGGCCGATGAGGAAGTCCGACATCAGCATGAACGCACCAACAAAAATCATGACAATGATGTACGTGACCAGGAACGTTGCGCCGCCGTACTGACCGGTCATCCACGGGAACTTCATAATGTTGCCCAGGCCAACCGCAGAACCGGCCGTTGCCAGAATAAAACCGAAGCTGCTGCCCCACTGTTCCCGTTTGGCTTTCGGCGCATGGTTGTTGTTATCTGCCATATTTTTCTCTCCTTTACTCTTTTGCTGCTGCATTTGCAGCAGCGATTTTATTGTTCTCCGCCGGGGTTGACGGTTCAAACAACCTCGTAATAGAGTTTCGTATACTCTTCATCCGTCAGATCACGCTTGACCTGAATCGACAGCTCCTTAACCTTATGCAGAAGCTCTTTGACTTTGTCCTTATCTTCGATCTGTGCAAGGCCCAGCCGCTCGTTGACCAGCGTGACGTTCGCCGCGCCGCTCTTCTTGCCAATGTAAATATGCGGCGCCGGCTGGCCGGTCATGGAGAAGTGATAAGGCATCATAATCAGGGGGTTCATCTCCCGGGATTTCAGCCAGTAGCCGGTGGGCAGTCCGGTTTCCCAACCGAACAGACGGTTGCCGACGATTGCCTTGGTGGGCGGAACGGGCTTGCCGGAGCGTGCTGCAACTTCATGCGACAGACCAAGCAGCTCGTCATACTTGATGCCGGTGTCCTGACCGTACAGACACTGCAAGCTCATAACCAGCGGTTCCAGCGGGCAGCTTCCGGCACGTTCGCCGATGCCGTTGACGGTGACATGCGCGCAGAATGCGCCTGCCTGCAAAGCAGCGATCGTCGTCGGAATCGAAAGACCGAAGTCCTCGTGGAAATGCGCCTCAACCGGCTTGCCAACGCGGCGGAGCAGCTCTTTGACCATGTATGCCGCGCCTTCCGGAGAGAACGCGCCGAACGTATCGACCAGCGCCACGGAATCAAAGTGGCCGCCTGCGTCCAGAACGCCGTTGAGCAGCGTGGACAGGAAATCCATATCGGAACGCGAAGCATCCGATGGGAAGAACGTGACCATCAGACCGAGCTCATGCGCATACCGGGTTGCTTCGGAAGCGGCCTTGATGGCCTTCTCCATGCCCCAGCGCATGCCGCCCTGAAGCATCTGCTCGCTGCCGGGGACCTCAATGATGACGCCGTCAACGCCGCAGGCCTTCGCCACGTCCATGTCGCTCAGCACACCGCGGACGAAGCAGTAAATCTTGGCCTTCAGGCCCAGAGAGCAGATTTCCTTGATGGCCGCCGCGTCCTCCTCCGAGGTCATCGGGCAGCCGGCCTCGATGCGGTGTACACCGGCCGCGTCCAGCCGCTTGGCGATGGCAACCTTGTCTTCCTTCGTAAAGATGATACCCGGCTCCTGTTCGCCGTCGCGCAGCGTGGTGTCCAGAATTTCAATGTGCTCCGGGAAATGATAATTCTTTGTAACCTCAGGCAGATAGTTTGCGGGGCTGACCCACCATTTGCCTTCTTCTTTGTAACCCATGTTCTGGTTCCTCCTTGTATTTCTGTCCGGCATCGCCGGACCGGTTTACGGTTTGACAACGATCCTGGCATCCAGGATCGCGCAGCCGCGCGCGTAGACGCGGCAGGGGTTGAGGTCGATCTCGGCGAGCTGCGGCAGCGCCTGCATCAGCTCCGCCAGCCGCCGCAGCAGGGCAGCGGCCGCCGCCCTGTCGAGCGGCGCGGTACGGAAGCCGTCCAGAATCGGCGTACAGCGCAGGGAGCCGAGCATCCGCTCCGGCTCGCCCTCGGCCAGCGGTGCAAGGCGGAACGCCGTGTCCCGCAACACCTCGGCATAGATGCCGCCCATTCCGGCGGCCAGCAGCGGCGCGCCGTCCAGCCGGGCTCCGCCCAGCATCAGCTCGAAGCCGTCCGCCGCCATCGGCTGCACGGTCAGCCTTGCCTCCGGGTCCAGCCGCCGCATCGCGGGCTGCATCTCTGCAAACGCCGCGCGCACCGCCGTCCCGTCCTGCAAGCCGAGCCGGACTCCTCTGGCTTCGGTCTTGTGTGTGATTTTGCAGGATTCCACCTTCAGCGCGGCCGGATAGCCGAAGCGTTCTGCCGCGGCTGCGGCCTCGTCCGCCGTCTCCACCGCAGCGGGGACCGCGACCGGGAAGCCCGCCAGCGCCAGAAGCTGCCTGGATATCCGCTCCGGCAGGACGGTCTGCACCGTGCAGGCAAGCCCGGCCAGATAGTCCGCAGCGGCCCTCGCCTGCTCCGGCGTGAGCACCGGCTCCGCGGCCTGCCGCACCCGCGCACAGGCCGCTGCGTGGCCGGTCAGGGCCGCGACGGCATTCGCCGCGTCCTCCGGGTCGCAGAAGCAGGGAATCCCGGCCTGCTCCGGCCGGCGGTCATAGGCGGCAAACTCCTCATTGCTGCACAGGAAGCAGGCCACAGCCGGCTTTCCTGCGGCACGCACCGCCTCGATCAGCTCCGCGTCCGGCAGCGTCAGGTGCCGGTTCAGAGAGAAAAAGCTCAATAACAGATCATATTCCGGCGCACTGAGCAGGGTCTGCGCCGCGATCCGGTAGGTTTCGGGGGTCAGACCGTTGGACGAAATGTCCGCCGGATTTTTCAGCTGCATCGTCCGCCCGGCCAGCGCGTCGACCTGGTCGCGCAGCGCCTGCGAGGGCTGCGGCAGGGACACGCCGAGGCTTTCCATGCGGTCGGCGGCCAGAATGGCCGGTCCCGCCGTGTTGCTCAGCACGACCGTCCGCGTACCGGCGGGCCGGCGGCCCATCGAAAGCGCCTTGAGCATCACGGCGCAGCTGCGGCAGCTGTCGGCCTCCAGCAGGCCGTACTGTGCGATCAGGTCGTGCATGACCTGCGTGCTCTGCACCATCGCACCGGTGTGCGAGGCCGCAGCCTTCTTGCCGGTGCTGCTTTTGCCGTCGCGCAGGAGCACGACGGGCTTGGTCCGGTTGACCTCCGCAGCCAGGCGGAGGAACCCCGGCAGGCCGTGCAGACCTTCAAAGCAGACCGCAATGACCGCCGTCTCCGGGTCCTGCGCAAAATAGCGCAGGAACTGCTCCGCGTCCAGCACGGCCTGATTGCCGATCCCCGCCCACTTGGCCACGCCGCAGCGCTGGTCGCGCAGGGAGGCCAGAATGGCCATGCCCACGCCGCCGGACTGACTGATGACGCTGACCTTGCCGGGCAGGATGTGATCCGGCAGAAACGTACAATTGAATCGGGCCGCAGTATTGATGAGCCCAAGCGTGTTCGGCCCGAGCAGGACCATGTTCTCCCGCTCGCAGAGCGCCGTCATCTCGGCCTCGAGCGCCGCGCCCTCCGCGTCGGTCTCCTTGAAGCCTGCGCTGATGACGATGACGTGCCGCACGCCCGCCTGTGCGCACTGGCGCAGGCACGGCAGCACGCGGCTGCGGTTCACGGCGATGACCGCATGCGACACGCGCTGCGGCACCTCGAGGATGGAGGCATAGCACGGCCCGCCCCAGAGCGTCCGGTACTGCGGGTTTACATAGAAGACCGGGCCGCGGAAGCCGTCGGTGATGCTGCGGCAGAGGCCGCTGCCGATCTGGCCGGGCTTTTCGCCCGCGCCGATGATGGCCACGGACGCAGGACGGAACAGAGAATCCGGGACTGTCTGCATACTGCCGCTCCTCCCAACACAATACTTTAACCTTGCAAATAGGTTATACCATGTTTCAGAAATTTGCAATGCGCCAGTTTGCACAAGTTTTCATTTAAAATCTTGTCGAACTTCTATAATCCCGAAAAAACGCCAGCGGAATTCCAAGCTGTTTTCTCTTTTCCTCCAGGTTTTCAGCATTTTTCAGCTGGAAATCTCATCCGCATCTTGTTAGATTTTCGTGCAGATTATTAAACCGATTGACAATGTTTGAAAATTCATATATACTCGGAACCATGAAAAGCATCACACCAAAGAAAGGATGTTTCAACCATGCAGTATCAGTATTCTGACCGTATTTCCGGCGTGCGTCCCTCCGCGATCCGCGAAATTCTGAAATACGCCGCATCGCATCCCGAAGTCATCGCACTTTCGACCGGCAGCCCGGCCAACGAGGCGATTCCGGTGGACGAGATCAGTGCCATCTCTGCCCGCATCTTCCGGGACATGCCGCTTGCCGGCCTGCAATACAGCATGACCGAAGGGTATCCGCCCCTGCGTGCGTCTACGAAGGAGCGGCTGAAGAAGGAATTCGGCATTGGCCGCGACTTTGACGATCTCATCATTACCACCGGCGGCCAGCAGGGCCTGGCCCTCACGCCGAACGTCTTCTGCAACCCCGGCGACACCGTCGTCGTCGAGCTACCGACCTTCGTCAGCGGCATCAACGCCATGCGCATCCACGGCGCGAACGTCGTCGGCGTGGAGATGGATGAAGAGGGCATGGAGCTGGACGGGCTGGAGCATGCATTCCGGACCGAGCCGAACGTCAAGCTGCTCTACGTCATTCCGACGTTCCAGAATCCGAGCGGCAAGACTATGAGCCTCGCCCGCCGCAAGGCGATCTACGAGCTGTGCGTGAAGTACGGCGTGATGATCCTCGAGGACAACCCCTACGGCGAACTCCGCTTCCGCGGCGAGGATATCCCGACCTTCAAGTCCATGGACGACGAGGGCATCGTCATCTACAACGGCTCCTATTCCAAGGTCCTCTCCGCCGGCATGCGCATCGGCTTCGTCATGGCGCAGAAGGATGTTTTGCAGCGTCTGACCGTCGCCAAGCAGTTCAGCGACTGCCACTCCAACATCTTCTTCCAGATCGTCACCGACGAATGGCTCCGCACGGCGGATGTCGACGCGCATATCGCCAAAATCCGCAAAATCTATCGCGAGCGCTGCGACTTCATGCTCAAGCTGCTCGACGAGCACATGGATAAGCGCGTCACCTACACACGTCCGGACGGCGGCCTGTTCCTTTGGTGCACGCTGCCGGAAGGCTGCGATTCTCAGGAGCTTGCAGACCTCGCGCTGCGCAAGGGTGTTGCCTTTGTGCCGGGTCGCGACTTTATGGTCGACAGCGCCGCACCCTGCCGTGCGTTCCGCCTGAACTTCTCCACCCCGACCTATGAGAATATGGAAAAGGGCATTTTGCGCCTGTGCGACGCGGTTTCTGAATATCTGGCTGGCAAATAAGAACGGGAGGCAACGCTATGAATCTCAAACCGATTATCAATCCGGCCCGCGGCAAGCTCCGCGTGCTCGGCTATTGCTCGGGATCCGGCAACACGCTCTGGAAAGCCTACGAGCTCCAGAAGCAAATGGAGCAGAGCATCGAGGGCTGCCCATTTGAGATTGTCGGCATTTTTGCAGACAACCCCGAGTCCAAGGCCGTCGCCGCTGCGAAGCAGTACGGCGTGCCCTGGGAGGCCATCGACATCCGCAAGTATTATGCCGACCGGGAAAAGCCGCTCAAGGACCGCGAAGTCCGCGCCGCATATGATCAGGAAGCGATGGCGCTTGTTGAAAAGTTCCACGCCGATATGATTTTGCTTGCCGGATATGTCTGGGCCACAACGGATATTGTCCTCGACAACTATCTGGTCGTCAACGTCCATCCGGCGGACCTCGCCGTGACCGATGAAAACGGCCACCGCCTGCTTGCCGGGGCAAACGGCATCAAGTCCGCATTTGACCGCAACATGGATTATCTGCGTGCCAGCGCACATCTGGCAACGAAAGAGCTCGATGCAGGCCCTCTGCTGGTGCGTTCCCCGAAGGTTCCCGTGGACTACACGCTGCACGAGGACTATGAGACCCGCTTCCGCTACTATCTGAAGCTCGTCAATGAGCAGAACCGACTGGTCGGCGCACGCGCGGTTCTCGAGCTGGCGCTGGGCAATTTCAGCGTCGATGACGAAAACCATCTCTATTACAAGGGTGAGCCAGCTCCGCAGGGCCTGACTATCGAGAGCTGGGAGGAGAACAAGCCCTCCTTTCAGCGCGGCCATGACAAACTGCTAAACCCTAAGAGCGTGGCCGTGATCGGTGCATCCAACCGTCCCGGCATCGGCCACGCAATCGTAAAAAATTTGTTGGACATGGGCTATTGCGGCAAGGTCTTCGCCGTCAACCGCAAAGGCGAGGACGTTCTGGGCGTACCCGGTTATACGGATGTGCGGGAAATTCCCGGCGACGTAGACCTCGGCGTTCTCTCCGTTCCCTCGGCGGGCATTCTGGATGTTGCGGAGGCCTGCGGCCAGAAGGGCGTTCCGGCGCTTGTCTGCATTACCGCCGGATTCCGTGAAATCGGTCCGGAAGGCGCGGCCCGTGAAAAAGAACTGATGCGCATTGTAGACAAATACAATATGCGCATAGTTGGCCCGAACTGCATGGGCGTTGCAAACACTGCGCCCGGCGTGCGCCTGAGCGCGACCATTCTCTCCGAGACGCCGCCCGTCGGAAGCGTGGCATTTCTGACGCAGTCCGGTGCGCTTGGCGCAAGCTTGATCGACTTTGCGGGTGAGCTGGATGTTGGCTTCTCCGTCGTCGTCTCGCTGGGCAATATGACAAATGTCAATCCGTGCGACCTCCTTCCGATGCTGGAGGCGGACGAGAATACGAAGATCATCTGCATGTACATGGAGACGATCCCGGAGCCCTATCGCTTTGAGCGCGTGATGGCCCGCATGACCAAGCCGGTCATCGTGGTCAAATCCGGCCGGACGGCCAAGGGCGCGGCTGCCGCCAGCTCGCACACCGGCTCGCTCGCCGGAAACGACAGCGTGGCCGACGCACTGCTGAAAAAGTGCGGCGTGATCCGCGCGGAAAACCTGGAGGATGCGTTCCTGCTGGCCTCCAGCATGACGAAGATGCCCCGGCTGCACGGCAACCGCGTCGGTATCATCTCCAACGCGGGCGGACTCGGCACGCTGACCACCGACGCGCTGGTCAAATACGGCTTTGAGCTGCCAGAGCTGGACCAGGACGAGCGCGCGGCGCTTGCCCCGCAGCTGCTGCCCGAGGCTTCGACCCACAACCCGCTCGATCTCGTTGCGCCCGCGCCTCCGGCCCATTACGCCATTGCCGCGCACGCCATGATCGACAGCGGCAAGTATGACGCGATCATCGTCGACTGCGTCCCGCCCGCGACCGTCGATACTGGCGAGGTCGCGCAGGCCATGGTCGACATTCTGAAATCCACCAGCATTCCGATCTTCTCCTGTTTCTTTGGCCCGACGCTCGGCGCAGCCGGCCGCGCGGTCATGAAGAAGGGCGGCATTCCGACCTTCTCCTTCCCGGACCAGATGGTCCGCACGATGCGCTACATGGTCGAGCCCGCACCCGCGGAGAAGTCCGTATATGACTGCCATATCTCCGCCGAAGCACGCACCGAGGCCCGCCGCCTGATGGACTCCGCCGCGCCGGACGCCTATCTGCCCGCGGAGGACTGCTTCCGCCTGCTGCGGCTCTACAACATCCCGATGGCGCAGAGCTCCTATCTGCCGGTGGGCGGCAGCGCCGAAGCATTGGCGCTGGACTACCCGGTCGTCGCCAAGGTCGACCATCCGGACATCATCCACAAGTCCGATGTCGGCGGCGTGCGCCTCGGCCTCGCCAACGCACAGGAGCTGGACGCGCTGCTGGCCGAGTGGACGGAAAAGTTCCCCGGTCTGCGCGGCATTCAGGTCCAGCAGCAGATCAGCGGCAGTCTGGAAATGATCATCGGCGCGTCCGTCGACCCGGCGCTCGGCCACAGCATCCTGACCGGCCTCGGCGGAACGCTGGTCGAGATTTTCAAGGACGTTTCCTTCGGCCATGTGCCGCTGGCTCCGCAGGACCCGGAGCGGATGCTCCGCTCGCTGCGCTGCTATCCGCTGCTCGAGGGCTACCGCGGCAGCACGAAGGCCAATACCGCGCAGTTCCGGCAGATTCTGATGCAGGTCAATCAGCTCCTGCTCGACTTCCCGGCCATCCGCGAAATGGATATCAATCCGCTGATCTTCGACGAAGCGCGCGGCGCATTCTTCGCCGTCGATGCGCGCATCCGGCTCTCCTGAGCCATCTGAACAGCCAACTCTTTCCT
>ERZ773242.2907-NODE-2907-length-13191-cov-3.784638_pt1 | contig 13191 bp, 12 predicted proteins | sample MGYA00511077_ERZ773242 | MGnify/ENA primary metagenome ERZ773242 (study PRJEB29015, sample SAMEA2737754) | human gut metagenome | biome: human gut; feature: human-associated habitat; material: faeces | place: China | collected 2012 ... | reverse complement strand
TAAAGCAGAAGCAGGCCGACTGGCAATCGCTGGATCCTGTGAATATCGGCGGTATCACCCATTCTAAAAATCAAGTAGACACGGATAATTGGAAAGGCACTGTCGCACCAAACGGGACCTGTGTCGTGTCGTATGAGGAAGACCATGGAATCATTCTTACTTGGAGCGGACCTGTACCTAAGTACCCATTTAATACAGGTGTAACAAATTTCTTCTCGCTTCTATATGATACAGAGTTTTGGAAAAACGGCAGCATGAAAGGCAAATCAAACTTTGAGTTTGACTCCAGATGTCCAGATTCGATCTATGTTCCGGCTATTTCCGAAGCAATTGAAAAGCTGGATAACAGCCTTCTGCAGCAACCGGACTGTACCTGGGCATATCTTGGCGATGGCGGGGAAAACCAGAAGGCAAACCGATACCTTTTCTGGACGTCTCTGAATACAGACAGAGTCGGAGTCGGAAAGCAAATCCCTGTCATTATCCAAACCGGAGATGGAAGATACTATGTTTCCGAAACCACGACCGGCGAACGAAAAGGAAAGGACTATGTCACTGTTTCGGTATCGCTTGGGCCGCGTCAGTACAAGGAGATTCTGGAAAAAGGAAAGGAATTTTCCTCGCTAGAAACAGCCTATGACGCCTACCTCAAAGCTTTGAAGGATTCCTATTCCAATTTGAACATCAGATAATTCGTAACACATACTTTTGTACGATTGGCTGAACACTTTAACACAATCCCTGCACCCGGTGCACATGGTATCAAAGCAGGTCACTACCTTTAAAACAAAAGGACATCCATTTTGTGCCATTGGTGCTATGATGAAAAACAATAGAGGCTTGCGTCGATTGAGTAGGATAACAAAAAAAGGACAAAAAGTTTAAAAAAATAAACAAGAAATCGCTAGGGAGAACGGTTGACTTTAACGCGCTAACGTGGTACACTAATAAAGCAAACAAAATAGAATACACCACAAAGGACAGACGAACGATGATAGACGAAAGCATATTAAAAAAGGACGAGCTGGCGGTTTTCGCACTGCGTAAGCTGTACAGCACGCATGGATATAAAAAGTATAAGATGAGAAAGTTCGAGGAGTACGATTTTTACTCGGAGAACAAGGATTTCCTGGCGTCGGAGGGTATCATCACCTTTACGGACGCCGACGGCAGACTGCTGGCGCTCAAGCCGGACGTCACCCTCTCGATCCTCAAGAATTTCAAAGAGGAAAAGGGCTGCGTCAAGCGTCTGTACTACAACGAAAATGTCTACCGGATCTCGGAGACTTCCCACACCTATCAGGAGATCATGCAGACCGGTCTGGAATGTATGGGAGATATCGGCAGCGCAGAAACCTGCGAGGTGACATTGCTGGCACTGCAGAGCCTGGCGCTTATCAGTGAGGACTATGTGCTGGATCTGGCGCACGCGGGCCTGCTGTTCGCGCTGCTGGATGCGTATGGTCTGCAGGGCGAGGCGCGAAAGCGCGCGGAACGGGCGCTGAGCGAAAAGAACGAGGATGCGCTGCGGGCGGCATGCACGGACGCGCAGTTCGCGATACTCACAAATTTGATACGCAGCGGTTCCGACAATGCGGACACCTTGCGGGCGATCAAAAAAATCTGTCGGGATGCGGACGCAGAGGCGGCCTTCGCAGAGCTCGCGGCGCTTTACACGGCACTTGAGGAAGCCGGATACGCGCAGCATATCCGTATTGATTTTTCGGTGGTGGATGCCGCGGCCTATTACAGCGGTGCGGTATTCTGCGGCTATATCAAGGGCGTGGAGTCGCGGGTGCTGGCAGGCGGCAGATACGACCGGTTGATGCGAAAGATGGGCAGCGAGGCCGGTGCGATCGGCTTCGCGGTTTACCTCGACGCACTGGAACGCTTTGAAGAAAAGCAGGAGCGTGTCGATACCCTGATCAACATTGCGCTGCCGAAGGGCAGGCTCGGCGAACGTGTCTACGAAATGTTTGAACAAGCAGGCTTTGCATGTCCTTCCATCAGGGAAGCGAACCGCAAGCTGGTCTTTGAAAATCCGCAAAAGGGCGTGCGCTACTTCTGGGTCAAGCCGTCGGATGTGGCCATCTATGTGGAACGCGGTGCTGCGGATATCGGCGTGGCAGGCAAGGACATTCTGCTGGAATACGAGCCGCATGTGTACGAGCTTCTGGATCTCAACGTCGGCAAATGCCGCATGGCGGTCGCCGCGCAGAAGGACTTTAATGACGATACCTCGACGACGCTGCGCGTAGCGACAAAATTTACGAATATTGCGCGGAAGTTCTATGCGGAAAAATGCCGCGATATCGATATCATTCATCTGAACGGCTCGATCGAGCTGGCGCCGATCTTGGGGCTTTCGGATGTGATCGTTGATATTGTGGAGACCGGCAAGACCCTGCTGGAAAACAATTTGGAGCCGGTCGAGACTGTTGTCCCGATCAGCGCGCGGCTGATCGCCAATAAATCCGCGCTCAAATTCAAAACAGAACAGATCGAAGCGATCAGAAAAGGATTGATGAAAGGTTTGGCAGAGCAAAATGATTAAGATGATGAAATACGGCGAAGTGCCGAGCAGTGAAATTTTTGCAAGAGGGACCGCAGAGACCGATGTTTCCGATATTGTGGCGGACATCCTTGCAGAGGTCCGGCAAAAGGGAGACGCGGCCCTGCTCGCCTATGCGAAGCAATTTGACAAGGCAGATTTGCAGGCGCTGGAGGTCAGCGAGGCAGAGATCGATGCAGCCTTCCAAAAAGTAGAACCGGCGTTTATTGCAGTCCTGCAGCAGGCGGCAGAGAATATCCGCGCCTTTCACCGGAGACAGGTCAGAAACAGCTTTGTCATCACCGGCGACGGCATTGTGACCGGACAGAAAATCACGCCGATCGCGAAGGTCGGTCTCTATGTGCCGGGCGGCACCGCAGCTTACCCGTCTACGGTGCTGATGGACGCCATTCCTGCCAAAATTGCAGGCTGCAAGGAGATCTGCATCACGACCCCGGCTTTGCCGGACGGCAGCATCAATCCGGTGATCCTTGCGGCAGCAAAGATCGCAGGCGTCGACCGCATCTTTAAGACGGGCGGCGCACAGGCAGTCGCAGCGCTGGCCTACGGTACGCAGAGCGTTCCGAAGGTCGACAAGATCGTCGGCCCGGGCAATGCATTTGTGGCAGAGGCCAAGCGGCAGGTATTCGGACTGGTCGCCATCGATATGATCGCCGGACCGAGCGAGATTTTGGTTATCGCGGACGGCAAAAGCAATGCGGCTTATGTCGCGGCAGACATGCTTTCGCAGGCGGAACACGACAAAATGGCGTCAGCGGTGCTGGTCACAGACAGCATGGCACTCGCGGAGGCGGTCAGCGCAGAACTCGAACGGCAGCTTGCGCTGCTGCCGCGGGAAGAAATCGCCAGAACCTCCATCGAGCAGAACGGCAAGATTATTGTCGCCGATAGACTGGACGACGTGATCGCTGTCGCCAACGAGATCGCGCCGGAGCACTTGGAGCTATGTGTAGACAATCCGTTTGACTATCTGGACAAGATCGAGAACGCGGGCAGCATCTTCCTGGGACGGTATTGTCCGGAGGCGCTGGGCGACTATTTCGCGGGACCGAATCACACCCTGCCGACGTCCGGCACTGCGCGCTTTTCCAGTCCGCTGTCGGTCGACGATTTCGTGAAAAAATCACAATATACCTATTATACCAAAGACGCGCTCGGCGCGGTCGCGGATCAGATCGCTCTTTTCGCACAAAAAGAGGGGCTCGAAGCGCACGCCAAAAGTGTGACGATAAGGATGGACAAAGCATGAGCAGATTTTTGAAGCCGAGCCTTGCGGCGCTCGAGGCCTATGTACCGGGCGAGCAGCCGCAGGACCGTAAATATATCAAATTAAATACCAACGAATCGCCGTATCCGCCGCCGCAGAGCGTTGCGGCGGTCCTGAACGCGGAGGAGGCTGCGAAGCTTCGTCTTTACAGCGATCCGGAGAGCCGGGTGCTCAAGGAACGGCTGGCGAGGAATTACGGACGTGCGCAGGCAGAGGCCTTTGTCTCCAACGGTTCTGACGAGATCCTCAACTTCGCGTTCATGGCATATGGTGAGCAGGGCGTACGGTTTGCAGACATCACCTATGGCTTTTACAGCGTGTTCGCGGACCTTTATGGTCTGGACGCCGAGGTAATCCCGCTGCGCGAGGATTTTTCGTTGGACGTCGAAGCTTTTTGCGGCAAGGACGGACTGACGGTCATCACGAATCCGAACGCGCCGACCGGCATGGCACTGCCGCTTGCGGTCATCGAGGAGATCGTTTCGTCGAACCGCGGTGTGGTGCTGGTGGATGAGGCCTATGTGGACTTCGGCGCGGAGAGCGCGGTCAATCTGATCGATCGATACGACAATCTGCTTGTCGTGCAGACCTTTTCCAAGTCGCGCAGTATGGCGGGCGCGCGTTTGGGCTTTGCTTTTGGGAACGCGGCACTGATCGCGGACCTCGAAAGGATCAAATACGCAACAAATCCGTACAATATCAACCGTCTGACGCAGGCGGCCGGCGCGCAGGCGCTGGAAGAGGACGCATATTTCCGCGCGAACTGCAGGCGTATCATCGAAACAAGGAACTACGTCTCTGCAGAGCTTCAAAAGCGCGGCTTTGCCCTGACCGACTCGCAGGCGAATTTCCTGTTTGCAAAGAGCGATCGTATTGACGGGGAGACGCTGTATCGCAGGCTCAGGGAAAAGGGTGTGCTGATCCGGCATTTTACCAAAGAACGCATTAAGGACTACAACCGCATTACCATCGGCAGCCGCGAGGAAATGGAGATTTTCCTGCAAAAGACCGATGAGATCTTGGAGGAACTGGTATGAGAGAGAGCGTTATCAACCGCAAAACAAACGAGACCGATATCCGGCTCAAGCTGGAGCTGGACGGCAGCGGCAAGAGCAGCATCGACACCGGCTGCGGGTTTTTGGATCACATGCTGACGCTGTTTGCAAGGCATGGGCGCTTTGACCTGACCGTCAGCTGTAAGGGCGATACGGAGGTGGATTACCACCATACGACAGAGGACATCGGCATCGCGCTCGGCGACGCCTTCGCGGCGGCGCTCGGCGATCTGCGGGGCGTGACCCGCTACGGCAGCTTCCTGCTGCCGATGGATGAGGCGCTGATCCAGACGGCAGTGGATCTTTCGGGACGCGCGCACCTGTCCTATGCGCTTCTGATCCCGACGCAGAAGGTTGGAGATTTTGATACGGAGCTGACCAAAGAGTTTTTCCTCGCACTGGTGCGCCATGCCGGGATCACGCTGCACATCCGGCAGCTGGCGGGCGAAAACGCCCACCATATCATCGAGGGCGCGTTCAAGTCAGTCGCCAGAAGTCTGGCGGCGGCGGTCAAGATCGACGCGGCCTATCAGAATGAGATACCATCAACCAAAGGGGTGCTGTAAATGATTGCGATTATTGATTACGGTGTCGGCAACCTGTTTTCACTTTCGTCGTCGCTGCGGGCTGTCGGCGCGGAGGTCGTGGTGACCGATGACCGGGAAATATTAAAAAAAGCAGACCGGCTGATCCTGCCGGGTGTCGGCGCGTTTGCGGACGCTGCAGCCAAGCTGCGGGCAGGCGGTCTGGACGGCTTCGTGCGGGAACAGGCTGCGAGCGGTAAACCGCTGCTCGGCATTTGTCTGGGCATGCAGCTTTTATTTGAAAAAAGCTATGAATTCGGGGAGCATCAAGGTCTGGGGCTGATTCCGGGCGAGATCGTACCGATGCAGGGTACGATACCGGCAGACCTGAAGATCCCGCAGATCGGCTGGAACCGCCTAGCGCTCAAAGGCGAAAATCCGCTGTTTCAGCATATCCAAGATGGAGACTATGTCTATTTCGTGCATTCCTACTATGCAAGCGGCTGCGACCCATATGTGATCGCCACGACCGACTACGGCATCGAAATGACCGCGGCGGCGGCGCATGGGAATGTGTACGGGTGCCAGTTTCATCCCGAAAAAAGCGGTCCGGTCGGGCTCAAAATTCTCGCGGCGTTTTGCGGAACGGAGGCAGTGCAATGAAGATTTTTCCGGCGATAGATTTATATGAAGGCAAGGCGGTGCGCCTGCTCAAGGGCGACTACGAACAGATGACGATCTACAGCGAGCAGCCGCTGGCTGTGGCGCACGACTTCGAAGCGGCAGGCGCGGATTGCCTGCATCTGGTAGATCTGGAGGGCGCGCGATTGGGGACGACGCCGAATCTGGCGCTTGTGACCAAGCTGGCACAGGAGACCTCGCTGTTTACCGAGATCGGCGGCGGCATTCGCAGCCTGGAAACGGTCAAAACCTACATCGAGGCAGGCGTAGATCGCGTGATCCTGGGGACCGCGGCGGTTGAGAACGAGACATTTCTGCGGGAAGCGGTCGCTGCCTACGGCGAAAAGATCGCGGTCGGCGTGGACATCAAGGACGGCTTTGTCGCGGTCAAGGGCTGGACAGAGACCAGCGCCAGCACCTGCTTTGATTTTTGTGACAAAATGAAACAGATTGGCGTTAGGACGCTGATCTGTACGGATATTTCTAAGGACGGCGCGATGCAGGGCACGAACCGCGCGCTGTATCGGGAGCTGAGCGCGCGCTATGATATGGATATTGTGGCCTCGGGCGGCGTGTCGTCCATCGAGGACATCCGGGCGCTGCGGGCGCTGGACCTGTACGGCGCGATCATCGGACGCGCCTACTATATCGGCGCGATCGACTTAAAAGAAGCATTGGAGGCAGCGAAATGATCACCAAGAGAGTTATTCCATGCCTGGACGTGAAGGACGGGCGCGTTGTCAAAGGCGTCAATTTTAAGGACTTAAGCGATGTTTCCTCGCCGGTGGAGCTGGGCAGATATTACAGCGATGCAGGCGCGGACGAGCTGGTTTTTTATGATATTACCGCTTCCAGTGATGGGCGGAGGATTTTTACCGATATTCTCAAAGAAGTCGCCTCGCAGATTTTCATCCCCTTGACCGTTGGCGGCGGCATCCAAACCTTAGAGGATTTTGACCGCGTGCTGAAGTGCGGGGCGGATAAGGTCAGCGTCAACTCCGGCGCGATCAAAAATCCTGCCCTGATCCGGCAGGCTGCAGAGCGTTACGGCAGGCAGTGCGTGGTGCTTTCGGTCGACATCAAACGTGTGGACGGTGTGTTCCGCGTCTTTTCGCGCGGCGGCAGAGACGATACCGGTATGGAAGCCATTGACTGGATCCGCCGCTGTGTGGCGGACGGTGCCGGAGAGGTGGTCGTCAATTCGATCGACACTGACGGTGTCAAGAACGGGTTCGATCTGGAGCTGCTGCGTGCCGTCACCGATGCGGTGGCAGTCCCGGTCATCGCATCGGGCGGTGCGGGCTGCGCGGAGGATTTCGTGAAGCTGTTTCAGGAGATCCCGGCGGTCGACGCAGGGCTTGCGGCTTCGGTCTTTCATTTCGGGGAAGTCGATATTCGGGACTTAAAAAAATTACTGCAGGAACATGATATTACAGTGAGGTTATAACGATGCTGAAGCTTGATGAATTGAAATTTGACGAAAAAGGACTCATCCCGGCGATTGTCGTGGATGCAGAGAGCAAAAAAGTGCTGACGCTGGCGTATATGAACCGCGAAAGCCTCGAAATCTCCATAAAAAAAGAGCTGACCTGTTTTTACAGCCGCTCTCGGCAGGAGCTCTGGCTCAAAGGCGAGACCAGCGGAAACTACCAGCACATCGTATCCATCACTGCGGACTGCGATAACGATGCACTGGTCGTCGTGGTCGAAAAAGACGGTCCGGCCTGCCACACCGGTTCGGACTCCTGCTTTACCAAGCCGGTATACGAAAGCCCGAACCGCGCTGCTTTCTCGGTAGATGGACTCTACGAGCTGCTTGCCGACAGGAAAGAGACCTTGCCGGAGGGCTCCTATACGACCTACCTCTTTGAAAAGGGCATCGATAAGATCCTCAAAAAGGTGGGCGAGGAGTCGACCGAAGTTATCATTGCGTCCAAGGGCAATGACAAGAAGGAGACCGTTTACGAGATCGCCGATCTGGCCTATCACGTCATGGTGATGATGGTCGAAATGGGTATCTCTTTGGGCGATGTGCGCAAGGAACTGGCCTCCCGTCATGTCATTGACCACAAGGTCAAGCAGGAAAAGATGACTGCGGACTAAAGCTTAGTCGTCCCATCTGTAATCCTTGTCGTAATCGTAGATGGCACCGGTGCGGGCATTGATTTCGAATTCATATTCATAATCGCCTGCATAGAATTCGACATCGTAGATGCGGACGCCGTCATCATAATCCAGAGAAACTTTGATGAAATCAGCCTTGGAGGCGCTGACCCCTGCGTACTCCAGGGCTATTTTCTTTGCTTTCGCAGTGCCGATATAGCCGGAGCTTGTGGAGGTGCCGGACGCACTCTTGGTCTTGACCTTGATATCTTCAAAGTCACCGTAGTATTTGGAACCTAAGGTCTCGGTCACCGGACGTACCTTGAATCTGTAGTAGGTTCCGGAGGAAAGACCGGTTGCCTTATATGTGGTCTTTGTCGTTGTGATCAGGCGCTTCCAGCTGCCGGTATTGGCATTGTACTTGTAGACCTGATACTTGTCCGCTCTTCTGACTGCACTCCAGCTCAGCGTGACGCTATTTTTGGTCTTTGCTTTCACGCGCAGATTATCCACGTCCTTTGGTGCTGTGGCTGTACTGAACTCTGTCGAGAAAGCACCGTCCTGCCCGTTTGCGTAGGCATTGACCTTGAATTTGTAGACGCTTGCGGAGAGCAGATCGTCAATTTCGGCGTGCGTGCCGGAAGTCCTTTCTACCTGCAGCCAGCCGTTTGTGTCGGTATCATAGAGGTAAACATTGTAGCCCTGGGCCCCGGCGACCGGATTCCATGCGAGTGTCAGCTCATCGTCATCTCTCTGTACGGTCTCCAGTCCCGTCGGTGCGGTCAGCGTAGCAGTTACTGCAGCGGACGCCGGTACGGCAGCAGCCATAAGCGATGCACTCAGCAGCATTGTCAGTGCGGCAGCCTTCATGCTTGTAAAGTGTTTTTTCATTTCTGTTCTTTTCATATGTGATTCCTCCCTTTTGTCTATGTATTGTAATCCATTTTGTCTATGTCCTTGTTGGATTACCTGTATCATACCGGAGAAAAATTAAAAATAAATTAAAGACACAAAATTTTTCTTTTTTCTTCAACAGACGTACAAATTCAACACTTGCGATTTGCTGTGCGATAACGTATAATAAGGACAAAATGCGCATAACGAAATCAGAGATTTCTATGCGCACATGGCGCTCACAGGTGAGCGCCGCTTTGTAAGGTACTTTTGTCGTTATCTAGGAAATATCGCTATGTGATCTTTCCTAGATAATAAAATCAGTCGAAACGTACAGTTTCGCGCAAAATCAGAGAATAAGGGAGAGACAGGATGAATCCAATCGACAGAACAAACCGGACAAGCGTTCAAAAGGAAAGACAGAAACAGGGTTTTACGATTATGGAGATGCTGATTGTCGTAGCCATCATCGCCATCTTAGCTGCGGTTTCCATTCCAATCTTTCATAACAGCCTGCATAAGGCGAAAGTCGCCGCCGATAAAGCGAACCTCAGAGCGTATTACGCCGAACTGCAATTGGAGTATATGACAACAGGAGAATATGATACCAATATACCAACAAGAAAAGATTTTTCAGGGTATGGGATAAAAACACTTACTTTTGCAGATGGGACAATGGCTACGATGCAGGCAGGTGCCTATGAAGTTTTTCGTCCGAGTGATGAAGATATTAAAGTGGGAAAGACAGGGTATACACTTGTATACCAATGTGACAAGGGCGATGGCTGCACTTTCGTCATAGATTAAATAAACAGTCGTGAGAATCGAAGCATAAATAAGCCAGCGATGGTTGACATTTGTATTTGAACAATATTTTATTATGTCGGAAATATCGCATAGCGATATTTCCGGAATAACGACAAAAGCACCTTGCAAAGTGGCGCTCATAGGTGAGCGCCATGTGCGCATAGAAATCTCTGATTTCGTTATGCGCACTTTTGTCAGAAAAGGAAAAAGCCTGCACCCGGTGCAGGCTTTTGTAGTAATACGGGCTTTCCCCTCCGATCGCGTATCCGTCTGATCCCATCAAGATGTGTTTTGCATGCATACGCCAAGCCTCGCGCGGTCTCCGCAGAACGTCGATGATTTCCCAAACGAGCGAGCAGCGTGCTTTGCTGACATTTTGCGCCGCTTTCGCAAAATGTCCAAAGGACGGCGAGAGACTTGGTGAAATCATGCTGTTCGAGGACCAACCGCAAGAGGCTTCGGCGTGTGCGTGTAATCAGCATTTGATACGCGATGCGGGCTTTTTTCAAAAGCATCGCGTGTAATCAGCATTCGATGCGCGATGCGAGCTTTTTTCCAAAAGCATCGCGTGTAATCAGCAATCGATACGCGATGCAGGCTTTTTTCAAAAGCATCGCGTGCAATCAGCAATCGATGCGCGATGCAGGCTTTTTTTCAAACGCATCGCGCTGCATGTAAATCAATCCTTGACCAGTTCCTTTACAGAGGCTGCAAGCCCCGCGATGCCCTGGATCTCGGATGGAATGATGATCTTGGTCGCTTGTCCGTCCGCGGCCTTTTGGAAAGCTTCGAGGCTCTTGAGCTTGATGACGGCGTCGTCAAGCTGCGCGTCCTTGATGAGCTTGAGACCGTCGGCGGTCGCCTGATTGATCATCAGAATCGCTTGCGACTGACCTTCGGCTTCCTTGATTGCAGTCTGCTTCTTCGCCTCTGCCTCTAAGATAGCCGCCTCCTTCTGACCCTCTGCGATGAGAATCGCGGACTTCTTTTCGCCCTCTGCAATGAGGATGGCTTCACGTCTTTCCCGTTCTGCTCTCATCTGCTTTTCCATGGCAGTCTGGATGTCACGCGGCGGTGTGATGTTCTTCACTTCCACGCGGTTGACCTTGATGCCCCACTTGTCGGTAGCTTCGTCCAGAATGGCCGTGATCTTGCCGTTGATGACGTCACGGCTGGTGAGGGTGTGGTCCAGTTCCATCTCACCGATGATGTTGCGCAGGGTGGTGGCGGACAGGCTCTCGATGGCGGCAATGGGCTGGTTGACACCGTAGGTGTACAGCTTTGCGTCCATGACCTGGAAGAACACCACCGTGTCGATCTGCATGGTCACGTTATCGCGGGTGATGACCGGCTGAGGGGGAAAGTCGGCTACCTGCTCCTTCAGGCTCACCTTTTTGGCAATGCGCTCAATGAACGGGATCTTGACGTGCAGGCCGGCAGACCAGGTGTCGGAGTAGCTGCCCAGCCGCTCGATGACGTAGACCTTGGACTGCGGCACGATGACGATGTTGGTGATGATCACCAGAAGGACAACAAATACCAGCGCGAGGATCACAAAAAACAGAACCATAGTGCATCTCCTTTGTTGATGGGGTGGTCAGGCCTTGCGGCTTTCGGTGAGAATGGGCTCCACCAGGAGCAGGGTGCTGTGGATTTCGGTGACGCGGCAGTGGTCGCCGGGGTTCAGGATGTCGCCGGGGGTCACGCAGCGGGCGTTCCAGTCCACGCCGTCCAGCCGGACACGGCCGGGTTCCTCGGCGGTGACGGGGGTCAGCACGGTGGCTTCCCGGCCAAGGTTGCGGTCGCCGTTGGTGGCGGTGTGGGTTTTGCGCAGTTTTGCGGCCAGCGGCCGGAAGGCCAGCAGGCACAGCACGCTCACTACGATGAACAGCAGCGCCTGCACCCGGAACAGATCGGTGAACAGACAGCTGATCAACGCGGCGGCCGCGCCGATGGCAAACCAGATGGAGGTCATATTAAAGGTACAACCCTCCAGCACCAGAAAGCCGACCGCGGCAATGAGCCAGAAAAATGGGGCGGTGTTCATGGGCAATTCCCTCCTTATGGCCCTATTATAGGGCATCCCCTTGGGGGAAGGTCAAGTGTTTTTTACTGGAACGTTGCGCAGAAAACAAAATTTGGACAAAAATGCCAAAGAAAATCGGAAATCCCACGGCAGGGGGGTGCCCGAGAAGCTGCCTGTCTGCCGCTGCGCCCCTCTCTGTGAAAAAGTAAGCTGGGAAGATCCGCAGATCTTCCCAGCTTACAGATCAAAATCAAATTCCGCTAAGGATGCTCAGAGCGCAAGCGGAGAGCATTTTAAATCGTTGCAGCCTACAGGCATTACTGGATGTCGTAATAGCTGTGGTTGGGGTTGTGGCCGTTTTCTTCTACCACGATGGTAAAGCCCATGGGGTTCACCTCGGTGTGTTTGCCGGAGGCCAAAGGCTCCACGATGATGTGCTCCGAGCGGTTCACGATGATCTCGGCGGTCTCGGTGGCTCCCACACGCTGGTAGTGCAGCACGCCGCCCTCGGCCCGCAGTACCCGCAGCGCACCGGTGCGGAAGGCCTCGCAGCTGTGACGCAGCTGGGCCAGCTGCGCCAGCACCGGCTTGAGCCGCTCTTCGTGGCTGTCCCAGCAGTAGTACCCGCGGTTGAAGGGGTCCCGGTAGCCCTGCATGCCGATCTCGTCGCCGTAGTACAGGCAGGGCAGACCGGGCAGGGTGTAGATGATGGCATAGGCCATGCGCAGCCGCAGCATGCCTTCCTCGTAGGCTTCGCCGGACACGTTGCGGCCGCTCTGCCACTCGCGGCCCCGGCCGTTGGCGGGTTCGTCCGCAATGACGGTGAGGGCGCGCTCGGTGTCGTGGGTGGACAAAAAGTTCAGGGCCGTGTTCAGGGCCGGGGCAGGGTAGTGTTCGCAGATGGACAGGATCTCGTTCATGGCCTGCTGGGCAGGCTTGCCCTTGACAAAGTCCAGCACGGCGTTCTTGAAGGGGTAGTTCATCACGCTGTCCAGCCCCTTGCCCAGCAGATAGGTGCGGCGGTGGCCGAAGCCATACTTGGTGGTGGCGTCCTCCCACACTTCGCCCAACAGGAATTTTTCCGGGCTGACCCGCTTGACGGCGGCGCGGATCTTCTCAATAAAGGCGTCCGGCAGCTCGTCGGCCACGTCCAGACGGAAACCCGCCGCACCCCGGCGCAGCCAGGTGTCGATGACGCCGCCCTTGCCGGTGATGAACTCCTTGTATTTACGGGAAGGGTCGTTGGACTGGTTGATCGAGAG